>Ga0182004_10001082_pt1 | contig 19132 bp, 15 predicted proteins | sample Sormic07211540_1_FD_120479 | JGI IMG/M metagenome (GOLD analysis project Ga0182004, IMG submission 120479) | Endophyte microbial communities from Sorghum bicolor roots, Mead, Nebraska, USA - 072115-40_1 MetaG | ecosystem: Host-associated > Plants > Roots > Unclassified | place: USA: Nebraska...
AAATTTGAAGAATGAACTCATAATGTACCACGTCATCTAGAATAGAATGGTTCCTCAAACCAAACACCGGCCTTATTACTGAAGATATCAAGCACAAATAGATTTTATAATTTCTCCTAGTGACGTGGGATTCTTCTAGTGTTTTAACATTCAAAATTTAGTATGAACTTTTCCTAGTAAATGCCTCCTAGTGAGGATTCCCTAGTGTTTTGACTAGTGGTAGTGTTTTATTACTAACTAAAAACACTAGGAGAACTCCACCATTTTGGTAGTGAAGATAAGAAGGCAAAAACGACTAATAACGTACAATATTAGTGATACCCTGCAATAAGAGTATCCACCTTTGAGAGAAAACACGATGGACCATTCAGAATGAATTTGCATGTAGAAAAATCACTACTGCTACTAATTGAAGAGCCCTACGAGACACGTTATTAAAAAATGAATTCTAAAGGGTCAAGGAAAATTAATATACTCCGACCAAGTTGGTAAAATAAATCTATTTGGACAAGGTTTACGTTAAACATTGGAAATATAAATATTGAATAACTTTTAAGTTGTTGAGTTTGAAAATATGAAAAAACGATTTGTCTTGAAAAATACTTTTAGAAAAATATACATATGTCACTTTTTAATAAATATTTTTATGAAAATAAGAAGTCAAAGTTATGATTGAGACTATATCATTGTTCAAAACGACTTCTTTTACCAACCTGGAGGAAGTACATGCCATGAATTTGAGAGAATTAGAGCAAATCTATTTTCTATACTAAAATTAGAAGATGGAAAAATAAACATACAAGTAGCGTGGACAGTGTCATCCAGCAACGGATCTAGCTTCTAGAAAAAGAATATTGACCATAACCGGATTGATTATGTATGGAGCACTAACCATGCATGCATCATATATAACTAAATCAAAATCTTCTTCTCCAGAGCCGTCTTAATCCATGAAAAATATCGCAGGCGCTACTACAAAAATGATTTTATATTAGAAGGTACTTGATTTCATTTTCTTCAGAGCCTGGTGTCTTTATAAGTCTCTGAAAATCATCTAGGAGCTCAAGGGCCAAGGAGTGCCTCTAGAAATCAATTTAAGAAGCGTGCCAAATAAGAAACATATTAAGATGGGGCTATTTCTATGGGGCCTCTTTATGCTGCCCCCCTAGAAATCAATTTCCAGTGGTGCGTCCGCCTCAGTAATAGTTGACACAAAAAATATATGTTTTCATACTTTATATCAAATTGTAGAAATTGTTGTGATCTATAATTTCGTTAACAATTTGTGATCATTTCAATGCTCAAATATTCATTAGAGGTTCTTAGACTAGAAAACACAATTTTTAAAATTTCTAGATCATTTGGAGTACTAAGAATTGTTTTAATTATATTCGCAGAATTTGAAATTTGTTTTTTTTTAAATCTGAGATGTTGATATTAGTCAATACCAAAGTTATTGTTCTTGAAATTACCTCTGCCGCCTCTATAAAGGACCGATTTTCACAGGCTATCTCTAAAAAACCCACCTATCAAAATTTGTTTCTAACAGCATTTGTACTTCACTTTTGTACCTGTGAGGAGATCGACAAAATGGTATTTAATCGTGTATTTCTCTAAGAGCAGCTTTGCAAAAAAAAAAAGTATTACATTGACAGTGACGGCTCTGGGCTCTGGCTTTTCTCAGCTAATAGGTTATTAACAAACACTGAGATAAATGGTCAATCAGAAGTCACAACTATCGGTGAAGGAGAAAGGACTGAAAGTTCAAACCTCGTGCTTGTGGACTATGACTATTAGACTGGATTGGACCGGCCTACACCCTTCCATCACGGCATACTCCATGTACAGTACAGTCCACAGTCCACAGTCCACACGCACAGACTGCTATAGACTAGATGACGCAAGCCCGGCGTGTCGCATGGGATATCTAAAGCACCTTGCTGACTGGTCTCCGAGTGTCGCTAGCACCGCTGGAAACGCGTGCTTACTAAAGGTCCGAGGCTTTGCCGAAGGCCAAATGTCAAACACTCTCTATAAAGACATTCTTTACCAAGAGTCAGCCTCAGGAGCCATCGGCAAAGAACTGCCCTCGACAAAAAGCAAATCTTTGTCGAGGGCCGCCGCCCTCGACAAAGATGCACTCAGCAAATTAGGCCCGTTGGGTCATAGCGGCCACTCCAGTCAGACTTTGCCGAGGGACAGCCGTTAGGCTCTTGGCAAAGTTTTTTTGAATCAATTTTTTGGCCAAAGCCTGAGGCCTGGCCCTCGGCAAAGATTTTTTATTTTTTTAGCTCATTTTTTATGGTAATATAATACACAGTTTTAAACTTAATTTTAAAATTTAGGCCAATTTTGAGTTTTTATATATTTTCTTAATTTATTTCGATTCATTGATTTTTTTCGAATATTTCAAATTTGAACAGTAGGTGTATGGAATAATACAATGTAGTGTTTCAAAAAATATTATTCATGGTATTTGGTGTATGTTGAGTCCCTATCCACGAACTCGCATCAAATTTTGCGCATCTTATTCGCATAACATGACGAGCCACTTGTCAGAAAAGTGTTTTTTAAAATTATATAAAATTTATACAAAGTTCAAAAATCACGAAACTTGTTGAGGTGTCATGTTATCCCATGTGTAGATTGTGGTAAAAATTTGAGAAGATTTTGAGTGAGTTGTGACGTCGGATACCTAAAACCTAGACATCTCTATATTTGATCACATTTCATCACAAGTGATCACATATGGAGATATCTGGGTTCAAATTTCTGTGACGGCTGCATGTTTAAAATCATTAAACCCTGCCTTTGTCAAAACCACACGACCAAATTTCTCATGGTCGGCTTCTTGACTAAAAATATAACAATAGAAGCAAAATGATGCATGTTTGGACATAGTATACTCTAACCAATCATGTTCCTTAAACCATTTTGAGAGAATTTTTCTCCAATCATTGCCAACACACTTGCGAGGAAAAATTAGTCCAATTAGTTGTGTCAGACCTCTCAATAAATAAGCCCTTCTAACATCTGATTGAATATTAGGACGAAATCTTTCAATTGACATTCTAAGAGCTGGATCAGCTACAAGATGAACATGCGGGTCAAATTCCGTGATGAGGCTAATACCTTCACCTTCTTGCTGTTCTTCTTCTTGTGGCCGTTGTTGTGGTTTCTGCTGGCTGTGCATCATCAACACCAATATCAACTTGTGCTAAATCTGTTGCTACATTCTACATAGCTTCATTTTCTTGAACAACTTCTCCCACCGTTGAAGTAGTGGCGATGCCACTTTCACGGGTGCTTGGGCGGCTGCAACTTGAATTTGAACCAACACTCAAAGTTGTAAAATAATTCTTCAAGTCTCCACAAACGTTACTTGTCAAATTAGCATACTCATGAATCATGATTCTATTATTGTCTTGATAATAATTTGAGATGCTCATGATTCGTGAATTGAAAAATCAGAAAACAATACTATTTCTTTTGTTGTTCTTGCCAATGCCACACTTGGGGACGCATCTGCTAGAACTCGGCCTCGGCCCAATCCAGATGTTGGTGGAGCTGCTGACCTTGCTCCTCGCCACTACCTGTCCGGCCATGGCCAGCCCCAACGCTAGGCGCCAGCTCCTGGTCCTCCTCTTCTCCTCCCACCTTTGCCAGGCACAGCAAGCAGTCCCTGCGAATCGACAGGCGGCGGGCATGCCTGGGCACCTGGCAGTGATAGGCAGGGGACTGGGGACGGATGGGCGCTGCCGCACCGGGCGGGCAAATGGGCGTCGGGTGCTGCCGCGCCTGGCGGGCGGATTGCCACCGGGTTAACAAGAGGGTTGTAGCCTATAGATGGACAAATATAACAAGAGAGTTGTAGCCTATAGACGAACAAATATAAACAATTTACACATCATTAAGTTAGTTAGGGGAGGGCCAGACTAAAAAATAGGTGGAGGGAAATTTTCCTTTTTATTATTATTAGCTATAGAGTTTATATATATATAGGTGGAGGGAAAATTGTGTCCCAAACCAGCCACCTATCAGCACTGCTGTGAGAAGCACACGCCCCGCCGTGCCCGTGGTCGTCGTTCATCATGTGGAGCAGATGTTGAGCCTGTTCTTCCGGCCCCATCCACATAGAAGAGGTAGAGGACAGAGTCGCCCTCCAGCAGTGGACGAGGTTGCCTAGGTACTGATCAAGCTCCATAACCTCAGGGAGATCGACGATGAAGAATCTCTCCATGGTGAAGTGCAGTCCTAGGACGTACCCTACTTGGGTCACCATGTAGATCTTGCCACATGGGAGCACAGTAGTAGGCAGGATCTAGACCGGTGACTTGTTAGCGAACACAAAAAAATATATGATTTTTCTATGTATGGACCTGATTAAAAGTGTGGGATACATTTTTCTAGGTTTGGTTTATCTTAATCTATGTGAATTCCCTTATACATTTAGTTTTTTTTTTTTGCTAAACTACTGATTTTATCGTGGACATTAAATGATTTTTAGGGGCTTTAGACTATATTATTGTGGGAGTATATCTCAGTACTAGAAAAACGTTTATTGCCCAAAGAAATCAGATTTGGTTGTGATAATGGAAAATGCCTAATTAACCCCTGACATCTTGTGTGCTTCACACTTAACCCCAACCTACAACACCATGTATTCAGCACATTAAACTTTCCCATACCAGTCATTTTACCCATGGGCTCGTTTTGGTAAATGTTATTGTGTACGTGGACAACTGTTGTGACATTCTTCTATGGGAAGCGATCTTCATCAAGGGCATGTGCCTCCCCATGCTCGATGATGATATTATGCTCTTTGTGGATCCTAGTAGGCACTCATATATAAAGTCGGCTGCCTGATCTCCCAAGATAGCATTGGACAATGGTGATTCGGCTTAGGTGGCGTGGGATGTTGGATCTGCCACTGTATAAACCCCTATACCCTTACGGCTAGGCTTGGGCCAGGAGATTTGGCCCATTACGAGACAGTTCGAGGCTTGATCCAACTACTTGGAGTTTTACGCAAGGAAACAAGATGTGGAGATCAAGAAGAATTCTAAACGGTTAGAATAGGAATTGATATCGTATTATAAATGGCAATTGTAACCGACTGGGATTAGTTTCTAGATTTGTAACCCTGCCCTCTGGACTATATAAAGAGAGGCAAGCGACCACCCTTAGGTCAATTCATTACATCTCAGATCAATACAATCAGACGCAGGACATAGGTATTACGCCCACACGACGGCCGAACCTGGAAAAAATCCTTGTCTGTGTCTTGCGTCACCATCGAGTTCGTAGCTTGCGCACCTGTGTGCCGATAAACTACTACCGTGGGTATAGCCCAAGGTAGACTACCGACTAGCTTTCGTCGACAGCTACCACATAGGATGTGGCCACAGTATAACAAATAGGGAGGTGGGTACATAGTGCCAAAATTTTGCTGAATCTCTCACACTATACGGGTGATGGAGTGTAGGTGGATGAAGACGATTTAATTGCGTCACTTGCAGCCACAGTAATCTGAAGTGACCTCACGTTTGGTGGTTTCTCGTGCCATGTGCCGCTACTGCCGAGATCAAGACCGAGCCTGCAGGCTACGGCGGCGCCACTTTGGAGGGTGACGGCTCCCTGGCTGCCAATGCTGCTGCAACTTGCTCCTTCCGGCACCACGGAGGCAAACGACACATACTCCACATTGCCCCACGGGGGACTTCGCGGATGAACAGATGACCAGCGGCTGGCCATGAAGGACATGCCCCAATAGCACTGTGCTCATGGAAGGCTGTTACATGAGCTGCTGTGGCGCATTCTTCCCTTGTTGTCCGCTGGGAACACATGGCTCCATGCCATTCGTGGAGGCAATATATGCTGGTGGTGGCTGGGTAGCCATATGGCTAGGTAGGATGGCGTGCAACATCAGCGAAGGCAATGCAGCAGCTTTGGGAGGCTGCATGTGACATAACCATGCCCCTTGGCGCCGCTGCCAGGATTGAGCACGTGGAATGTGTTGCTTGCGGCGGCCATGGGGTCCACAATGACAATGACATCCTGGCAAGTTCACACATGACAAAACATTTTTAGTACCAGAACTTTGCTTCTCGTTGTCAATGACGAGGGAGAAGCGTGGTCGAGGATGTGTTCCACCTTGTGGCTAATGACGATGCAGGCCCCAGCTGCAAGACCACAACACGATCCAGCACAATTTGCGGCGACATGACCATCAGTTGGTAAAAAAACATTTATGTTAGAATATGATTTTTCTATGTATGCACCTGATTAAAAGTGTGTGATACATTTACCTAGGTTTGGTATGTCATAATTTATGTGAATTCCGTGCATATAGTTTTTTTTTCTAAATTAGTAACTTCTTTATGGGTGGACATTAAATGATTTTTAGGGGCTTTGGATTGTATTATTGTGGGAGTATATCTCAATACAAGGTAATTCATTATTGTCCAAAGAAATCAGATTTTGTATTGAAAATTGTAGGTTTTCATCCATTGTCCCCACATTGTCCTCATCTCCAAAACATACCATCTCCCAACCCTGCTCCACGAGATGGCCACAAGTCTCACACAGGGAATGGTGTCCTCGAGCACCCGCCTGTTGGCGCTGTCGCCAGCAGCACCAATGCCGCCATGCCCGCAGTCATTATTGATCCTGTGGAGCCAGACGTAACCCTGTTCGCGTGCACATGGAAGAGGTGTAGATCGGAGGACAGAGTCATTGCCCTAGCAGTGGACAAGCTGGTTTCCTATGTACTAATCAAGAACCACACCCTCAAGGAAATCAATGACAAAGAATCTTCCAGTGGCGAGGTCCAGTCACAGGATGTACCATGCTTGGATCTCCATGTAGATCTTGTTGCCAGGAGCGCATTAGTCGACAGATGGCTATGCAAGAGATGGCCCATGAGCTAGACCGCAGGACACACACCAGTGCTACCAACCTTATTGTCAGACTCCCAGGTGTCGACATTGATGCGGTAGCACAAGGTCATCACTGTGGCCAGCTGCGGCAAATGTGAGAGCCTTGTCCATGTTAGGGTACAGCAGTGGGGAGTGCCCAGTGAGACCAACGCGGTGGAAGGTCTCGCCACCAAACTCGAAGAGAACCAAGCCGTTCCGGCAGTCCCAAACGTTTGGCGCCTGCAAGTCGCCAAAACCAAAGTCAGCACTCACCTCCATGCTGAGGCATCAAGTAGCAGGACAGGGTAGATCCACAATAGGAGGATAGGGTTACAACTGTACCCCAAAGTTTTTCTGGAAAAATACCAAGTGTATATACCCTTTATTAGTTTGTATATGTATAATACATTTTCATCACAATTGCTTGTCTGAGCTCTAGGCCCAACAACATCCCAATTTCATACTGCATGTACTGATATATATATATATATATATACCCCTCAGCTTCCTTCCTCAGCCCCACCGCAAACCCAAGTCACCTTACTATATATCATACTGATGGCTGGGGTGCTATGTGGGATGAACTCTGAGATAGAGATGCTGCCACTAGAGACGATGTAGACCCCGAGTAGACGCGGCAGGTGGCACATGTAGAAGGCGCCGCGGATCCAGCACTTGCTGGTGAGCATGGCACTAACGAGCTAGCTCCTGCATCCAAGGCGGAGAAGGATGTTTTCAAGGAGATCTCAGCTGATGAGCACGTGGAGGCAGAGGTGTTCTGTGCCGGCAGTGGCACTAAGGCCTTCCACAGTGTGGAAGCGATGCCCACAAAAATCTTGACCCACCTGCAAAAAACTAGCACCACTCAAGGACGCTGCACTGTGCATTTTGATTCTTGGAGCCTGATTTATTGAGAAAGAGTCAGAGGTGCAGAGGCAATCTATGGTTCATCTCTCACATGTGCATGGCTCGCATAACAAACAAAATACTTCTTTAATGAATGGGCATCGGTGCTTCTACATGCATCGCTCCCGAATCTTTCATTTCAGGCATCGGTGTTGGCACTGTCTCATAGTGTGTGCAGTAGTGCCTCAAGTAGAAAGAGAAAATTTTAGCACCACTTCAAGAGCACATTGCAGAAGGCCTAACTCCATCGCGTTGGAGCACATTGCGCCACCGTGAATTTCTAAGTTGGATGCTTTTTTTGCTAAATTAGTTACTTCATTTTGGGAGGACATTAAATGATTTTTAGGGGATCTTGACCAGCGACTTAGCGAGAAGGCCCGTGGCTATGCAGTGGATGGCCCAGAAAGCTGGACAGCAGAGCACACACCAGCACCACGAACTTAATGTCCGAGTCCGAGGTGTGGATGTTGAATGGGAGCACAAGGCTTTATCGCAATTGTCGGCTGGGATGAGCATCACATGAGGTGGTACTCTAAGAAGGAGGACGGCTGCGGCGACCACGGGAGCTCCATGGCCTTGTTCATGTTAGGCTACAACAGTGGGGAACGCACAGTGAGACAAGCGCGGTGGAAGATCTCACCACCAAACTCAGAGACCACCAAGAGTTAGCCATTCCTACATTCCCAAATGTTCAGCACCAGCAAGTCTTGCCGAAACCAAAGTTAGGACTCACCTCCGGGCTAGAGGCATCAGGTAGTGGGATGAACTTTGAACCCGAGATGCCTGGAGACGTAGACCCCGATTAGGCACAAAGAGTGGAGGCACCGCGAGGCCAGCAAGGTGAGCGCGGTACTAACAAGGCAGCTCTGGCATCCGAGGCGGAGAAGGATCTTGTGTCAAGGAGATCTCCGCTGGTGGGGTCGTGATGCCAGGATGGGAGCCCCGCTCAGTTAAAAAACATTTCATGTAAAATATGTTTTTTTCTATATATGGACTAGATTAAAAGTGTGGGATACATTTTCCTATTTTTGGTTAGTCATAATTTATCTGAATTCCCTGCAGATTTTTTTTTGCTAAATTAGTATCTTCTTTTGTGGGGGGGACATTAAATGATTTTTAGGCGCTTTTCGCACCTGCACATACACCCAGTGGATGCATGCGCCATGTCCATGCCCCTTGGCGCCGCTGCCAGAGTTGAACACATAGAATGTGTTGCTTGCGGTAGCCACGTTCACGATGTTCCACTATGTAAAAAACTCAAATAGCTAGCCAGCGCCCACTGCAGACACCAGACGAACACACGTCTCTATGATATTAGTTCACAGACATGCGTTCCCAACACATGTATCGCCGACTAGGGTCACCGGTCCTCACGTGTTTGAGTTCTCCTAAATTGCCAAGATGAACAGATTCGGGATCAAATGCATCTGCCCACACCAGGGACACTATTAAGAAGGTTGTATGCCACACCTAACTTCTTGAGATTTGGTGTGACAATTGCAAGTTGCTCCAAGCTCCTACCAATGTCAAATAGCTTTAGGAGGGACTTGGAGTGGGTGGAGAGATTGTCCAGCTGGTTGTATTCGAGGGACGCTGAATTTCTGCAAGCATGGGTGCCATGGTTTGTAGACAGCATTTCTGAGGTTGCACGAGCCATGGCATCAGACGCGGCTCAGGGAGAGGTTGGTGAGCTTGTCGAAGACGCCCTGGGGAGCGAAGGCGAGGCCTTGATACCGTAGCTTGAGGCTGAATCTTGGTGGCATTCTCAAAGCAGAGCAGCTCCATGAGGCCTCTCCCTAGGCTTCCTCCACATTCTCCTCGTCGTCATCGTCAGTGACGGTGGCGCTCTTCGGAACCATGTTGTGGTAGAGAAGTTCACCAACAATTCAGCGCATGGCGGCAGGAAGCCAGGCATTGACAACAACATCGACATTGTGGTTCAGAGACAGCATTGCTCAGGTCGACAGTACAATGCAATGGTGATGATAACATCCTAGCAAGTTCACACACAAAAAAAACATTTGTTTGTGCCAGAACATTGCTTCTCGTTGTGTCACCATGTGGTTGATGATGATGCAATCCCGACAACATGGCCACAATACGTCCATCACAATTTTCATTGACTTGAGCATCGATTTGTGAAAAGAATTTGTGGTAAACTATGATTTTTCTATGTATGCATCTGATTAAAAATGTAAGATACATTTTTCTAGGTTTGGTATTTCATTATTTATGTGAATTCCCTACATATATTTTTTGCTAAGTTACTAAATTCTTTTATTGGGCGCATGAAATGATTTTTAGGGGCTTTGGCTTGTATTATTGTGGGAGTATACCTCAATACAATAAAAACATTAATTGCCGAAAGAAATTAGATTTGGTTTTGAAAATCATAGTTCTTTCTCGACTGTGTTTGGCCACCAGTTTCTTGCAATTCGTCGTCTAGCCATCCCAGTGGGAGTCCACTCCGTCAGAGAGCACAATGATGCTACACACTGGGTTCTTAGCTTGCCTGTTCTCCACCACCCTGGCAGATTTCTGCACCCCCTCGGCACTGTCGGTGCCACCATCGGCAACGAGGGAGTCGACAGCCTGCAGCAACTGCGGCTGTCCAAAGGTGATCATCTTCTGGTGTGGGAATAGCCTGCAGGCTAATGAGGAGAAGGCGACGATGGAGAGCTGGACGTTGGGGTCATGGTTTTCGATCACGAACCTCATGGCGCGCTTTAGGAGCGCAAGCTTGGGGCCAGACATGGCACGCCACGAATGAACTCAATAATTCCAAGTTTGTGTTTTTAATATGGCAAGCAATTAGGTAATCAGGACATCATGGTGGCCTAAAATTGGCAAGAAAAAAAAATGTGAATTTGGTATCTCAAGAAGAAGCCTCACCTTGGGGGCCACCAAGTGGATTCAAGGCAGCAACAAACTGGCGATGCCGCTCCATTGAAACCTTCTTGGCTGCTGCTGGTCCTGCGATTGGGACTGGAGGCCAAGCACAGGGGCAGCTGGTGCCATGGAGGCCGCCCTGGCTGTTGCTTGCACAAACCCCAGCACCTGGCAATGGCTCTCCTCAGCAGCGCTGCCGACAGGCCTCTTGCTAGTCGATGGCGACAGCAAGGACAGATCCGTCTTCCTAGCATGCGCAAATGCTGGCACGCCAGAGCCCACAACAGCCTTGAACGGCAAGAGATTGCCGTGGCGCTGCGGGATGGCGAGCTCCCCCTTGTCTTGCTTCTGCGATCGCAAAGCTCCAAACTTTTAGGCTACCGATCCGATCAGAGTTCATGAATCGAGCACCTGACACCTCCAGCTCAGCGGCCGTGGTGTGTGCGATGTTCTCCGACCTTGTCGACATCGACAACGAGGACAATGGCACCCTGCCAAGTTCAAACATGACAAATAAATTTGTTAGTGCCAGAACTTTGCTTCTCGTTGTCAACAATGTGGGAGAAGTGGTCGAGGGTATGTACCACCACATGGCTGATGACGATGCAGGCCCCAGCAGCATGGCCAAAATACGTCCAACACAATTTGCAGCGACATGAGGTTCGTGATCGAAAACCCCCTCGGCACTGTTGGTGCCACCATCGGCGATGAGGGAGTCGACAGCCTGCAGCAACTGCGGCTGTCCAAAGCTGATCATCTTCTGGTGTGGGAATAGCCTGCAGGCTAATGAGGAGAAGGTGACGATGGAGAGCTGGACGTTGGGGTCATGGTTTTCGATCACGAACCTCATGCTACGAATGAACTCAATAATTCCAAGTTTGTGTTTTTAACATTGGTCAGCCCATCGGTTGGTAAATAAATCTGTGGTAAAGTAAGCTTTTTTGTGTACGCACCTTACTAAAAGTGTGGGACACATTTATCTAACTATGTATTTATACAAACAGCTACAAATACTCTCATCAATTTCCCTGCTGATTCCTGAAGCTGCAATTGGTGGACTCCGTCATGGCCATCCACCATGCCAAAAACCAACACACTAATGTTGCAGCAGCGGCCTCATCATTTCCAGCCATAACTCTTGAACCGGCCGTCTTCCTCCTCACAGCTGATAGTGGCCACTGACAAAACTGTGATGCCTAAAGTGGAGAAGTGGAGAGGGCCATAGGGAGACCCAGACTGCGAGATGCTTTGCTCCGAAGGAATCTAGAGCCCTCCCAAGAGTACGATTGGCTACTTCACCACACCGGATCCAAGCGCCCTCCGGTTGTGCAGCCATTATTTCTGAAGAAACACCAGAAACAGAGAATCCATGTCAGCAGACCACACAACAAACAACGGCAATGAATCTTAATTACATGGATCAATGAAAGGGCTAGATTGTTAACCTGATGTTGGCTTTTCACTTCATCATTGGTCAGCCCATCCACCTTCATCAGCTCCCTGATTTGCTTTGGGGTGGCAACTGCACACATGGCATGCCATGAATGAACTCATTAATTCCAATTTTGTGTTTCTAATATTGCAAGCAACTATGTAATACCAACATCTTGGTGGTCCGGAATTGGCAAGAAGGCTCATCTTGGGGGGCCACCGAGGTTATTAAAGGCAGCAACGAACTGGCGATGCAGCTGTGTCGACCAGCAGCGCCAAACTTTCCTTGTCTGCTGCTGCTGCTGCTGCTGCTGCGAGGGGACTGGAAGCCAAGCACAGGGGCAGTTTGGCACACACACACCGCACACAGACTCGATCGGTAACGAGGTTTTGGTTTAATCCTACGTACCCTAAGCAAGCTTATGGGCTCTTCTCCCCCAAACCGCTGCAGTGGCTGCCTGGGGTGGTGGTAAAAGCCGCCAGCTAGCACCCTCCGTGACCTTGTCACTTTGTCTTGTCTCCCACTCTCGTGATTAAGTTACAATTACAATCTCCCTCCTTTCGTAAAGGGGCTGGGTTACAAGAGCCGACACCTAGTTCACATAACCCTGTACTTCTATACAACAAAAGTCCCTAAGCGCCCACCTGTTGGCACTGCCGCCAGCAGCACCAGCACCCGTTGTGCCTACAGTCGTCGTTCATCCTGTGGAGCCAGATATTGAGCCTGTTCTCCCTATCCACATGGAATAGGTGGAGGACAGAGTTGTCCCTCGGACAATGGACAAGGTTTCTTGGGTACTGATCCAGCTTGACACCCTTAGAGAGATTGATGATGAAGAATCTCTCCATGGTGAGGTCCGGTCCCAGGCTGTAGTACCTGCTTGGGTCGCAAAGTAGATCTTGCTGCATGCAAGCACAATAGTCGGCAGGACCTGGACTGGTGACTTAGTGAGCACAGAAAAATATGATTCTTTTATGTATGCACCTGACTAAAAGTGTGGGATATATTTTTCTAGGTTTGGTATAATCTAAGCAAATTCCCAGCACCTGATATATTTATTTTTTTGCTAAATTAGTAGCTTCATTTTTGGCAGGACATTAAATGTTTTTTAGGGGCTATGGACTAGAGACTTAGCGAGAAGGCCCGTGGCTATGCAGTGGATGGCCCAGAAAGCTGGACTGCAGAGCACACACCAGCGCCGTCACCTTAATGTCCGAGTCCAAGGTGTGGATGTTGACATGGGAGCACACAAGACTTCGTCACAATTGTCGGCTGGGATGAGCATCACATGCTGAGGTGGTACTCTGAGGAGGACGGCTGCAACGACCAAGGGGACTCCACGGCCTTGTCCATGTTAGGCAACAACAGTGGGGAGCACCTAGCGAGACCAACACAGGGGAAGATCTCGCCACCAAACTCAAAGACATCCAAGAGTAAGTCATTCCTGCAGTCCCAATTCCCAAATGTTCAGCACCAGCAAGTCTTGGTGAAACCAAAGTCATGACTCACCTCTGGGCTAGAGGCATCAGGTAGTGGGATGAATTTTGAGCCCGAGGTGCCTCCACCGGAGACGTAGACCCCGACTAGGCACGACGAGTGGAGGCACCGCAAGGCCAACACTTGCTAGTGAGTGCGGTACTAACAAGGTAGCTCTGGCATCCGAGGCGGAGAAGGATCTTGTGTCAAGGAGATCTCCGCTGGTGGGGGTGTGATGCCACGATGGGAGCCCCGCTTGGTTAAAACCATTTCATGTAAAATATGGTTTTTTTCCTATATATGGACTCGACTAAAAGTGTGGGATACATTTTCCTATGTTTGGTTAGTCACAATTTATCTGAATTGACAGTAGATATTTTTTCTACTAAATTAGTAACTTCTTTTTTGTTGGGGGGACATTAAATGATTTTTAGGGGCTTCTCACACCCTTGGTCGAAACCGTTGGCTTTCACACCCACAAATACACCTAGTGGCTGCATGTGCCATGTCCATGCCCCTTGGCACCGCTGCCAGAGTTGAACACACGGAATGTGTTGCTTGTGGAAGCCGTGGCATTCACGATGTTCCACTACATAAAAAACTCAAATAGCTGCCAGCACCCACTGCAGACACCGGACAAACGCATGTCTATGATATCAGTTCACAGACGCACGTTCCCAACACATGTCTGTAGTAATTTGCCGACTAGGGTGACCGATCCTCACGTGTTGGAGTTCTCCTAAATTGGCAAGATGAATAAATTTTGGATCATATGCATCTTCCCACACCAGGGGCACTATCAAGAAGGTTGTATGCCACACCTAACTTCTTGAGATTTGGCGTGACAATTGCAAGGTGCTGCATGCTCCTATCAATGTCGAATAGCTTTATTTTTAGGGAAGACTTGGAGTGGGTGGAGAGATTGTCCAGTCGGTTATATTCGAGGACGTTGAGGTTCTGCAAGCATGGGTACCATGGTTCGGAGACAGCATTTCTGAGGTTGCACGGGCCATGCCAACGGACGCGGCTCAGGGAGAGGTTGTTGAACTTGTCGAAGACGCCCTGGGGAGGGAAGGCGAGGCCTTGATACTGTAGCTTGAGCTGAATCTTGGTGGCATTCTTGAAGCAGGGCAGCTCCACGAGGCCTCTCTCCCTAGGCTTCCTCCACCTTCTCCTTGTTGTCATTGCAATGGCGGTGGCGCTCTTCAAAACCATGTTGCGTTTGAGAAGTTCACCAACCAGGCAGCGCGTGGCGGCAGGAAGCCAGGCATTGACAATGTACAACATCGACATCATGGCTTAGAGACATCGTTGGTGTGGTTGACAATGCAATGGCGATGACGATGTCTTGGTAAGTTCACACAGAATAAAAACATTTGTTAGTGCCAGAACATTGATTCTCATTGTGAACAAGAAGGGAGAAGTGGTCGAGGACGAGTGCCACCTCAAGGTTGATGACAATGCAGACCCAACAACATGGCCACAATACGTCCGTCACTATTTGCAACGACTTGAGCATCGGTTCATAAAAAGTATTTGTTGTAAAATATGATTTTTCTATGTATACATCTGATTAAAAATGTAAGATACATTTTTCTAGGTTTGGTATTTCATCATTTATATAGATGAATTCCCTACATATATTTTTTTGCTATGTTACTAAATTTTTTTGGGGGGCACATGAAATGATTTTTAGGGGCTTTGGATTGTATTATTGTGGGAGTATACCTCAATACAATAAAACAATTAATTGCCGAAAGAAATCAGATTTGGTTTTGAAAATCATAGTTCTTTCTCGATTGTGTTTGGCCACCACTTTCTTGCACTCAATCATAAATGTAACTATCTTGTTCATACTTGCACACATAGTCAACATGGTGTTCCATAGCACACGATATCCTTGGCACATCACTTACTTTCTATCGACCGCCCTACCCACTGTGGATCTACAATTTGAATGTTGTGATGCATCACGCCATCACAAGAACTACATGATAGTATTGCAAGTAATTTGATATAATGGCCAAACATGGAACTTTTACAAACATACAAAACAGAATTGTGATGGCACCATCACAAGAACTACTATAAACATCTCATCATCATCGGTTCGAAAGTTCCCATCACCATAGGGGGCTTTAGACCTCATTGGTGAAAGGTCGCAGAGATAATAATCTCATCACCATTGGATTCAAAAAGACTTTGGAAATGAAGATCACCTCGCTCATATATAATTGCTATAAAAAACTAGCTATTGGCAAGCCACACCTACTTCTAGCCCACCATCGGGGCCCTTGCCATGTCGAGAGAAGGAGAGTGGTTGAGCAATATTCACACTGTTAGGTTCAAGAGATGAAGAGCGATTGAGGGAGATAGAGGGGAGGGATGACACATCCATGTATCATTGTCGAAGTAGGTTGCCACCTGTGGTGCTTGGACCCCACAATGATCCAAAGTGCTATGAGGTTTGGCAAGGGCAAAAGAGTCATTAGCATTTTTAGGGTAATGTCTTTCTTATGGTTGTGCGGGCATTTAACGCCCACACACCCATGGCTCACATGTGCTCACGCCCTCTCTCTCTCTCTAGCATCCTACAACCTCCTTTGAGGTGCCTTCTCCCTATGCCCATGTCGTACCACCTCCCTGCAATAAGCTCCTCCCACCACCCTTGGCGACCATGGCAGATTCGGTGAGGTAGATATCCCTCCTCCTCCTCCTGGATCTCCGAGCTAGGGTTTTGATGAACTCTCCCCCTCATCTTCCCCAACTCTGGTGGGCTTAGAAGGGAAGGTTTGGATGGCGGACGTTTGGCCAGACAGTGGGGATGGTTGGAGGCTGGGCGGTTAGGGGCCCTAGCGATGGTGGAGGTAGTTGGGCAATAGGTCGGGGCAGGGGAGCTCCAGCAAGGGGTGGGGGAGGGGACCGCTACTACGACGTGATTGGGCTTTGCTGGTGGTGGGGGCGAGGATGAGATATCAGGAAGGAGGAAAAAGTGGGAGGGGCAGGCGCATGAGAAGCTTGAAGACAGCCGTGCGGCGGCCATTTTTTAGCTGAGTTATTTTTAGAGGCGTGAGTTGTATGGTAGCGTGTTGGAGACACCTTTTGTATAAAAGTAGTAGTGAGTGAACTCTTTCCTTTTAGTGTGGCCTGAGCAGTTAGTTGATATAGAAAGTAGTAGCAAGTGGACTATTTTTATTTTGATATGGCTCAGTGGGTTGGTATAAAAAGTAGTAGCAAGCACATGATTAAAAGTGTCAGCTACATTTTTCTAGGTTTCATCAATACTGGAAAAACATTTTTTGCCTGAAGGAATCCAATGTGGTTTTGAAAATTAAAAATATTTCTCCGTTGTGTTTGGCCTCCTGTTTCTACCACCGTGGTGGTAGGTTGTGGGAGTCCACTCGTCAGAGAGCAGGTTGGTGTTACACTATGGTTTCTGGCTTGCCTGTTCTCCACCACCCTGGCAGATTTCTGCACCCCCTCCCCCCTCGGCGATGTTGGTGCCACCATTGGAGGCGAGGGAGTCGACAGCCTGCAGCGACTACGGCTGTCCGAAGGTGATTATCATCTGGTGCGGGAATAGCCTGCAAGCTGACGAGAAGGTGACCACGGGGTCATGGTTTTCAATCACGAACCTCGTGGCGCGCTTCAGGAGCGCAAGCTTGGGGTCAGACATGCTCCCGCTGTTGTCGAGCACAGTCACCAAATCCACTGGTGTCTGGTGATCAGGTGCTCACCCACGTTGGCACATGCAGAGCCTTGAGATGGTTAAAGATGGCAAACTGCTCCAATGTTCCACCGCGCCGCGCCATGGCCATGTGGTGAACAGTGCAAAGAAAGAGAAGACTGGAGGAGGAACAACGCCTCACCGACCGAATCAGAAGCCTCCCCAATGGCGTCCCTGGGCGACATCGTCTCCCTTCTCCCCACCAAAGCACGCAGATCCTCTAGTCCCGCTGGCGCCACATCGACCTCAATCTCCATGACCTCGAATGGTGCATCCCCGTCGGCAAATCTTGTGCGTGCTCTTGGCGCACCTGGCAGGCCCTGGGCTCCGATTCTCGATCTGCAAGGGCTGCCTCAACTGCCACTCTGGAACCCTTGCTCGAGGGCTGCCCTGTACTACGGAGCTTGCTGTTGCTTGACAACTATGGCTTCCATCGACTGCCAATCGTGTCCCCTAGGCCCTAGCCTCCAAAGCATCCGTACATAATTTTTTGAGATTTCCTGTCTGTTTACAAGGGTTTATCGCTTTAGAAACGCCATGTTTGGAAAGATTACTTATTTTCAAAGGAATATTTACGGACATCTCGGTAATCTCTGCGTCAATTGTGCATTTTGCTGTCATGCACTTGTGTTATTTAAACAACTGTGATGGACTTCTTCTGAGTAATGGATCGAATGATTGTGATATATGTGATATATATGGTGATGGATGTGATATTTGTGATATATATAGTGATAAATGTGATATATATGGTGATGGATGTGATATATATGTGATATCTCATGTTTATAGTGATGGAATGTAAAAAAACAAAAACAAACACATTTTTAGGTCGATTTGCTGAGCGCCTAGGCCTTGTGACTCGGCAAAACTGAGGAAAAATACAGGATTTTTGAGCTTTGCCGAGTGCCAAAAATCAGGCACTCAGCAAAGATTTTTCTAAAAAAAATATTTTCTTTGCCAAGTGCCCTGCGGGAGACACTCGGCAAAGATTTTTCAAAAAAAATAGTTTCTTCGCCGAGTGCCCTACAGGAGGCATTCAGCAAAGATTTTTTAAAAAAAAATATTTTCTGTCGAGTACTCTGCGGGAGGCACTCGGCAAAGATTTTTCAAAAAGAATTATTTTCTTTGCCGTGTGCCCTGCAGGAGGCATTCAACAAAGATTTTTTTTAAAAAAATATTTTCTTTGTCGAGTGCCCTACGGGAGGCACTCGGCAAAGCCACCATTAACGGTGGAACCACCGTGACGGTGCCTTTTCTTTGTCGAGTGCCACGGCGGCACTCGGCAAAGTCTTTGCCGAGTGTCCTACAAATGGCACTCGGCAAAGAAGTCTTTGCCAATAATTTTTGCTGAGTGCTCTTTGCCGAGTGCCTGGGGCACTAGGCAAAGACCTAGTCTCCACTAGTGATAGTACCAAGTTGAACGCTAGTGGAACTTGTTCATAATTTATGTAATATATACTTCTCATTTTATTTTTTTGCATTCTGTTTCAACTCTACCTCTGCCTAACTAATCGTTCACCTCATTTGTAACTTAGGAACCATGCTGCTTTCTCCTTTCTTTCCTTTTTGCATTTTTCTTCTTAGTATGTGTACTGTGTGCTCAAGAATATCAAGATACACTACAAGAATTGTGGGCTTCTGTGACAATTAAACTATGATGATAAGAGTCTGTTTCCTGTCACTGCCTACCTACAGTGATGAAATGACTGTCGTCACAGAAGGTGGGTCACTAACCAGCTTCTGTGACGACTAGAGGACATCGTCATTAATATAGTGACGTTA
>Ga0182004_10001083_pt1 | contig 19132 bp, 12 predicted proteins | sample Sormic07211540_1_FD_120479 | JGI IMG/M metagenome (GOLD analysis project Ga0182004, IMG submission 120479) | Endophyte microbial communities from Sorghum bicolor roots, Mead, Nebraska, USA - 072115-40_1 MetaG | ecosystem: Host-associated > Plants > Roots > Unclassified | place: USA: Nebraska...
AAAGAAAAAAAGAGAAGTAATTATTGAAGGATGAACTGCATGCACATCATAAGCAAGTAGTATATAAAACGTGCATTTTTTTGTGCATATATACTTGGATGAGACAAAAGGTGTTATTGCAAGTAGTATATGAGAAAATTGTTTTTTTTTGTTGGAGAAACTTGTGTGCTTCTGCATAAATTGACAAATTTCAACAACTTTCCTTGCACTAAAAGGTTGAAACGTATATATATGTTGTTGCTGCCAACTGGTAACTGACTTGTTCCTCTTGCATGAGTTGACTGCAGTGCAAGAAAAGACTGCAGAAAGTTAAGGATTTGGTGTGTGTGCTCAGAACTCATGCATCAGAGGTGTGATTTCTGCTGCAGTTCGTTACCAGTTTGCTTGCTAAGATAAAATTTCAGATGAGCTAGACACGTCCACACGGAGAAGAAATCAACAAATAATGTGTGTAAGTAATCAAGATAAAATTTCAGATATCTTTATTGAAATCTGAATTAGATGAGTTCGTCACTAAGCTCAGCATATGCATTTCTTGCTTGAAAAGGATGATCTGAACCAAGAACACCCAGTAAATCGAACATCAAAATTAAAAGGAAAAATAATAAAGACATGGATTGAAGCATGGAAGACAACAAACTAATTAGGAGTAAGGACGATAGTGAGCTTAGCAGTCCCATTGCAGCTGCTCCATGGCGTTGCCGGTGGCGCCGCCGACGCCGCTGCCACAAAACAACGCGCACGACTCCATCAGCTCCAGATCGAAGGTCGTTGTACCGGCGCCGCCGTACACCGAAGAGACATCCATCATGTCCATGCCCTTATCAGCAACTGCACCGCCACCGTTCATCACAGCTTGCCGGCCGACGACCATCTCTCCCTGCAGCAACCCTTGCGGTGGCGGCAGCGGCTGCTGCTGCGGCTGGACCACTTCCATCCCTGCACACATGGCAGAATCCACGGCGGCGGTGTTCCACATTCCTGCCGTCACGTCCATGAAGGCCGCCGCGCCCATGCCTTGGCTAAAGCCGTTGCCGTTAGGCATGCCGGCGGCGTGATCCATGGAGGAGGAGGACGAGGAGCCGTTCATGAAGTCCATAGATGTCTGGAGACCTGCATTCTGATCCCTGAAGCTCATGAGCACGCCGCCGCCGTTGTCCAGGTAAGGGTATGCCGGAATCGGTGCGGCGGCTGCCTGGTCATGCCCCATGAGCATGCCGTCATGGTTAGGGACGTCGTACATTGCCGGCGCCATCTCCGGCGGCGGCGTGACCGTGACGGTGTCGTAGGCGGCGGCCTTGGTCGGTGAACTGATGGTGAACGGCGTCGTGGCGACGGAGCCGACAGCAGCGCCGCCGCCGTTGGAGTGGAACTGGGCAGGATTGTTGCCGCTAGGGTTTGCCCCGTTGCCGCCCTGGAGGAGTGTCCTGGAGGCCGGCAGGAGGTTGTGGGTCTTGGGGTCGAGGCCCTGCGCGATGAGCTTCTTCTTGATGCATGAGTTCCAGAAGTTCTTGACCTCGTTGTCCGTGCGCCCGGGCAGGTGCTTGGCGATCTGAGCCCATCTGTGAGTTCCAGCCATGGCCGGCGGGCCGCGGTGAGTAACCAGTTCGGGAACAAGAGAGACACGGCAGAAAAGTATGCCCGTACGTACCGGTTGCCGAGGATGCGGTGGACGTCGATGATGGTGCGCTCCTCGTGGTCGGAGAAGGTGCCGCGCTTGAGGTCTGGCCGGAGGTAGTTGATCCACCGGAGGCGGCAGCTCTTGCCGCATCGCTGCAGCCCTGGTCGATTCGATCGGCAAGAACACAACGCGCATCAGGACGTGAACAAATTAATCCAATTTCTTTGAATTACTAGGACGGCTGGCCGGAGCGAGAGAGATATGGCCGCCGGACCATACCGGCGTGCTTGGGGACGGCGCTCCAGCAGCTGTGGCCGTGGGCGGTGATGTACTTGACGAGCTTCTCGTCCTCCTCCGGCGACCACAGGCCGCGCTTCACCTTCTGCTTGCTGCAGCAGTGGTGCCCCATGGCTGCCCGACCGCTCCTCCCCTTGCTCTCCCTCTCTCTCTCTCTCTCTCTCTAGCAGTTTCGTCTTCTCTCTCTACCTCCTCTCCCCCAACAGTGTATGTAAAGCCTGAAGCACACGCGCAGAGGCACGCCCCTTTTGCTGGTGAATTGACCTTTATGCATCTCTATGTGTGGGAGAAGGAAGCACACCAAATAAAGTTGTGTGATCTCTCTCAAAAGGGTAGATTAATTGCAATTAGGCCACTAAGCAAGCAGTACACTCTTCTACCTCTGGTTCCTTTTTAACCGATGTGTCAAAAGAAATTCCAAAATCAGATCGACACAAGTCATGCATATACATATATAGTAGATATATGACTCAAAAAAACCTTTGATTTTATTTGGTATATATAGCAAAAGTCAGTGGTCAAAATTGCCATTTGGTGAATTGCGTCAGTGTGTACAACAGCATTTGTTTGCAACTGAGGGAGTGAGGTCAGTGTGATCTACTGTATCCAGTAATTACAACAGCATTTGTCTTTTTGTAATTCATTTTGGTCTTTTTGACCACCTAGAGAACAAGAAGATTTGATACCATATATAAGATCAAATCAAATTGTTTGTACCATGGTTCGTTTATGCCCTGTCTAACTATGTGCATGCATTCATAGGGTAAGTGTGTGTGTGCGTGTTTGCATTGTACTGTGTAATTAGAAAAAAATAACTACTTAATAAATGCAGTTGAAAATTTGGCATCATAGATCAAATTGAATTACCAAGATTTTTTTAAAAGTCAGCAGAGGAGCCCCCACCTATTTTTTTCATTTTCATTGATATAAAGGGGAAACAAAAATGATACAAATGTATAGGGAGGGGAGGAGCAAGAGGGAGAGGGAGAAGAGAGATACAACAACAACAACAACAAATGATATAAGGCAAATAGGCCCAAAAACAAAAGGGAGACACTAAGAGTAACTGTCTTGCCACATTGAAAGTTGTGCCCTCTTCTCAAGCTTAGCCTTGATGCACACCAGGCCAAGCTCCTCCTTGAGCAGTCTTTTCTAGTTAGACAAGCTACAATTTCCATGGATCCTCCTCCTGCCTCTCTTCTCGTAGATCCGGTGGGGCGGCGGGCTAGGTGAGCAGCGGGGCGGGGCCTACTCCCCAGTGGTGGCGGCGGCAGCACGCAAGGGAGGCATAGCCAAGCCCAAATCCAAGCCCAGCCCAATTAAGGCTGGATACAGGCTTTTTCTTTTTATTTTTTTATTTGATTAACTGAGGCGGTTATGGAAACCTCTTCGGTTAATGCCTGATTTACTACGACCTTTGATCGGAGGTATTTTGTTTATCTGCCTCCTAAAATCCAAAACACTCGTCTCTAATTATTGTAGTAGTATAAATTGCCTAGCTTCTGAGAGTTCATTTTTTGTTCTATGTATTAACCACCAATTAAGCGAACAAGAAAACCTAGTGACATGCATATGATCAAATTAAATTCCTTGGGTAATTCTGTTCCACTCGAAGAACCAAGTACATATAGCGTAACTTAGCTGGTTGGGTTGCTTGTGGTAATCTTATCCATTTAGGTTCAAGTTCTAGATTTAAATATGTTTTTTTAGTGTAGACAACGTACTCGTCGACAACGTTGGATGACTATTTGTATATTGATTCAGAGAAAAAAGATTTTGTTTGTAGAAAGAAAATGTTATGTTTTATGAAATATCATTTATTTGCAAAAAAGGTAAATGTAGTTCTTTTTTGTTTGAACTAGCTTTTTTTTAGGAAAATTGAACTAGCTAATTCGTAAGTGGAAGATGGCATTTTTTTTCTCATTAACTGTATATAAAGGCCTATAAATTAAGACCATGCATGCTTTGCCGCGAGAATTGGAGAAGAGCAGATGCTGGTCTCGATTAAGAAGGGGAAAAAATAGCAGCTGGAAATGAGTGAGTGGCGTCGTTTGTACTCAATCAAGAGCCAGCATGCAGGAGGCCAGGGGTATCTTCCAAATTCTTGGATCTTTGCCCTAGATAGCTAGCTATAAGAGTACCAAACGACTAGTGTTAATTGCCGCCTGGCTAATCATTTGCTAAAACTTGTGAGAGTCCACAAGTCCAGTTGGGAGCGAGGATGCGTTGCAGGGAAGCTGCCGCCCTGCACTCTTGAAGCACAAGAGACCACTCACGCAATGCGCTGATCAGGTGCATGCTCACTGTCGGTGAGAGCGTGCATGCGTGCAACTCGGTCCTTGTGTGTTACAGGTGGGGGTGGTGCCGTACGTTACGTGACATTGGGTGTCCTTGTTGCTCACCCTCCGACTGGTATAATATAAGTATATATATGATCGTTGATCGACCGATCAGGCTGTACGTTTTACAATGTTGGCCATGCATGGACTCAAATCTGAACGTGTAGCTTCGATTTGGATGTATATATCTCCCGGTAATAAGTCCGGTCGTAACCGTAGCTTTTCTCATCAGGTTCTATGTTTCAGTTTGAGTTCTGACAGATATATATGTACACCCGGAAACTCAAAATTCAGGATGTGTATATGTATTAGTTACGAAGTACCTGTCTGTGTAGTCTATTTGAACCACGTATGATCATCCAGATCCGCGGTAGTACCGATGATGTTTACTCGGTCAGATTAATTACATATACAAATGTTGCCTGCGCTTATACATTTCTTTCACATTGACCTGGGTCGTCTATAGCTACTTCGATGGCTACATAATACATTGTTAATTGAGGCACCAGCTATCACACGGTTAAATCAAATTCAACAAATATAGTATCAGTAACAATCTTCGTCTAATTTCTTTTCACCGACCCAGAACTAGAAATACGTACGGCTGGTAGTTATGACACACATGAATTATATTTATACTAGTATAGTAGTTATGCAGCTTATATATATTGTCATGTGGATATGAATCAGCATATATGCATGCTACGAGTTTACAGCAATTAAGTCACACGCAAGTCGCGAGAGTTTATAAAACTTGTTTGGAGTGAACCCCGTAGCATTTGCCTGTTGGATTATTCGTGCGGCAAGAAGCTAGCAACGGGTTGCTGCTTTTCTGGTACTATATTTATGTAGTATACAGAGGTCCGTTACCACAACTTATACTTCAACTTCTCCTTGGAAAAGGAAAAAGACCAAAGCTAGCACTACAATTAGTAATTTTATCACCAATTTCACTGTTTTTTTTTTCACAATCGAATAGTTACTATATTATAACAAGTAGTACCAAAGGGAACCTTTGTAAAGGTTAGTCCTAACAAATAAGTAGAAAATAAATTGAAGTCTGTTATCAATATATTGGGATTACATGTTAGAATGTGTGTTTGAAATGTGATATTTTGGGGAAATCAAAACTGAATATGTGTGTTTCTCATCCAATTAACTAACACCCAAGTTTTATATCCCTTCCCCCACCATAGGTACTCTCTTAACTCCACCTTCTTTATCTTTGGTGACCTACGACCATGTATTCTCCATGTCCAACGAGCTTTGATCATGTGTTATCCATCTCTATCTAGCAAACAATGGATTCATCGATGTTAGAGTTTAGGTTTAGGTTCCCATGATGGTTGGCTTGCCTAGCGGAGGAGGTGGGCAAGAGGGAACTATCACAAAGGACAGCTAGTGAAAAAGGTTGCGACATGGGCATCAATCAATCCCCCCCATTGAAGATAAGCTAACTCATAGAGGTTGGTTGTTGTGATTCTGGCCACACGAGCTATATAAGACATGTGTAAGAGAATGGATCGGGGCGGTGGTAAGATGGGTGAGTGTTGTGATTGGAACAACAAAGGAATGCAGGGAAAACATTAGAAGGGGCTAGGATTAGAGGAAGAAAACATAATAGGAGTCGTTGATGATGGGTTTCACTTAGATCTAGCAGTTATAAATTTGAGTATGCTATCACTAAGTGAAAACCTCATAACAACGATACAAGCAAAAGTAACATGCCTAATATATAAGCATGTCACTATTATTTTGTTATTGATGGACATTACCTATGTGTCCTTTAATTCGAGGTTTGAGTACGCCCTATCATTTATGCGACGAGTGAAAAAAATCATTCATCACTTGTAGTTGGACCAACAACAACATGCATACATCTTCGTCCTTCACCTTTTAGTTGACAACCATGTTAAAAATATTTTCTTCTCTCTTTATCTAAATTTCAAAATGTCCCAAGTCCCCAGTCGTAGACTTATGTCCTAGCGTCACCAATGACTGTTGCATATCCTCGCATGCCACCTTTGCCAGGATGGAGCTAACACATAGCCATCTCATGCTCGTTGGTGAAGTGAAAAGGAAAATTTTCTTTATATCAACATGATTGTTGTATTTTTGTAGTTAAATTTTTGCATAGTAAGAAATAACCTAGACTCCTAAAAGTTTTTAGCTCCGACACTGACCTCCACCCAAGGACCTCTAACTCCAAGAGGTTGAACTCCTAGAAGAAACTCCTCCCCCTCTTCCCCAAGGATGGTGCACGCACCACCCGCCAGCTCCTCTTCCTTTTGCAGGAGTGCAGCATAGGCTATATCATTGCCTTATCTAGATCTTCATTGTGCAAATGGGGACCATCATCACTATGGCTATGGCTACCTCCTCCTTCTCCCTAAGGTGAGCCCCCATCCACCCTATTTTTAACCCTAGAATCCATGCACAAATATGGTATTGACAAATAAATGCTTGGATCAGTTGATGCTTGGTTATGTTAGAGTAACGACTATATATATGCATCGGATTTGCATGAACGTTTGGATGAATAAGGGCTTAGATGAATACTTAGGTAATATGTTGGATGGATATATAAATGTTATGAATAGATCTGGTATTGATAATTAACTTCTTGGATGGACTGATGCTTGCATTGGTTATGGTAAATCAATAAATTTATAAATGCCATAGATGAGTTGGTGCATGGGTTACAAAGGAGATGAATGTTCATATTGGACTAGATAGACTAGGAATTAGATGAATACATGGCTAATATGTTTGTCCCACTATATAAGGCGTAACCACCTTTGATTCAAAGTCTAAGAAACGTATTTAATTTTCTCTCTCAACACTAGTATTATTATATTGATATACATGTGTCTAGAGAGAGCACACCTTGTATTATAGGACATGAATAAAAAGTGATTGCGCCTTATATCTTAGGACAGACAAAGTATGGATGAGTGAATAAATGGATGGATGACATGTTCATTTTGGTTTCCTCATGTACTACACCTCACAGATCAGGTATGCCAACACTAATTTGCTACTCTAGACGTAACAACCTTGCTACTTCATCGTTCCCTACAAAAACCCAGAAAAAAACAAGTCAATGCCATGTAAGCTTTTAGGACCTACTACCTCCATTTGAAATTAAATGACATTTTGGCTTTTCGATATACATGGTTTTTACTTTGTATCTAGACATAATATGTATCTAAGTGCATAGCAAAAGCTATGTATTTAAAAAAGCTAAACCATCTTATAATTTGGAATAATAAATGACTTGGATCAACCTTCTGTTGTGCATGTTTAAGTTGTGTGATATAAACCTGTAAATATGTTGGTATTTACCACTTGAATGGAAGGATAATGCAAACACTTATCTTTAGCAAGATAGGTATCATCTAAAAACATATACCGTAAACCATAGAGGGTGGCCATATATATCTAGAAATCCTAGTTTGTCTCATCGTCATTGCTCTTCTTTTTCATCTAGACCTATTTCCTTGCCTTGTGTTCTATCAAATAGCATGTGGCCAATCTTTCAATATTAAAGGCACTCCTATGGATTGGGTGGCATGGTGTTTGCTAGGTCGAATAATTGTGCCAAATATCTAGTTGTAGTAAAAAAACATTATAGAAAAAGGGTTTTTCTTAGTTGCAGCCAATATTTGCTTCACTTCTGCTAGACATTCATGAGGCACAACACTTATTGATGCAAGTATTATTGGATTTAAGATGAATCATTTAACTATTAGAAAGATTAAGATTAATCATTTAAGATGAATCATTTATTGGCACAACACTTCTGCTAGACATTTTACTATTAGAAAGATTAATCATTTAATATATGTAATCATAAATGCATTGAAAAACTTAGACAAATAAGGTCAATGAATAAGGTCATAAATTGCTTTTTGTTGACTTTGATATATTCTTTTACATGATACTTGACTTAACACAGATAAGTTCTTGGCAAAAATCATGTCGCTTAGGGATTTTCTACAAGTGTCATCATCTACACAAGTTTATAGAGTCAGTTCCTCAAATTATGTACAAGACTTGGCTAATTTAGTATTCTATATGTCACGATAAAGTATTATTAAAGACGCAAAGCTATTACTATGTATCCACAGGGAAACAAAGATGGACATGAACATAAGCATGTGTCACTATTATGTACTCAAAACTCAAAAGTAACGGGTTGAGGTGTTACCCATCACTTTTGAGTATGCAAGGCGATGGACTTGATTTCGGCCGCCAGCAGCTTCTATAGTAAAGTGCCGAGCAAAAGGGTCCATCATTTTTCAAGGTCATTAATGATGCACCTGACCTGAGTGACGAGTGTTATGACCGTCATTTTAGCATCTTGTTCATCACTCATCAGCACTACCCGGTTGTTTTCAGATAGTATGCGGATAGGCTTAATAATAATATAATCATATTAATATTTTACTTTAAAAGTGATTCCCACATAAATCAGGAACAAATCATCAAGGGTTTGAGTGTTTGACCTAAAACTTAGAATAAGAAAACTGAACATCCCGACAGTAGCACTTGCCTAATGACATGGTCTACCTGGCATGCCGGCCAGGTATCTGATGATGTTCTCTTTAATTTTTTTGGTCTCTCTCTATCCTTTTTTTCCAAATACCTTTTCAGCGTGCGTGACTTCCTTTTATCAAGATCCTGCAACAGTGTGTGTGCACACGAAACCTAGCTAATTGCACCAGCAGCCCTATCTTTTCGTCCCTGCAGGCTAGCTAATTAACAAAGGCAAAAGGAAAATCTTGTGCTTTAAGCTGCCAGTGCAAGTAGTTAAAAGGGTTACCCTCACCCATTTCTTCTCCCCATCGTCGTCACTAAAAACGTCTCATCTTGTTGCAAGCATGCAACTCCAGGCCCTACACAATTTGCAGTTTTGTCTCCATCGGGCCGGTTTATATGTATAATAATAAAGGTGCACACTCTGTGTCATGACGCACGCACGTCTTGTGGGGTGCGACAGCAGCATATCACACTCAAACATAACTGAAGGTGCGTATGATCGAGATGTCGTGGAAGCTGCAGCCAGGTATATGTTGCAACTTGCAAGCTAGTCTCTATATACCCTGCAGGTGGGTGTTTCTCTCATTGGGTGAAAGTGTAATGTATGCATCAATTAATCGCGGGAGGGAGTTCTTTGGTACATTTATTAATTCCTCGTAAGAATCTAGGAGTCTCGGAATATAGATCGAAAAAAGCGAGCATCTTTAAATGTTTATTGGTCCACCATACTTGTTTTTTTAAGACCCAATACAGTCGTTTACACCTGTATCTATAAACACTCGGACACGTCGTCTACCACTAAAAGAATAATAATATTAAATCTTATAATAAATTTTCAAAAATGTAAGCATCTATATAAAGTCGAGGACTTCAACTCAGTGACGATCAATTCACGAATCACCGTACCTTCTAATCCAACATGGTCCATGACTGGTCACCACTATGGTTCTTAGCATGTTTAAGACAACTCATAGAGAAGCTCCTAGGTGGATTTCATGGAAAAAACACTCTTGGAAAAGTGACTTTAGTTTTAGATTAAATTTATTAGGTGGGTCTCTAAAATAAACTTACACAGCTACATAAATGGTTTTCGTTAACAGTATTTTCACCGTTGGTAAAACCAGTGGTGAAAAATCTCCCAGTCATGCATATGGCTATTTTGTAAAAAAAAAAATCATTAATGATAACATTGACTATCACCATCCACTTTCACTAGCGCGGGGTGAAACGACGACGGTGATGAGAGTTTCCCATTTGGCGATGAAAATGGATTTTTAGTAGCGTAAGAGGCAGGTAGGTGAAAAAGGTACTATTTTCATTCACTTCCTCATAGAATCATATTTTTTCTATAGAATGTATCTTATAGAATCATAAATAATCGTTTTCCATGATAAAATAACTTCTCTTAGCAGAGAACAAAAAGGCAGAAGTCATCATACCAACGCATGAGAAGTAGTAAATTGTGTGTGCTGCGAAGGCAATAATGTCACCATCAATCTCACAAGGTATGTAAAAAAGATTCATGACTGAGTGGCTGACTATTTGACTCTATCAAAATGTGTAAATACCATAAAGCCACTAGCTATCACAATTTCTTTATTCCATTTTACCGGCACTAAAATGGAAAGTTCATCGAATGTCCCAACCTAAGCCATATATACACGCTACTTGGTACGCATAATGTATCGGTTTGTTGGTCTCAGTGATATCTTTATAGAGCGTCAAAGGCTAACATATATATGAGCCTGTAACTCTCACATGGAACCCACTGAGCTATAGGAGATCCACCATAACATACCACATCAGCACATGGAGTGAGGATAAATTTGGATCTAGGTGACATTGTAATAAGATGAGTTCATAGACACTGCATGATAAGTTTGGGGACCTAGAAATGACATTTTGAGAGCTTAATTGACATGCCGGGACAAGTTTGTAGACCACATGTACATTTTAATTTGTGTTTACACTTGGTAAGCTCCGCCTAATCCAAGTCCATGATAATTAATAAAAAGCAACCGCTCCTTCTACGGTTGAAATTGTAAAATTAATGATTTGAAGTTTGACTAAATTTTATTAAATTAAGTATAGAATATATTTTTATAATAAATTTAGCTAGAGACATAAATGTTAATGTAATCACTATAATTTTGATTAAAATTCAGCTAGTTTGATTAGCTCAAACCTCATAATTGCATTATTTTATTAAGGGAGTACAACTCAACACTCCTGTTTATTCATGGGAAAAGAACTAAAAAACAATGGCGAGGAAATTGCATACCAAATGAAAGCTGTAAATGCCAAAAATTTGGGCAACATGTATTTAGGCCCATTTTCTTCAAAAAAATGTATTTAGGCCCATGGGCTTATTGCTCTCCAGCCTCCGCCACTCTCTCATTAGACCCACAAACTGGCGGCCCACGCAAACAAAGTCCAACAGGTAGTAGGAAAGGCCCTCTCCGGTCACAACTCACCACCACAAGTTCCCACAGCACTCTCCCCGACCTTGCCGTCCAGTCCCCCGGCCCCCGCCGCAGCCGCGCCGTTCGCCCCGACAGGACCGGAGAGCAGCAGGATGCCGGCGACCCCGACGATCATCGGTGCCCTCCTGGGGTTAGGCACCCAGATGTACTCCAACGCCCTCCGCAAGCTCCCCTACATGCGCCGTGAGCCCCTGTCTCCTATCCCCTGTTCATTTCCCCGTTTCTTGATCTGTCTCCGCATTGCGTCCCGCGCCCCATGAGTCGTCCTGGCGCCCGATTCCATCTGATCTGCGGTATTTCCACCTGCCCCCGTGGTGTTTCGGTTGGTCTGGGCGCCTTCCGTCTTTGGAGTCCTAGATGCGATATGGTTCTTGATTTTGAGGTGGCGGGCTCTAGATTCAGACTCGGTTGTGTTGTTAGGATGTGATTTAGAAAGTACGCAATTTGGGATTTAAGTTCAGCCTTTTTTACGAATTTACCATCTCACCTTGATTTTAGGAGGCCGTACTGTCGAAGAGAATTCCCCCTCTGTTCCCCGTTCCCCCTTACTATTCATGATTTCAGTATGTGCTTTGTACCAGTCTCTTTTTAGATGCGATGATTCATTCTCTTGTGCTTCTTATGTCTAAATTGTTATAGATCCATGGGAGCATGTGTTGGGAATGGGTCTCGGTGCAGTGTTTGTGAACCAGCTGGTAAAGTTTGACGAGAAGCTTAAGGAGGACCTCGACAAGATGCTTGAGCGTGCCAGGCTAGCCAACGAGCAACGCTACATTGGTACAGTGCTAACTTGCTCTGGCATGTTATGTTTGCAAATTCATGTTGCTATTGTTGCCGGTAGGTCTCGCTTATAAAGTTATAATCTGCCGTATTGCCTCAGCCATCAGCAATGCTACTAGAAGAGTTAGCAGATGTTTTATCATTTTGTTCCAGTTTTAACATATAAGTTGTCATACCGCCAGCCTTTTATCCTTATGCAATATTCGAGGAAAAAAATCACGCATTTGATTTTTTGAACACCTTCGAGTACACTAATTTGATCTGCAATTTTATGTTTCAATCTGCCTTGCTGACAGCAAAGATATAGAGATCTACAAAGTCTATAATTTGACTGTCCAAGTGTGAAACAAAGCTGCCGTATCACAATTTGCTCAGACATGGAAATCTTTAAGTTTCTGTATCATGAATTCAGGATCTTGCATAAAATGGAAATGGAACACGTCTACCACGAGCTACATTGGCAAATCCCCTTTCAGCTTTGTTTGTAACTGTGGAGAAATATATAAATTTCGAATCGTTTGAAAAACTTTCATTTATGATATCAGGGGTAAATGGTGAACTTAAGACATTCCAAAAAAAAAAAACTAGATTCCTTACTTCCATAGAAAACTTGAAGCTATGCTGAGTTCATTTGACCCAAACTGCTACCCTGCTGACTGTTGTGTCTGAAATTGGATGGCTGAAGAATTTTCCTGGTGGCATCTATGAAATGTGAACATGATTGAATTTTCTTCCTGAATTCCTTTTTTTTTGTGATGTGATTATGTGAATATCCACAGCCATCCTTGCTAATGTAATACAAAAGGGCTAGCATCGGCGCATCACAATTTAGATTTGTTTACTGTATTTTTCACAGTATCCGATTTGAATAAGGTGTCTTTCAAACTAATAGAGTTAACTGTTATCTTAGTTGGTTTCCAAAATTCTACATTTTGAAGATTGTTTCGAATACGATTACTGTGAATGTTCTCGAATGGCATGCTGAGTGGCTAGTGGCTACACCATCAGGAGACCTGGTCATTCATATTCGCTATGGGGATGTAGAAACTTTCTTCTAAGGACAGTTAATCTTTAGTCCTGCCATATTGGCACCTTGCAAGAGGTGGTTTTAGTTCCAATCTTTGGTCCTATCTCTATTATAATAGAGTACTTGGATTAGGCAACATTACTTCAGTCCCTTTCAAAGGCCTTATATTGGTCAAAGTTTGAACCTAATACCATATTCTTGTTTGAATCTGCACACATTTTGCAGTGCCTCATTAGTATTTTGTTGACTTTAGCTTCTTTTTTTACATTCTTCCATGTAAACCCCAAAAATGGTTGCATCCTCTTTGTTAACCATTAATTATGACGAAAGAGCAAACTCTTTTTCATTCTCACTTTATTGAAGGGAAGTCCTTAATAATCCTGAAAAGATTGTGAAACTAAATGCTTGTCTCATTTTGTTGTAATGTTGCTTAATATCTGTAAGCTGTTGGCCTACATGATCTAACATTACCATATTAGATAGTTGTAGTACTTAACAAATAGTTAATATCTCTAATTGATATTGGGCTATGGAACAAAGTATGGTTGTAGATTGAAGGTTAAACCAGAACAAATTTTCCAAGTAGGAATTTGTTATGGCTGCAAATGAGAAGGTTTTACTACCATTTTACAGTTAGAAGGTGATGAAAGAGAAGAGCTGCAAAAATGTGGATGCATCCTGGATGATGCTATTTATAGTTGTGAATCTATGAAGTGACTGGAAACAGTTGGCAATTGGACTAGCATTTACAAACATAAAAACATAAGAGGTCCTGGGAACAGCTGGTGCCTGTCTTAACCATTCTGTTTGTTAGTCATGGGGCCTAACAACTTTTCCATTCCATTTTTTTATGCAGATGATGATGAATAGATGTCCAGATTTGTTTGCCAGCGACCTGTATTTTTTGCAACATGTTGTCAGTACACATGGTGAGGACTGAGGATCCCCCATCGTCTTAGTTGTTGTCTCAGCTCCACATTTCAACTGTGGTTTTGTAATAAAATGTGGGTTCACAATGGATCTGATGGATTATTACCAATGTAAGACACCAATTATGGGCTCTGAATCTGATGGCTTACTTCCTCTGATGCAAAATTACTCAATTATAATGATTGTGTTTTTTCAATGTCAATTTTTTTTCTTCCATTTCTCTTCCTGTCTGGTGACATTTCTTTCATTGCACTTTTTTTCATTGGACATAATGATTCGCAAGACCTGTATTTGCCAAGGTTTTCCTATTTTAAAGTGATACTACAATCATGTCGTCCTATGAGCACTTTAGTACTGCCTCTCTCATTTCGCAATCGCAATACTGTTACACGTCTGTTTCAGCTATTTGCAGAATGAGTAGGAAAAGATCTCAGCCATACTGCTTTGGTGTGCCTCGTTACCGAACATTTCCAAATGCTTGTACAAGCATTTCAAAATTTGAAATCCAACTTTGAAGGGCAATCTTTGACTTGATTCAATTGCAAACCCTAAAAACCACAAGCTTCTTTTTTTTCCCTCTAGTTTCATGAATGAAAAAAGATAGGCTAGCTGAAGCACGATTCAGAGAAAGCAGCTGCTAGGACAAGATCATCCCAGTTTCGAAATCCTAACGCTTCTCGCAGGCGCGATAGTAATCGAGTGAAACGTGGAGCAGCAGATCGGAGACCTGCCGCGCAGTCGGCCTCTCCCCCGGCGCCGCCCTCGTGCACCGGAGCGCCACCTCCAGCACCTCCGCCATTGACGACTCCTCACGCGGCGCCAGCGGCTTCAGAGCAGGATCGAACACCTGCTCCCGGGCCGGCAACGGCGCGTCCATTCTCGACTGCACCCACCTCACCATGTCCATGTCGCCGCCGAAGGTCTTGTCGGTCGGCAAGAGCCCGGTGACGAGCTCCATCAGCACGATGCCCATGCTGTAGACGTCGCTCCTCTCCGTCGCCTTCAGGGAGTAAGCACACTCTGCAGAGATAATGTGGCACGTCCACTGTCAGTAACTGAACTCTTGCGTTTCTGTAGCATTTCAGATTGCCGTTGAAATTACCTGGAGCGATGTACCCGTATGATCCGGCGAAGCATGAAGCTGACTCGGTGCAGTCTTTGCCGAAGGCGGCCTGCCGGTTCTCGGCGACGGCCTTGGCGAGGCCGAAGTCGCCGAGGTGCGCCTCCATGTCGCCGTCGAGGAGCACATTGCTGGACTTGATGTCCCGGTGCACGATCCGGGGCACACAGTCGTGGTGGAGGTACTCCACGCCCTGCGCCAGCCCGGCGGCGACCTTGAGCCGCGCGTCCCAGCTGAGCGTCTGCTTCTTCCGGCCGTCGCTGCCGCCGTGCAGCCAGTCGTAGAGGCTGCCGTTCTCCATGTACTCGTACACGAGCATGCCGCCGCCGCCGCCGCACTCGCGGGACGTGACGAAGCCGAGCAGCTTGACCAGGTGCCGGTGACGGACGCGGCCCAGGATTTTGACCTCCCGCGCGAAGCTCTTGTCGTGCAGCAGCATGTCGCTGTCCATGTGCGCGATCCTCTTCACGGCCACCGTCTCGCCAGTGGACAGCTCCGCCCTGTACACCGTGCCCGACCCGCCGGACCCGATGGCGAACTGGTCGCTCAGGTTCGCGGTGGCCTCCATGATCGCCTCCCACCGGAACTCCCGCCGCGCCGAGCCCTTGAAGACGAGATGCCGGTTTGCGCTGCCCGAGCTCGACGACGAAAAAGCCGTGCAGTTCACCTCCCGTGACCCCCGGGCCCGGCGACGCACTGCCATCAGCGCAAGCATGATGATCAGGAGCACAATCAACAGCGTGACCGCCGCAGACACCAACGCGATGGTCGCCGCGTGCAGCGCCGAATGGCTGTTTCTGCTGCCGCAATCTCTCAAGGGGCTACCGCAGAGCCCTGCATTGTCGGCGAACGCGGCCTGCGGCCACCGGCCGAACTCAGTGCCCAGCTTCCCTTCCAGCTGGTTGCTGGAAAGGTCCAGCTGCACCAAGCTACTCATTCCAGCGAGCTGCGACGGCACCGCGCCGACCAGAGCATTGTGGGAGAGGTTCAGGTCTTCCAGCTTGGAGAGTGAACCCAGTGATGCAGGGATGTGGCCACTGAGGTTGTTGCTGCTCAGGTCCAGCAGGCTCTGCAGCTCTTGCAGCTTGCCGATGTCCAGAGGGATCGGGCCGGACAGGTAATTCTGTGACAGATTCAGCTCATAGAGACTGCTCAATTTCGCGACCGCCGTCGGAATCAGACCTGAGAGCTGGTTGTGTGCGAGATTCAGCACGTTGAGGGACACCAGCCTGCCGAGCTCAGGCGGCACTGTTCCATTGATCTGGTTGTTGTCAAGCGACAGCTTCAGGAGCTTGGAGCACTTGCTGAGCTGCACCGGGATTGCTCCGGCGAACTCGTTGTTGGAGAGTGTCAGCTCGCCGAGCTGCGGCAGCGAGCCCAGCCAGTCCGGAACCGCCCCTGACAGGCGGTTGTGGCTGAGGACGATGAGGCTGAGCTGCTTGCACTGCGCGAGCGTCGCCGGGATACCGCCGGTGAGCGCGTTGCTTGACACGTCCAGCAGCGTCAGCGCGGCGATGCCGCCGAGCGACGGCGGGATAGGGCCGGAGAGCATATTGAAACCCAGGCGCACGCGCTGGAGCGACGACGACCGGCCGAGCTGCGCGGGGATCCCGCCGTCGAAGGAGTTGTTGGTGGCGTCGAACGACAGCAGCCTCGCAGTGCCGCAGAGCGGCAGAAGGCTGCCGCTGAGCCGGTTGTGCGCGATGTTGACCCTCGTGATGTTCCGGCACTCGAACATGCCGTCCGGGATGACGCCGGAGAGGGAGTTGTTGTACAGCATGAATTGCTCCAGCGAACGGAGCTTCCCGAACGTCTTGGGAATCGACCCGGACAGAGCATTGTCGGCCAAATCAAGGATTTCAAGTTGCTGGCACTCACCGAGCTCCGGCGGGATCACGCCGGACAGCTCGTTCTGTCTGAAGTCGAGGAAGGTCAGCTGCGACAGGTTCCCCATGGACGCCGGTATGCTCCCGTTGAACCGGTTCCCGAAGAAATCGATCAGCTGCAAGCTCGCGCAGTCCCCGATGGATTCCGGTATCTCGCCGACGAACTGGTTCTCGTACAGGTACAGCACCTCCAGGTTCACGAGGCGGCCGATGGCGTCCGGCAGCCGACCGCTGAGCTCGTTGTGATACAATGCCAGTGTCTGGAGCTCGGTGAGGTTGAAGAGCTCTGGCGGCAGCTCGCCAGAGAGGCTGTTGTTGTTGAGCAGCAGGTCCGTCAGGTTGCCGAGCTCGCCGAGAGCGGCAGGGATACCGCCGGAGAGGCTGTTGTTTGCCAGGTCGAGCTGCGTCAGCGCCCGGCACCGCGAGAGCCCCTCCGGTATCTCCCCGGTGAAGTTGTTCGTCGAGAGCATAAGGTGCTCGATGCTACTGGACTCTGCTTCATCGCCGCCGCACAGGTCGCCGGGGACGCTGCCGGTGAGTTGGTTGTCGGATAGCACCAAGAAAGTAAGCTCCGGCAGGCGGCCGAGCTTGGCGGGCAGCGCGCCGGAGAGCATGTTGCCGGACAGGTCGATCGTGCGCACGCGCGAGAGCGCGGCGAGCGTGCGCGGGACGCGGCCGGAGAGGCGATTGTTCATGAGGTTGAGGTACTGGAGCTCGCCGAGCGCACCGAGCTCCGGCGGTATGGTGCCCACCAAAGAGTTATTCCCAAGGTTGAGCTTCTGGAGCCCCGTGAGCCTCCCGAGCTCCGGCGGTATCGCGCCCGTGAGCTGGTTGCCGGCGAGCGAGAGCACCTGGAGGCTCGCCAAGCCGGCGAGGCCACGAGGTATTGGCCCGGACAGCGCGTTCTGCTGCAGGTTCAGCGCCGTGAGCGCGTCGAGCCGGCCGAGGCTCGCTGGGATCGGGCCCGTGAGGTTGCAGGAGGCGAGGCCGAGCACGGTGAGGTTGCCGAGCTTGCCTAGCGCGTCCGGGATGGCGCCCGACAGGCCCGGGTTGTCGCCCAAGCGGAGCACCTGGAGCGCCGAGAGCGCCCCCAGCAACGCCGGTATCTCGCCCGTGAGATGGTTGGAGTAGAGCAGCAGCACCTGGAGGTTGGCCAGCCCGCCGAGCGCCGCCGGGACGGGGCCCGTGAGCGCGTTCGACGACAGGTCGATCGCCTCCAGCGCGTCGAGCCGCGCCAGCGCGCGGGGCACCGTCCCGGCGAGCCCGGCGCCGGACAGGTTGAGGCCCACCACCCTCAGCCCCGCCTCGTCGCACACCACGCCGGCCCAGGAGCAGAACCCCGACGCGTCGGCGCTGGCGTTCCAGCCCGCCAAGACCCCCTGAGGATCGTCGACGAACGCGCTCTTCACCTGCAGCAGCACGTCGCCGTCGTCCGCCGCCGCCGACGCCGCCATGCGTGAAAGAAGAACCAGCGCCACTATCATCAGCGGCGCCAAGAACGGCCGCGCCATTGCCATCTTCTCGGTGCCCCTCAACTCAATGCTCGCCGCTCGCCACAGCTAGCCCAGAGCTTGAGCTCGTAGCCTCCTCCTAGGTGCAAGATTGTGGTGGGTACATGAGCAGGAGGGCAGGGGGCAAGTAGGGAAGCGCACGTATGCGGCGGGTGCGTGCATGGGCGCACGGGTTCCCGAGCGAGTCAGCGTCGGGAAGCGACGAGGCAGGGGAGTTAAAGGAGGTGGCGGTGACTGCGTCGTGTCTCAGAGAGAAAGAGAGAGAGAGCAGACAGCAGAGGCGCCCTGTGTCTCAGTGCATGGGCCGGGCAGCCGGCAGTCGGGGCATTGAATGGCACCGACTGCGTCCGCCTCTGGAAGGAGTTGTTGTGCTTGGGGAATGGCGGAGCTGCTCGGCTGAGCTCGCTAAACAGAGGAGGAGGAGGAGGAGGAGGAGAGGGAGAGAGGGAGAGAGAGAGAGAGAGAGAGAGAGAGAGAGAGAGAGAGAGAGAGAGAGAGAGAGAGAGAGAGAGAGAGAGAGGGGGGGGGGGGGGGGGGGGGGGGGGAGAGAGGAGAGCAGAGAGAGGGGGGGGAGAGAGAGGGAGAGTGTAGAGAGA
>Ga0182004_10001084_pt1 | contig 19122 bp, 15 predicted proteins | sample Sormic07211540_1_FD_120479 | JGI IMG/M metagenome (GOLD analysis project Ga0182004, IMG submission 120479) | Endophyte microbial communities from Sorghum bicolor roots, Mead, Nebraska, USA - 072115-40_1 MetaG | ecosystem: Host-associated > Plants > Roots > Unclassified | place: USA: Nebraska...
AATATATATAATATATATATATATATATATATATATATATATATATATATATATATATATATATATATATATATATATATACGCGTCATCACCCACCCACCAAGGCGCCAACCTTGCCCAATTTCGCTCGAAACGCGCGGGAGAAATTTCCCCTCTCCCGCGCTTCAGGGCGGTTCTACTTTCTCCCATACATCATTTCACGTCCTTGTCATCTAATCACGTCGCGATCACCGATTTCTCGAAGCATTTAAACCTCTCGCTGCCCCTTTCTCCGTTGCTCTCCCCAATCCTTAACGATCCCGACTCCCGAGGCCATCACCGCCGCGCTGTTGGGTCGGGCGCCCCCGCCCCACGGTGTGTTCGACGGAAAGCCCGAGAGGCCCGGCGCCGGCGGCAAAGCAAGATGTACGTGGTGAAGCGCGACGGCCGGCAGGAGTCGGTCCACTTCGACAAGATCACCGCGCGGCTCACGAGGCTTAGCTACGGCCTCAGCGCGGAGCACTGCGACCCCGTCCTTGTCGCCCAGAAGGTCTGCGCCGGCGTCTACAAGGGCATCACCACCGGCGAGATTGGTGAGCTCGCCGCCGAGACCGCCGCCGCCATGACCACCTCGCATCCCGACTACGCATCGGTGACTGCTCTGCTCCCCGACCCTCCCAGGCCTCCAAAATAATTGATCCGTCTGCGGGATGTTTCCGTCTGCTGCTCGAGCGACTCGACTGCACAGTTCTTGACTGCTTTTTTGCGTTTTTCTTTTATTGATTGAAGCTGGCGGCGAGGATCGCGGTCTCCAATCTGCACAAGAACACCATGACGTCCTTTTCAGCGACGTACGTGGTGTGTTGTTTTTGTCTGCTCCAGGGGGGAGTTTGATTACCCGTTTTGTGATCTGGTTCTCTTGTCCTGTGTATGCAGGGTAAAGGCTCTCTATACGCATTATGACGAGAGGTCTGGTTTGATGGCTCCCCTGATTGCTGATGATGTCTTCACGATCATTATGAAGGTGTGATGCACAGGCTAAGTGACTAAGTAACAGTGTATTTTAGGAGAACATGAGTTATGCTTTTTGGTGTTTATATAGCTTGTGTTACAAGAGTGTAGTATTTAACATCCAATATGGTTCTTTCACTTCTTTGGTAATTTCATGCTATAAACAGGTCATGAAAGAGACTAAATACAAACTGAAATTATTGGCAGCTATCATTTACATTGGCACATATGTGTACTTACTCTATTTCTTACTAATTCACATACAGAGCACTCAACTTTGAATTCTGCATCATTTTCAGAATACTGCTCGCTTGGAGTGTGAGATAAATTATGACCGAGATTTCGACTATGATTATTTTGGTTTTAAGACTCTTCAGAGGTCCTATCTGTTGAAAATTGGTGGAAAGGTCGCGGAAAGGCCGCAACATATGTTGATGAGAGTTTCTGTCGGCATACATAAGGATGATATTGAATCTGCTATCAAAACATACCACATGATGTCTCAACGCTGGTTTACTCATGCTTCCCCAACCCTGTTCAACGCTGGCACTCCAAGGCCGCAAGTACTGCTACTTTCTAAGAAAATAGTGTACATTGTGCATTATTAGTTGTTAAACTGTACCTTTAATCTCATCCTTTTATTTATTGTTATGCAGTTAAGTAGCTGCTTCCTTATCTGCATGAAAGATGATAGTATTGAAGGAATTTATGATACTCTCTCAGAATGTGCTGCCATAAGCAAATCTGCTGGAGGAATTGGTGTCTCAATTCACAATATTCGAGCTACTGGGAGTTATATTCGAGGAACAAATGGAACTTCTAATGGAATTGTTCCTATGCTACGTGTTTTCAATGATACTGCCCGTTATGTTGATCAAGGCGGAGGCAAGAGAAAAGGTAAGTAGCATCAATAAGTTAGACTGGACCCTATTTCCATGGTTGTCGAGGATTTCTGACAGGTGCCTTACATTTAGGTGCATTTGCTGTTTATTTGGAGCCTTGGCATCCTGATATCTTTGAGTTCCTTGATCTAAAAAAGAACCATGGAAAGGTAAAGCTTTCTTGAACAATAACACACATTCAAAAAATAATCAGCTGTGATTGAAAACTTTTTGGCACTTGATTATTATCTTCATACTGTACTGTATAGGGAATGTTCTTTGAATGCTTGGCATCCGTGAAAACTTTCTTGTTGTGTGCAATTTTTAGGAGGAGAATCGTGCAAGGGATCTTTTCTATGCTTTGTGGGTTCCTGATCTATTTATGGAAAGGGTACAACATAATGAACAGTGGTCACTATTTTGCCCCAGTGAAGCTCCTGGTCTGGCTGATTGCTGGGGTGATGAGTTTCAGAATCTGTACCAGAAATATGAAAGAGAAGTAAGCTGGATGCTGGACCTGGATATACAAGTTTTTCATCTCGATATATTTGATGACTCAGCTATGTGATTTCAGGGCAAGGCAAAGAAAGTGGTTGCAGCGCAGGCCCTCTGGTTCGATATTTTAAAGGCACAGATAGAAACTGGAACTCCCTATATGCTTTACAAGGTATTTATTTGATTATTTCGTAAGGATGCAACTGCTTTGCATGTTTTCCTCTAAATAGGCCATTCTTTTACAACATGTGCCTGTTCTTACTTAACACCCGAAGGTCTGGTTCTAAAATATGATGATGTGCAGGATGCTTGCAACAGAAAAAGTAACCAACAAAATCTTGGCACAATTAAGTCCTCCAACTTGTGTACTGAGATAATTGAGTATACAAGTCCTTCTGAAACTGCTGTGTGCAATCTTGCGTCAATTGCTTTACCACGTTTTGTGAGGGAAAAGGTACATGCCAACTTTTTTTTCCAATAAATTTGGTTAGTTGTAATCAGCGTACCTTACACTTTGCACATACTTCAGGGTGTTCCTATAGAATCTCATCCAGCTAAGCTTGTTGGTAGCAGCGGATCGAAAAATAGATACTTTGACTTTGATAAATTAGCTGAGGTTTGTCTATCTCATATTTCATAAGATGCATACTCTGCCTTACCAGTCTGAATAATACTTACATAATGTTGGCTATGACAGATTACTTCAATTGTTACATGTAATCTCAACAAAATCATTGATATTAGCTATTATCCCATTGAGAATGCAAGGAGGTCAAATATGAGGCATAGACCAATTGGGATAGGCGTTCAAGGCTTGGCAGATACTTTTATTCTACTTGGAATGCCATTTGATTCACCAGAGGTAAACTTTGCAAGCTGGAAAGTGTGGTTATGCAACGTTGTATTTTGCTGATAGACTTGATATGTAATAATGAAATTTATGTAATATAATGAAATTTTGTTCCAGGCCCAGCAGTTAAATAAAGATATTTTTGAAACTATTTATTATCACTCGTTGAAAGCTTCTGCTGAACTTGCTGCAAAAGAAGGCCCTTATGAAACATATGCTGGGAGCCCTGTCAGCAAGGTTCGTCCATGATATTGTTTATAAGAATGTCCAATGTTTATATTGAATATCATGTTTGATTGTGTTGAGCTATTTCCTTCTCACATAAAACAGTTGGTGGTAGAAATTTCCAAAATTTAAGAGTGCTCATTGGTCGGGAAATAATGATTATGATATCCATTTTTTATTGGTTTATCATTTTCTTATTAGGCTGTACATCATCCTTATGCTCCTTGAAACTGTTCTCATTTAGGGAAGAAACTATTAACCTGTGGTCTAGTTGATATTTTTAGGAATGCCTGTTCTCAGTAGACCTCTTTACTTCTGCAGGGCATTCTTCAACCTGATATGTGGAATGTAGTGCCATCTAGTAGGTGGAACTGGTCAGCAATAAGGGAAATGATTTCTCAGGTGGGATTGAGGAACTCTCTTCTTGTTGCTCCTATGCCAACTGCTTCCACTAGTCAAATTCTTGGCAACAATGAGTGCTTTGAACCATACACCTCAAATATATACAGTCGACGAGTTTTGAGGTTAGCATATTTGCTTATTTTAGTTTTGATGTTCTAACATGTGGTGTTCCCTAATTAATTTCCTTTTTTCAGCGGTGAATTTGTTGTAGTAAATAAGCATCTTCTCCATGATTTGAGTGAGATGGGTGTCTGGTCTCCTGTTCTAAAGAACAAGATTATCTATGAGGATGGTTCTGTCCAAAAAATTACCGAAGTTCCAGATGATCTAAAAGCAATTTACAAGTATGTGCATCTTAGCTATGAGTTCCACAAGATTCAAACTATCGGTCATGTTTGTTCCAGCTGTTCATTAATTAATCATTACACAGGACTGTTTGGGAGATCAAGCAGAAAACTATTGTTGACATGGCCATTGACCGTGGTTGCTATATCGATCAGAGCCAGAGCCTTAATATCCACATGGAACAACCAAACTCTGGGAAGCTAACTTCATTGCACTTCCATGGTTGGTCAAAGGTAACTCTTAATCCAACACTATTTGATCTTCGTCTTTTTTGTTCTGAGACAGGAGTGACTTTTTTAGTTTATTTGAGTTGGAGTGGCCAAGGAAAACACTGATAATTATTTCTTCTGTTGTTGGATACCAGGGCCTCAAAACAGGGATGTATTACTTAAGAACTCGAGCTGCTGCTGATGCAATCAAGTTTACAGTTGATACTACTCTTCTCAAGGTGATCACGTTTGGAGATTGTGCTCTAGTCTGATGGATTATATATTTTTGATTAATAGTCAACCTGCACGATCCTTATCATGAAAAATGCATTTGTAGGATAAGCAGCCGACTTCAGAAGAAGAGGATGCCCAGGTTAAAATGGCACAAGTGGCCTGTTCCTTGAACAACCGGGAGGAGTGCTTAGCATGTGGAAGTTAGATTCATCTGAATTGCAGATCGTGCTACTAGTTCCATATATATAGCATTAAATTACAACAAAGGTTCCCTGCCTGTGTATGAACTTCGATTTGTGAGAAGAACCAAGCAAAGCCTTGTTTGCAGAACTTTAGCGTGGAATTGTACTCATGCTTAGGCTATTGTAAATATATATGTTATATGTATCTATCTACTATATATATTCAAGTGTGGTGTACAAGTTCCGTTGACAATTAACGCATAAATTAAATTTAAATATGTAAGCCAAACAAATACCGGTAGTGGCTTCCTGAAAGCAGAGTTGCAACTAGATATATATGTCAAGCAGATTGCAGTTAGACAATGTCTGCTTGAAAACCAAACGGTAAAGATGATCTTCCAAGATAAAACCGGTTTGCCGTAGATAAATTACATCAAACTAGTTCAGACAAAACTAAAGTTATCTGGGCTGATGTAGGGATGCCATCCTTGAGCGCCCTGACGAACGTATCAACATGCTCGCTGCCTTCCGCGAGCCTCAGTCTCGATGCCGCCACACCATGCTTACGCTGGGCGGCCACGCATGCAGGACACTCGAGAGACCTGCTGACGCCCAAGGTGACGACGGCCTGCAGGTTCGGTGCCCTGCACCATGAGTCGCCTCGCAAAAGTTGTTCTCGTGCTGGTACTGATATAGGCCCAAGCGTTGGAGCGATGGGGCGCAGCCAATCGAGACCGGGTGATAATCTAGGAGGACGAGACCGCCGGCGTTGTACTCGATCGTGACGAGCTCCGGAGCCTGCACCAGCTCGACGCCGCCCATGATGCAGAACACTGACACACCAGAGTGCGGAGCCGCGACTCGATGGTCAGCATGGGGAGCCGAGGAAGAAGCTGCTCGATCGTCGTCGTCCATGGCCAGAACCAGAAGAAAGGCTTTCGGACACAGGCCGCCGCAGGACGACAGGGAGAGGTGCTGGAGAGCGTGGCAGCTGTGCACGAGGTTGTTCACCTTCGGCCGGGTCGTCGAACCACAGGGTTCTGCAGGGCGGGCGAGCTTCGTCAGCGACCGGAACGCACCGGGGCAGTCCTGCACGAAGTGCCTGAAGCGCTCGCCGTAGCCGAGCTTGGTCCGCGTCCAACTCCGACGGGATGCTCGCCAACGCCATCTCGCGGTGACGAGCTCGACGGTCTTATTGACCGCGCCGGGAGAAGGAAGAACCTCCATGGTAATAACAGTCCTAGTAGTCTACGATGCATGGCTATGAACCTAGAAGGTAGAAGTCAAACTGAAACAAGTCACAATCACAACTTGCATTAACTAATGAGACACGCCCAAATCGGACCAGACTGCAGAAGAAAAAAAAAAAAGAAGTACGTATAATGTTCCTCGTCCAGTTCCCCGTAAATTCCACGAAAGTGTGCAGGGGCCACCTGATTTTAACACTTGTAAAAAACATGTTTGTGAAACATATAGTTATTCACATAAAAATCATGGGGGTACAAGTTTGGTTATATATCAAACTTGAAACATAGTTACAAGTTTGCAGATGTGTCTACTGGCTTGGTTATATATCAAATTCAGTATGTTCAATCCAGACGATTTCTCAAACCACTACTCATTTCCTGGGGTTCAAGTTTGCAGATGTGTCTACTGGCTTGGTTATATATATATAAAAAAGACAATTTTCTCCCATCCGCAAAGATTATCTAGGCCTACAGTAAACAGGGTTCATAGCTTTAGCGAGAGTGCATGACAAGGCCATCCTATGTGCCAACATAATCTGGACAATGTTACAGCTACAAATGCATTGGAAGGAAAGTCGTAGTCCAAAGAGTGGCCGATCAACATATATTGCTCTATGTATGCACAACAGCGAATCTTGCTCTTTGGCATGCACCTCCGTAATTCCAGGGCCTTAAACAAGATGGACAGCCAACATCTAAGCTCAGCTCCAGTTCTGCAGCATTCAAGTCTGCTAATAAAATGTGAGTTTGTGTCCTTTCTCTAGTATCTTGTTTCCAGTAAGGCATCAACCAATCCGAAATCCATGGCCTGCAAATGGTGAAACATATGTAATAGCTCCAAAAGAGAAATTTGCTACTTTGCTCTTTTCTGCCCTTCTACATAGGCAAGACAAGTTAATACCTCTGAAGAAGACATGAACCGATCCCTCTCTGTCCACTGTTGCACCATGTCAAGTGGTTGCCCGGTGAAAGCAGCAAACATTTTATCAACTTTCTGCAAGCAGAATATCCATGAACTTTTAGTCAGACCTTACAAACCAAAATATACGGTCTAGTTAGTTTGTTTCTTAGCATCACTGGCAGTGTGCCAGTGTGAGAGAAATTGTAATGACAAAAAGAGAAATTGTAATGACAAAAATACATCAATCATTCACAATTGCTAAATGCTTACATCACGAGCATAGACGGTTTCTCCAACCTGTCGCCTCACCTCCTCCACATTACCCTGCATGTAATCCAATTGCTTGTATCAAAATAAAATGCAAGATGGGTGTGCAACAACTAGAGGAGGTGACAGATGGTAATTGTCAAACTAGAAATTTGTCTGGCTACTTCAATAAAATATAAGAAAGCCAACAGTCATACCTCTGATCCACCTTGAGGTTGATGAATCATTACTCTAGCATTTGGCATCGCATAGCGCATTCCCTTTTCGCCGCCTGCAAGGATGATTGCTGCTTGACTAGCAACAACACCAAAGCACACTGTCCCAACTTTGGGCTTTATCTGCTTGTTATAACAGAAATCATGTTTCATGCATCAGCATAGGACATCAGAATGGAAGGAAATGTCACTGCACATGCAGATCTCTGGTGTATGGTAAATATAAAAATGGCAAGAGGAAACTAATGGATCAAATCTTATATAAGTATATTGCTAGATTTAATAAAAAACATTATAAAGTAAATTTAAAACAAGGAAATCAAATATCCTTGGATGACACGTCAAAGCAAAATGCATATATCAGTACATATGGAATGAATACACAAAACTTCTTAACATAAACAATTATTTCTTTCAGTCTTAAGACAATAGCATGCCCAACATCATGGTGAACATAACCTGGTTATTTCTGGCAAGATTAATATATTTAGGCAACGGAGAGCAGGTTGTAACACTTGGGATGTGCTGTAAGAACAGTATTACTGTGGTCAAGGCACCAAGCATACTCTGCTGCCATGTTTGGAATATATTTTTTTGGGAATGTTTCCTCTTATTTTAGACTTAGCAAATCTCATTGTTTTACAGCATGCAAGGGAACACCTAGAAAGCTAAATGAAATAAATGAACATATAGCAATTTATCGAATGCCCCAGAAGGACAACTAATGCAAAACAATGCAAAAATGAAAGCAAGCAGCATAAGGTCCATGTGCCACTGCTAAAACAAGATGACATGGATATAAACCTTGCAAACGTATAATGCTGTGCCACCAATATACGATAAACAAATTAAGCTTTTAGAATAATAGTAAAACTACAAAGCAGTTACACATAAGGTAAGGAACATGCATGAAACAGAGGGGAAATGCATTGTCATGTTAATAGACTCTGGTGCCAAAATCGTAAATCTTGATGCTCTAAATGTATGACTTAAGAATGCAGTCCCAGTATTAGATCAGAAAAGACACCTGAACATAGATGCCTTACCCAGGACATGCAATCATAAATCGCTAAGATCGAATAGAGACTTCCACCAGGGCAATTAAGATAGATCTGACAAAAAAGAATATGAATTATACAAAAGATGGTAGAAGATCATAAAAGAACAACAAAGAAGGGTCTGCTAGAACTCCAGCAGCATAATAATGCATATACTAATATACTAACCAGAATATCAGCCTCTTCATCGACGGCAGCAAGTGTGACAAGCTGTGATATCACACGTTGTGCCACCTGGGAGTTAATATATTGACCAATAAAGATTACACGATTTCCCAGTAGTACAGTTGCGAGATCAAGAGCACCACCAGGAGTCATGATTGCCGGCATTAAAGGTGGATTTTCGTTCTCAGATGCAACTATTGTGTTTTGCCTATCCAAAATCATTGATCATGTTACAAAGAAATCCTGGCATAAGTAATATTATTAGGGTGAAAGAAAAAAGAACTTTTAATACACAGCGTCATGGCCTCAATAAAAAAAACAGAAAGGTTACTTAGCGGCCCAATGTGTAATGTTAGTTACAAATATGTACCTGAGAGAAGAACGGCAGTGTATCCTCTCAGCATGCTGTGAAGAAACACCATGTGATACAGATTTGAATCCTATGTGTATATGATTTGAGTGAGATAGGAATTAAACATAACGCAACAGAATAATAATGCAAAAGCATGCTAAGTGAACAGGAAAATAGCACGCCTAAAAGGAATAGACACAAAATCAGTTCAAGCGTGCCCAGTGCAATATTAGCATTATCTGTGTTTACTATCCTGCTAAAATGTCAAGCTTTGCGTCTTCAGGCAAGAGCGTATAACTACATGGTCGTGCCTAACACAATTAATGGTTACCAGGGTTCCAAAAAGCGGCACTAAGCGCACGATTCAGCGCGCTGAAGCGCTAAGCGGACGGGTAGCGCTCCGCTATGGGGCATAAGCGCTCCCAAAGCGGCGCCAGCGCCACCGTCTTTGGTGGAGCAGCGGCTGCTGGCTCGGCTCAGCCGCAGGGGCCGTGCGCCGTCGACGGTCCAGCGGAGGCGAGAGGGGAGAGGGAGGTGCGTACGCAGGGTCGCCGGCCGGTGTGCGGAGGACGGAGGCGAGGTCGTGAGGCTACTGGAGAGAGGCGGGAGGAGGAGCCGCTGATGCCGCCGCCGAGCCTGGGACTGCCCCGCCGTCGCTGAGAGCCCGAGCCTGAGCGCCGCCTCCGTCGCCGTCATGCCGAGCGCGAGTGGGGGACGGAGCAGAAGATGGAGCGCCGGCGCTGCGAGGAAGATAAGAAACGGCGAGGCTATCAGGCTGTGTGCCTTAGTGCGAGGGTAAAGACTATGTGGCGGTGCGTGGGTTTTTTAGACGGGCCACTAAATAAAAGCCCATACCATCTTTTTTCTCTTTTCTTTTTCATTACTTTTTTTCTTTCTTACATATTTTGACAAATTAGCACATAATCTATATTTATATAGGTATCTACAATAACATATTTACCTGCGATTTCGTAAATCCACATCAATGTCCATTATCCTCTATTGATCCCCTTGTATTTGTATTAAAATTCCTTGCTCCACTAGAAGCCATTTGATGTTAACCTAGGCTAACGTCCTTTCCACAACGAATGAGATAGCGCCTGATAATTCATTTTGGCCTATCTTAACACTTGTTTGGACTCATATTCACTTAATCCACGTGTCGAATTGGGGTAAAAATTAGTTAATTTTCTATCTCAATCTATCCCAATACACAGGGGATACATACCCTTAACGAATGCATCCAAACAATCCCGCTTGAGCTAGAGTGGCAGCTGAGCCATTTAGCACTTAGCAAGCTGAGAACGGAAACAATAATATGGCCCACATTCCCGTTCCACGTTTCGAGAACTTCTACATTAAAAAAGTGAAATGATACTTAAATTTTCATTCCCGAAACGGAGACAGGAACCTAGCTGCTGTTCCGCAGTGCTGGCCGAGCTCGACGAGCGCCGGCGCCTGACCTGGTCGACTTGCTCAATGTATGTAGCAGACTAGCAGCCGTGTCGCCCACCAGCCGTTTAAACTAGCATTCACCATGAGAAGGCAGTAATTAAAAGTTTGCGAATTGCAGTAAAAATCTGCGTGTTGGGCATCCCCTAACTTGCACCGCTGCAAATCAGAACCAGTGTACACTCTATTCGCTTGAGCTTATCAGCCCAATCTACCAACCATTTAGCACACAACAAATTAGCCAACAGTACTTTCTGTCATGGTTTATCAACCAAACGAACAAGATGGTACAAGATAGGCAGTACAAGAAAAACATAAGCTCTTTGTAATGATGAGGAGCTGAATAAACTTCTTCAGATCAGATTATCCTTTGGCGTGGTGTCGAATACATCACGATGAATCTGAAGATCACATCTCTGCTGGATACTATACAATATATGTAGGGGAAATGAATGGCCGGAAGAAACTATTTTCTCTATGTAACCCCCACAAATGGGGGGTGACAAGAATATTAAAAAAACGAGGAACGGGGTAAAATAAGGCTTCGCTCTGTGCCTGTCCCCGACACGTCAATTTCAGAGAACTATCACAACATGACATATAATATACACGAACGGCACTATAGTCCAGAAGGAAAATTGCTGACTTGGCCTTGTTCCAATCTGTCCTTGCCATTCACTTTGTACGACATCCGGATACGCATTGCAAGCGGTTTCTGCTCAGTAGGATAGAGGGAGAAGAAACATCAGATATAAGTACAGGAATATGGAATGAAAAGATAAACTCCAAAACAATGCTGGATAAAGTGGTTACAGGATTATCAAGGTTTATAAAAATATACGGTGTATAATCCAAAAGTCTCTGACTATGGCTGGTTCTTGTCCTGCGCAGGGCTCGTTTGATTTGTCAAATTCAAGAGTTCATCTAAATTTGACTGGTTACCATCCGTTATTACCGTTTATAGCAGATTGTCACTCAAAATAAAGTTTACCCATTTGAAGTGAAATAAATAATTCAACTTCAAAGGTTCTGTGGCCAGGATTTGTTTCCATGGTATCCACCAAGAAAATTTGTTACAGGAAGTGATTGAGGATTCAAAACCCTAGTTATAATTGTGGTAGGACAAATTAGAGACTCTAATGATGTGTGCAAAATGCTTAAATCTTTTATTAACAACATTGTTCTAGACTACGACAATATAGATATTCAAATCTAAGCAGATACACGCTAACAGGCACATTGATGGGAATGGTGTTGGATATGGAAGTACATGTAAATTAAAAAATGCCAGCAAGTAGCTTGTATGAGCATATGCCAATTTTACTATAATCTACATAGCAACATATGGCTATAGAGTAGACAAATACATATATAATCATTACAGGGCGAGACATACTCTCACAGTTACAGTTAATCTGCCTCTATCTTGATCACATGTGTTACGCATCATTTTGCAAAGTGCACACGGAAAAAAAAAAGGCTCATGTTGTTCCTTATGTAGTTATATTAAAAAAAATAAAAAAGGTAACATTTAGTCGAGTTACAATACATGGAAGTATGGAACAACAGTCAACAATTTATCTAAGAAATGATGAAAGACAGGAGCAGTGATACAAATACATGCTTGTTTTCCAACAACGAGGGCATTTCAGCAGTTACAATCCATTACATTAAGCGCTTTTTTTTCTCAAATGAATCCATTAAACTTGTTAAGCTTTATTTTTGAAAAGAATTGCAAAAGTATGTTATAAAAACCTTTTGGTCTAGACTTTTCCTTTAGTACTTCTACTACAGCTGTATAATGTCAATTGTCAACCATTGTAAAACACATCATATGGAAGAAGACTAAAATGAAGTCACTGAAAAGATATACAAAAGCTGAACTGGAAGTGAAGGATGCAGATCTTCATATACCTGTCCCTGTTGGTTATTGGTCACGTTGAGCCCTTGTGTGACCGAACCATTTCCATTTGCTGGAACAGTGTTGCCACTAGCCGGATCCAGTCTCAATTCGATGAACTGCAAGAATAAGAAACATTATCAGCCTATCAACTATAAAACTTATTAAAAACACAAAGAATGAAGCACGAAATGATGATCATGTTCAGCCTCTTTCCACTGCTCTAAGTCTAAGGTGAAGAAAGATAGTAAGGATCAAAGCACAGAGTAACTACAAAACTCAAGCTATATAAATTTATGGAAAAATGAAAGAATGTTCAACAGCTTCAGAGATGGGTAAGCTGAATAAAAGATTCACACTATAAACTATCATGGAGTATCATCGATTTTAAGTATTTCGCCGTGTAAAAACTATAGATGTAGAATAAAAACCGTGGAACATCAAGGTGTAGTGCCAGTGAAGAGCTCAAAAATATATTACAGCATACAGCAACAAGATGTTACCTTTGGAACAGCAGCCTGAAAAATAAAATCTGTAAAAGTACTAGATGTCAAATTTGTAAAAGTGGCATGAATTGTAGTCTCTCGTGGGTTTCCAGGCTTCCTTTTGAAATCGAACGTGATCTTCAAGGTTGCACTCTGGAAAGCTGTTATTGATGGATGGGTTGTATTCTCAAGTCCTGCTCGAATTAGGAGGTTTAGTGACCATGAAGACATTATAATTACTTTGTTTGCCAATATGAACAACCAAACTAACCAGAAACAGAAGTATTTGATGACAAACCATCGAGCAGATCCATGCCCTGAGGTACCACTGGTGTGGGTTTAGTCTCTGATGCAATAGTGATAGACAATTCATCAATGGTTATAATCAGAAAATAGGTGTCTACATTAAATAAAGTAACCAGATGCAAATGTACCTGGTGACAAACTACCGAGGAGGTCAATAGCTTCAGGTACAGCAGGAACAGGTTTAGACTCTGCTACATCAGTATAATAACAGAATTCAATAACAGTCATAACTCATAAATAGAAACACAGGAAATTGCTACAGCTAAAATTACTTTTACCTTGTCCAGGATGATGGAAGTCTGTTACGGGAGTGCCATTCTGTGATGGAGATGACCCAATGGACAGAAGATCCATAAGAATATCCGTGCTTGCGGTCGAAGTTACACCTGAACAAAACAAAAAGATTGGACATTGCTAAAGGATTTTTTCTGATAATAACATAAGTGCCCCAAAAGATAATAACTGAAGTACACAACAAAGACCAATAACAAGAAACAAGGTTACATACAAAATTTTGGATCTCATATTATAGCACTAGAAGTAAATTCAAGAATACAAGGGTAAATTACTAATTAGCAAATCGCTGAGGATGCAGTGGACTGAGAGAGAGAGCTCTCAGTGCAATAAGATAAGCAAGCTAACATGGGAGCTGCACATGATAACCGAAATACCAGGAAAAAGAATACCTGTCGTTGATGAACTCACTCCACCAATACCCAGAAGATCTTGCAAAAAATCATTAGGTGTTGTAGTAGAAGCAACGGTTGAAGCTGGGGCACCATCAGAACTCAAATCAAGCAAATCAGCTAAAGGAGCTGAGGTGGGTTTTGCTACACCATTCGGAAGCTTAAGGCTTCCAGGAGTGACTGTTGGGGCAAGTTTATCTGCTGAAATAGTTGCTTGTGTAGCAGTAGCCCGCTTCACCAGATAACTAGCTTCATCCAATACAGGCATGCGTTCAAGCAAGGATGATCTGCACTTGAACCAGATTCTCTACAATTAATATCTGACATAACTAATACAATGATAAGCAAATCTTCTACGGTAACATATAGAAGTTTGGTGGGCCACCTGATAGACTGATGTCTTTGTATAATGGAAGTGAATTCAATTGATCTTTGCTGTAGTTCAAGCACAACATTCTCTTTATTCTGGGCAACTATTTGTTTTACCCTCCTGTTTATATAGACAGTAAAGTCATAGTGAAAACAAAGCAGTATTATACTATAATAACCACCTAGCTAGAGTAAACACTGTTTACAGACATAGTAAGCTTTGAAGTATTTGGGGTTACAAAAGATCACCATAACAGGAATAATCGACACAGATATGATGCTGTTAGAGGGAAATAGCTATCAATCGACCTGAACATATAACCAAGTTGTATGACTAAATCTACTATCTGCTTTGAACTAGTCATACAATCCAGTCATATGTATAGCAGGGTTCTAGTAAGAGGTAGATATTAGTCTAAAATACCGGAGGGCACATATATTATGTCGTTAACACTAAGAACAATGTGATCATCTTGTAAAGAAGATTCATTAAAGGTGCTATTAAAACCATGAGCAAATCATACATGCTGGTGAGCAAATCATACTCTTGCCTACTTGGATATGTCATTGAATACTAGGTCAGTTAGGGCGGAAGAGGGTGTCCTGACCAGTTCTGTAGATCCAAGCTTGGATCTCCAGCAATGTACTCAAATTTATCAAGAACATCACGAATAAAAGAGAAACCAAAGTGAATCGAACAAATACAAGTTCAAAGTTAAGAGAACTGCAGCTTTGAGTCAGTATCTCATGAAGTAATAATTTAGTACAACAACCGTATGAGGTCAGGTTGAAAGATATCTTACTCTGACATCGAAGGAAATCGTGAGGAGAGCTTCAGAAGAGCAACCAGACACATAGCTCCAGTTGTCACATCTGCTGAGTAGCGGTTAAGAGCGACCTCTACGATACCCACAGCATCAGATTCTGTTACCTGAACAATTTGATGCATTTTCTCATGATGTACCACAAATTAGATGAGTAGTACTGTATGGTAGGTTGGGAAAGGTTCCTGGACAATTTGATACATTTCTCATCATGTACCACAAATTAGACGAGTAGTAGTGCACGGTAGGTTGGGAAAGGTTCCTTAATAATTCAGTTCATTTTTCCTAAGCTAAATATTTAGATCGTAACATATATATATATATATATATATATATATAATGTGCAGCGGATTTCTGGAATAATTACTGAGCTCTTGTTTGGGTGGGGCCAGGATGTCTGTCAGCCTAGCTCCTTCAAGTATAGAGCAGACAACAATAGAACTTAAATACGTGAATTCAGACTTCAAAGGATCAATGAAGAACATATCCTTCAAGAATTGTCCACTAACCTTAACTGGCTCCTCCCCGTCCAGCATGCCAACATTGTTCACCAGCATTTCACCATATTCACCAATGCACCAAACAGCTACTCTTACTAAACTTCCCTAATTAGTATAATATTGACAACGTTACAGACATCAGGTAGGATGATATGGAACGGAATTCAATATGAAGAGTATAAACTTTCCCCTAACCTGTTTACCAAATGATTGTAAGGCCTTATACAATGACCTCACTGAATATCCTTGAAGCTCTGCTGTATTACTTAGTACAACAATAAGGGCATAACATATATCATCCTTCACATGATTTCCAGCCTGTTCAACAATAAGAGTGGAACATGAATTGAGTTTGATATCTCAAGCTATTTCAAGCAATGGATCACAACATAACTATGAACAGTGTCTCAATTCCCAATTACCAGCGACACCTAACGTGTGTGCAAAGATAGCAAAATTTTGTGTATCTCAACAGAGTTATGACAGGTTTTTTGTGATAGTGGAAGTGCCTGGCATCCTTTGGAGGTTGCTGTGTGCATGTTGTAAGTATGAGGCACAAAAGGGCAAGGAGAAATGCAGGAAACCCAAGTCTACAGCTAAAATCAAGGCAGTGGCCAGTATTATAGTCTCTTCCACTATGGACAGGATAGCTGTGAACAGACATTGAGAAACTTCCTTCCCTACAGTTTTAAAATTCTTATCAATAATTGCCAATGCAGGTAATAACCTCACTTGACATTTCCAGTACGTACTACAAACTACTTAGGGTGCTCCGTATTTACAAGCATGCGGGTTGAACAGTTGCCCAGAAGATGAAATAACTGAGTCTTCCAACAGTGTTGCAGCATAGATGAAAGGTTAGAAGTAAAATTGCAAGAAACCCAAAAAATGGTGTTCTGGAGTGCAGACTTTTTGGATAAGTATCTTCCCAGTACTTAAGTACTTACCAGAGATAAAACCTTGAACATCTGGTCAAGGTACCATAACTTCTCTTGAGAAAACCTATTGGCGATGCAACAATGTTAAACACTCCAGAAGTCAATAAGAACCAACAAAATAAATAGATACTAACTTTTCAACTATAGAGCATATCTTTACTGTGAGATCTCCTATAAAGTCTGGATCCGCTATGTTTAAGTAATCAATGAGCTCTTTAGTCAAAGGCTTTACGTTTGTATCATTGACTAACAAATAAACAAGCTCAAGAGCCCTTTTGCGAATGGAGGCATCGGCATCCTGAAAGGTACACAGCAATTAGAAATGATAAAAGCCAGGAAGAAAAAGAAATAGAGTGCTTGAAACAGTAAATGTCAGGTTTGATGTAGCTAGATAAACAGCAGACTTGATTATATACAGTTAGAAACTAATAAATCATATATTGTGAACTGTTGACTTAAATATTACTTTGCAATAGCAGTAACATATATACGAGAAAATGGCTATTATAGAACTCCAAACAACAGGTTTCTCTATAATAGGACTTCTAACATTGCTTTCTTCCAAATAGGACTCCAAACGTTTTTTTATATGCCCTAATAACATTTTGGGCTTTTTTAATCAAATTTGGTAATTCAGAATACATGTATTTTCAGTTAATGACTGTATTGCCCTTCAGAGATCTACGTTTCAGTTTCAAAAAAAAAAAGATCGACATTTTCCCTTTCCTGTACATCAACGTTTCAACTACGACTCTTTGGTCGCCCGGACCCGTTCAACTCCGCCGCCGCCCCATCATGGCGCCGCCTCTCCCCGGCGATCCGCCGTCGCACGTCGAGCCCCCAACGGCGGCGGGCGATCTGCCTGGACATCGGGCTGCAGGCAGCGCGGAGCACCAGGAGCGCGAGGTACCTGGCCGACATCCAATATTTACTACTGACAGGAAGCCATGACCATGGCCAGCTAGCACGGCTGCCACGACCATGCGCGGCATGGCAGCAAGGCATCGGTTTATGAAAAAAAAGAAGCTTGGGCCAGGAAGCTTATGATGTTTTTTTTATCGTAACATAGACGACCATTACAGTCTAATGACTAAAGGATAAAAAGGTCACTTTAGGAACAAATACATGTCTTTAGATAAGAGAAAAGATTAAAAAGATACAAAATATCATTACAGCTTATTATCAACGTTTGGAGTCCTATTCTGAAGAAACCAACGTTAAGAATCCTATTTTGGAGAAGCCACACGATTAAAGTCCTATAATAGCCATTTTCTCCATATATACTGACTAATCTTCCTCGAATAACATGAATCCAGGTTTTGAATGTACTCCTTCCGTTCCAAATTGTAAATCATTTTGGCTTTTCTAGTTACATAGCTTCTGTTATGCATCTAGATATACATTGTCTAGATACATAGTTAAAACTAAGAATTTAGAAAAGCGAAAACGACTTACAATTTGGAATGGAGGGAGTAAAAGAAGCACTCTAAACCAAGTGCAAGATTGAAGAAACTACAGAGAGCTCCAAACACAATATTGGACTAGATAAGACAGCCCCTTTGCAACACGCATCCATTCAAGAACTTTTCAAAGTTGGAAACAAAAGGTGGGTCTACAATCTAACTGGGTTTGCAAAAATGTGAATGCCTAAATCTTGAGAGTATTATGCTACATGTTGAAGATTAGAAAGTGTGGGCATGTGGTATAATATTAGGGTTCTTGTAATAATCTAAAAAATACAGAAATCGGCATAGTGTAAGATATAGTAAGACAAGCACTAAACATGGATAGTATTGGATGCATTCTTACCTTTACACACTCTAATATTGTTGTTCTGTGCCTCTGAACTGCTAGTGCATCAACTGCAATGGCCCTCATAAGCATGTTAAGAGCAACATATCTGAAAGAGGACAGGCACAGTAAATACCCCGCCTATAAATGTTTCATTGATCAAAAGAACATAACCAACAGCAACCATTTGTTCCATGTATTATTGCTTGAAAAATAGTACCAGCTGAATCAATTTCATAGGCTATAATAACTGCAACTGCAAGTTTAATATAGGCACATACTACAACTAGCAGGTCCATCAAACATGGTAGAAGAAACTAATCACGAACAGTGTTTATAAAAAGAAGGAAAACAATAAGCAAGCGAGAGCAACAAGAAGAACATATCGACCTTATATTGTTGTCACGGTTAGACAAGAATCTACCCAAAATATTGATTGCCAGAACACGCAAACCACTAGTAGCTTCAATACCCATTATAGTCTGAACACACTCGTACAGAATGGCATTTCCAGCATTCTTGTTGGACTCAGTTTTTGTTGCAACCTGGATAAGTAATTGCAAGTTTAGTTAGCACAACATGGCATATATCACACATCTGTCATGGGCTAAATAATGCAAAACTAGTCCATGGTAATATATAGCAGATCTGTAATGTTGTAATCCTATAGCCCTATACCATGATTGGCATGTAAGACCAAAAGGCATGAAAGTATTGAAACCAAGAAAAAAAATATGACAAAAAGATATAGGCCCTTGCTGAAATATGGGTGCTTTGTACCATAAACAATAAATGCAGCTGTAATCAGAGGCGGAACCAGATGAAAAACTAGGGGGGGGGGGGGGGGGGAAAG
>Ga0182004_10001085_pt1 | contig 19112 bp, 24 predicted proteins | sample Sormic07211540_1_FD_120479 | JGI IMG/M metagenome (GOLD analysis project Ga0182004, IMG submission 120479) | Endophyte microbial communities from Sorghum bicolor roots, Mead, Nebraska, USA - 072115-40_1 MetaG | ecosystem: Host-associated > Plants > Roots > Unclassified | place: USA: Nebraska...
AATGAAGAGTCTTTTGTGCTATATATGATAGTGTAGCATTAGAGTAGATGAATGACTTGATAAATTAGAACTACATAGGATTTTCTATCTCTTGAACTAATCGGACGTCTGCCTAATATTAAGACAAGTAGTATAATTCTAGTCTCTATATTCCATGGGCTTCTATATTTTACATATCATATATCTATGGTTTACCCTTCCTGCCAAGTATGTGACTATGCAACTCAATCATTCATAAGTAGTCATGTTTTGCAAGTTGATCTCATTGTTTAAGTTCTTAGTCCTTTCCCTTGAGCTAAATATAAATAATGATACCAGGAATACTTCCTGGTGAACTGCTACAATGGTATTTAATCTGTATGCTTGTGGATCCTATATTTATTTTATTAGTGGACAGTTTTCATACCACATTTCTAGCGCCATGCTAGGGATGACAACTTAGCTTATGTGGTGTTAGAAGTGTCAACAAGCATTTCTGGTGCTGTTGCCGGGGAAGGAATAAACTTCTAGAGAAAAAATTGCCTAAACAGATACTTAATAAATGAGTAGTTAGCTTGCTAGTCACCTCTACTTTGTAGGTTTACCCCTAGTTGTTTTTCTATGTTTATATTTTTATACTAGGTAATAGCAGGAATAAATCTGATTCACTCAATTCTTTATCTGAATCGGATCAATCAAGAAGGAAGCTCATCACCAGCATTTGAAGCTATGGTGGAAAAGACCTTGTTGGAGTTCTCTGCTCCCATAGTGGAGAAGATCCACACTAGTCCAGTACTAAGAATAGAAAATCTTGAGTTTGAGCTCAAGCCAAGCCTCATCAACATGGTGCAAGCTATCCAATATAGTGGAAAGGTGAATGAAGACACATGTACACACCTATAGGACTTCATGGAGATTAGAAACACCATTGCCATAGAAAGAGTTAATCAAGATATCATACTACTTTGCCTCTTTCCATTCTCATTAATGGGATGAGCGAAGCAATGGTTCTACGCCAACAAAGAAGACATCAACACATGGGCAAAGTGTTCCAAGGCCTTTCTAGCAAAATTTTTGCCAATAGGCAAGACAAATGCCTTAAGAGGAAAGATTACCAATTTCCAACAGCAGAAGACAGAAACCATTTCAGAAGCATGGGAGCATTTGCAAGGATACATTCAAGATTGTCCTCATCATGGAATGGAAGAATGGTTACTCATGCAAAGATTTTTTTCATGTATTAAACCAAAATACGCGTGAGCACCTAGATGCTACTGCTGAAGGATCATTCTTATCACTCACTCTTGGGAAAGAAGGAGCTTGTGGAGAAGATATCAGATAATCAAAGCTGGTCCCAAGATGAAGGTGAAGCAATAGAAGAAGTGAATGCACTATCCACCAAGATGGATGATTTGCTCCATTAGCTAGACTAGAGGGCCAAGTACAAAGAACACCAGAGCGCGATTGAAGTAATATCTAAATCAAATTCAGATCCCACTGTTAGGAAAATTCCACATCAACCAACTTGGAGACAACATCGAAATAGCCAAGGTATGACTTCAGGTAATTTTACAAAGCAACCTTCTTTAAGAGAGTTAGTTATGCGGCAATCTAAAATCAATCTAAACATTAAAGCTAGGCTTTCTAATAATGATAAAACCTTGGAAGATATAAATGTTAATATGGATAGTTTCTTATTTGCCATTAATGACCAACTTGAGTATAATAAAAAGATATAAGCAAGAATAGGATAGTTGGTTATTGCATTGCCTGTTACCACTAACCATGAGCAGGTAAAGAATATCACTACAAGGAGAGGGAGTTCTACCAAAGATCCTCCCTATCCTAAAGGTACCAAAAGACTAGTGGCAATACCATCAACATTACCAACAATGGTGGAGAATGAGAACAACATTCCCAAAGACATACCACCAGAGCCGGTCCAAGACCACAAGATGAGACAAGATTTTCAAGACACCAACTATCTACTGTTTCCTTGTTGGAATAGAAGGCCACAATAAATAGATGAGTAGTTTGGTAAGTTCATGGAGGTACTTCAAAAATTATATATCAATATACCTCTGTTAGATGCTATACAGGTCCCTACATACGCTAAGTACATCAGAGATATTCTCAACAAGAAGAGACCACTGCCATCCACCAAAGTGATCAAGCTCATAGAAGAATGTAGTGGGGCCATCCTCAACAAGTTACCAAAAAAGAAAAAGGATCCAGGATGTCCAACTATCGAATGCACAATTGGAGATCAACATTTCAACCATGCACTTTGTGACCTTGGAGCAAGTGTCAGTGTATTGCTCGCTTCTATATACTACAAGCTTAATCACACTGCACTTGAGCAAACATCAATGTGTCTTCAGTTGGCCAACCAATCGGTCTGATATCTTTAGGGCATCACCGAAAATATTCTAGTCAAGATAAGAGACTTCTTCGTGCCAGTAGACTTTGCGGTACTAGATATGCATCCAGATTCAAGAAAGTCACTCATTCTCGGGAAACCATTCTTGAGCACCACCAATGCACACATTGATGTCGGGAAAGGATCTATCAAATTCACCATCAATGGTCAAGAAGAGTAGTTCATATTCAAGTCAAAATAAGAGCTCAACTCTTGTACAAAGATGTTAGATCAAGACAAGCCGGAAGGATCACTAGAGTCACCCACTCTGGAACCATCAGCGGAATAAACAATTTGGAAGGTCCAGTTCGGAGGACGCTAAAAATTCAAACCCTCGCCGAAAGGTAACTCGGTATTTACCCTACTTACTTTTTCAGTTTATATTTTTACTTTACAATACTACTTTATAAAATTCAACACCCCATATAAATAATTTTTCTATTATGTAACAACCCATTTAAAATATTTATTGTTGTGGCATAAAAAGATTGATTTAGTTTATTCTTAGCTTACTCTCATTTTAATTCCTGCATTATATTTTTATATAATATATTTCTTACATGGGGTCCACCACCATGGGTCCCACATGTCATAGACCTCACCTAACATACATCGCATCATCACCTACCGTCCTCCACTCTCCCTCCTCTTTTCAACCAGCTAAGTCCACCAAACTTCCACTCACTTTGCTTTGGAATGAAGCAAAGTTTCCAACCACAAATTGTGAGTGGAGGGGGAGCACCCACATGGGCGGCCGCCCCACCTCCTATGGGCGCCCGCTAGGCCACCTTCATCTTTATAAAAGGGCTTCCTCCCTTCACTTATTCACACCACACAAGCCATTTCAATAGACCATCTTTGAGCTCTCGGCCTCCAGTAGTCCAGAGAGAGTTTGGGAGAGTAGGAGAGCTTAGAAAGAGTAGAGGAGAGGAGAGAAAGTTGGGAGAGTGAGAAAGAGCTCAAGAGTTGTTACCCAACATTGCAGTTCAGTGGGTTCTTTGGAGGTTGCTCCTTGGACGCTTTTCTTCGATGGATCTACATGTGATCAAGGAGCAGGTATCGGTGTATTGTTAGTTTCTCCTCAGGGAAAGAAGTATGAATTTTCATTACCGATTGTTGCTACATCGAGAAACAATCAAGCTGAGTACCAAGCTCTAGTGAAAGCATTGGAGTTATTTAGGGAAATTCGTGCCGATGCTGTTGAAATTTTCGATGATTCTATGCTTGTTATAAATCAGTTGGATAGAATTTATGAATGCCGACTGAAGTTCTAATATCATATCATGAGAGGTGTTTACAGTTATTAAAAGAATTTAAGGATTTCCATTTAGAACATATTCCCCGATTACATAATGAACAAGCTAATCGGTTGGCTCAACATGCTTCAGGATCTCAACCTATCTTGGGGGTATTTTCGTCGGCAATTGGTGCTGATGATTGGAGAAAGGATATCATTGATTACCTAAAAGATCCATCTAAGAAAGTTGAGAGAAGTGTTATATTTCAAGCCACCAAGTATGTACTCCTTGATGATGAGCTATATTATTGTACTATAGATGGAATTTTACTTATATGTCTTGGTGATGATGAATCAAAAAGTTTGATGGGTGAAATTCATGAGGGGCTATGTGGAGCACACCAATCGGCTTTTAAAATAAAGTGGATGATTAGAAGGAATAAATATTATTGGCCAACTATTCTTGAGGATTGTTTTAAATATTTAAGGGTGTCAAGGATGTCAGAAATTTGGCAATATTCAGAGGGCGCTCACATCGGCTATGAATCTTATTATCAAGCCTTGGCCGTTCCGAAGATGGGCTATTGATCTCATCGGTCAGATTTATCCGCCGTCAAGCAAAGGACATAAATTTATTGTTGTTGCTACCGATTATTTTACTAAATGGGTTGAGTCTATTCATTTGGAAAAGGTGGCATCGACTAACATGATTGATTTTGTCAAGGAGCATATTGTTTACCGATTTGGTATTCCTCGGACAATTACTACCGATTAGGGTACTATGTTTACATCAGGGGAGTTTGATGGATTCGCAATTGGTATGGAGATTAAGGTGTTAAATTCTTCTCCTTATTATGCTCAAGCTAATGGGTAGGCCGAAGCTTCTAACAAAGGGATCATTAAGCGTATCAAGCGAAAGATTGAAGAGAACCCTAAACGATGGCATATGGTATTAAATGAAGCCCTATGGTCGTATCGGATGGCGTGTCATGGTGCAACTAAAGTGTTGCCTTATCAGTTGGTATACGGGCACGATGTTGTGTTACCTTGGGAAGTCAAAGCTGGTTCTAGGTGGATATTCTCTCAATACCAATTAGCTGCCGATGATTATGTTACTCTGATGAAAGATGAGTTGGAGGATTTGGCAAGGCATCAGTTGAAGGCTTTGGTGAATATAGCAGAGAATAAGAAGAGAGTAGCTAGATGGTATGATAAAAGGGTAAAGGCTAAGGAGTTTACCGATGGGGATTTAGTTTGGAAATTAATTCTACCGATTGGGACTAAAAGTTTGAAATTTGGAAAATGGTCACCTAATTGGGAAGGTCCTTATCGGATAAGTCGATCTACTCCTAGCAATGGATACATTCTAGAGACTCTCAAAGGAGTTGAGTTTCCTAGGGCATTAAATGGAAAGTATTTAAAAAAGTACTACCCTAGTATCTGGGTCAATGCGTAAAGAATTTTATGTGCCAATAACAATCCTATCGGCTGGACAAAATACTAGTGTTTTTAGAAGGACTGGTGAGACCTAGTACCGATGAAGAGACTTACAAATTAAGCAAGGTTTGGATAGCCGATATCACACGCAGGCGAATATGGTTGGCTTCCTCTATTTCTCGGATGTCTTCATCAGCCGTGCCTTCTACTGGTTTTAGCTTCTTCTTCATCTGCAGGGCCTTGCGAGCTTGGGCATTCCTCTCTTGCTGATGATTTTTGAGCTTGTTGGGTAGTTGGCTTTCTTCCTGCTTGGCCTGGGTTAGTGCTTCTTCAACTTGTTTAAGTTAAGCAAGTAGAACTTCTTTTGTTGCCAATAAACTAGAAATCTTCTGCTTTAATTCAATGCCTGACGATTGCAAAGTGCTGATGCTCTCGTGGTTCTCATCGGTAGCATGCCTTACCTATAGCATTTCGTCCTTGAGTTGAGCCTGGGCAGGTTTTTCTGCAAGATGTTGGACAACCTTTTGATACGGAGAGTCATGAAGATAGCCTTGTCTCAGTCAGAATCATCTACTAGTTGAGCTGTGTCTTGTTGTAGTAGGCCTAATAGATCCTCCAGCTTAGATTTGATCTCTGTCGATGCGATTCCAAAGGCCAAGGAGGAACTTGCTTCTTCACCTTCATCATCGGAGATGTCGATGGCAAAAGAGAACAAACTGTAAAGGGAGTCTTGTTCCTAGAAGCAGAGGAAAAATGAGTTAGTCATGATTGGTTATGGAAAGTATGAGATCAAGCAGATTAGGTGGCTCTATTTCAGAGCGATCTCTTGCCTTTGGCTTAGAGATGTAACTTGTATTATGTCCTGAACGGCTGGATTTATCGACGGAATATCTTCAGCTGCAAATAATAAGAATGATGATGGTATGTTTAAAAGTTCATCAGCAATGACTTCATTATTGATATTTTACCTTGAGGGGAAGTGATGGTTGCCTCCTCAGGAACAACGGCCGATGCGTGCCTTGATCGAATGGACCAATGGTCTATTCGGGTGCATCGGCCATGTATGCTTGAATTTGGGGCACCGGATGAGGTGGAGAGGATGGTGCTGCTTTTTGCCGTTTCGGCTGAGTCTTGGTGCTCGTAGGGGCCTTTCTCTTGGGTTGAGCTTGGTTGGCTGTTGACTGGGGGGCATCGGCACCCAATGATGGAACACCTTGGACCCTTGCTGATGCGTTGGTTTGCTGCTAGAAGATGTAAGGTTTTGTGAGTTAAGTATAAAAGCAGAGGGATGTTTCTGAAAATAATTAAGTATAAAAGTGTCTAGTGTAGAGCAAAGTTACCGATGACGTTCCAGTTGTGGTCGATGCACCCTGAAAGGATAGTATAAGTATAGGTCAAAATCGATATAATAGGAATAAATTGAGGGTTTTTACCTTGAAAGCTTGTGCCAGGGTAGCGGCAGCAACCAATGGACTGGCTTTGATCGCTTGGTAGTCATATTCTTAAAGCGAACTCCTCGGTGCATCAGGGCTGCTAGGCTGGGAGCGTTGTGGCTGATCAGAGAAACTTGGGATATTGGCTGATTAGAGAAACCAGGGATATTGGCGAGAGATCGAACAACTACCGGCTTTTGCTTACCGATGGTGTTGGATCATCGACCCATCAAAATAAAGAAGTGAGTTGCCGATAAAGTTAGAGGTGACGAAAGAATTGAGTATCGAATGGAAAGTTACAACATCACCAGGAATTTCATGCTTGGAGTCGATCATGTTCCGGTATACGTGAGCTGATGCCGTGAACAATTGTTCCTTCCATTCTTCCCACCATAGGTTATAGGATTTAGTGATGAAGTAAGCTGGTACACCGATCGTTAGATCGACATCTGCTATATCAGTGTCTAGCAGAAGTTGGGCTACCTTGATCCACTCAAGACCATTGGTGATTGTTTCCCTTGGCTTGACCAGATCGGCATGGCAGAGTTTGATTGGTAGTTGGCCAAAAGCCAACTCATGAGATAATGCCGATGGGTTGTAGAATTCGTAGGTTGCATTTGTATTCTTTCCACTGCCAAAGATGTTCACTGGAATTGCCCTTGGGTTGATAATGGTCATCATCAAGTCATTGTCCTTGTTGAGTGCTTCATCGACAGGATGAAAGAGGAGAGGGAATCTAGACTCCTCGTCTACATAAGGCATCCAAGCTCGATGATCCCGAGAAAGACCATTGTAGAAAGTTTGAAAGAATCAGACGATCTAATTCTCATTCGCATCGGTCCCAGGGAGGACTATGATGGCTTCACCAAAATTGAGGGATGAATGAGTTGCCGATTCATCTTCTACCAACTCGTAATCCTCGACAATGTCCCGTGGAAACTGTTGTGCAAAGAAATCCCATTGTAGGAGCTTGTGCATATGGGCATTGAGCCACATATTGATGAACCACCAAGGGCCTCCTAAATTACCGATGGGTTCACCCAGCAAAAGCTTCTCGGCCACTTGATGAAGGAGATGATAGGCAGAACTCAGAAGGTATCAGCCAATGGGGAATCGGTGACCATTAGCTAGTTGCTCGGCCACTGCTAAGTAAACACAAGTCAGCCTTACCGATCGACCACAAAAGTTGAACTTATCCAGCCACATGTTCAAGAAAATGGCGTGCTCTCTTTGACCAACCGATCTAGTTTGCCGATACTTCTACATGTATCCTGACCAACCACCGATGTTACGGGTGTCTACTCTATGCTTAGGTTTCTGATTGAAAAGACTACCATTATCGGCAGTTGAGATATCTTGGCCTGTAAGCATAAAGAAATCGGCAAGTGTGGGGGAAGCTGGGCCATGGCCAAACATGAAAAGCGTTGAAGGTATCTGACAAAAAATATGCGGCTGCTATCATCATCGACTCATTTTTCTCCATATTAGCAGTGGAGAGTTTGATGCATTTGTCTAGTTTATGTTCTCCCTAGTACACCTCGTTGGTCCCACTAACTCTTATTAACTAGTCCTTCCATCCCTTAGTGGTTTTTGGCTAGGATAGGAAGGTGTCTTTCCACATATCTACGGAGAAATTTTCAGCTCTAAAAGGTATTCTGTTGGTTTTTGCGTTTATTATGTCGGTAGGATATGGATCAACCATCGGACCCTAGCATTGGATGTGAGGTTGTTCAGTAGGGATAACTATTTTGTCACTGAGTTCCTAAGTTTGGGATCAAAAGGACAGGAGAAAACAAAATGAAACTACTAAGTATATGAACTTGCAAGAATGTCAGGAACTGCGGTAAGGAAAAAGAGAAGATTGAAGCGGATTAACCTCAGGTACGTTGAAGCTGATGGCCATTTCTTCCAAGGTGAGGGGGAGACCAGGGGCTTGAAGATTCTGGGTTGAGTCTTGTTGCAGTGGAGCTTCTCGTTGTTGGAGTTCTGGAGCTTCTCGTCTAGGTCGCCGCCGGAGGAGATGAGATTGGAGATTGAGAATGGCAAGGTGGAAGATGAGTACTGAGGAAGGAAGTATTTATAGGTTGAGATGAGTGGGGGTATCTTGGACTTATCTCTTTGTCGCATCCATGAAATTTGAGGTTGTTCATATGGATATGGTAACTGTTCACACGATAATTAAGAGATTGTGCAGGTGATTTGATGGCAAGTAATCATGATCCTGAAGATATTTCACTGTGCGCAATATTTTAGTAAGTCATCGGCAATCCGTCCTAATAGTAATCTTTTGCCGATGGGCTGTTTTCCCTATGATTTAGTGCGGGTGGTTGGAAGATTTGAGATATTTACTGAGATGTGAGGATCTAGGTTGAGGTTGTTTGGATTTGGTAATACATTTTTACTGGAAGGAAAGTAATTATAAAAAGGTCATCATTACCTGGAGTAAATTTCGGAGCATTAATGATTTCATACTCTGAAATTGTGGGGCATGTGTTGACAACGTTTTTTGGGTATGAGTTAAGATGGTTAAGGAGGGCTCATCGGTAGCGGGGAAGTTGCTATGCCAGATCAACAAAAGGGTGCCGAGAGCGGACTTGAATGATGCCGATGATGGGGCGATAGTTGGTGGAAGGATTCTGCTTGCCTAGGGACGGAGATGACGACTACTGACTGTTGCTGATTGATCACTGAGGCTGATGGAGGATGATTGGTTGCCGATGCCGATGGAGGAAGGTGTGAAAGTTATTGCTAAAAAGGCATATATGTGCCGATGGGACAAGAGCCGATGAAGACTTGAAGCAGGGACCAATGAAGATTTCATCGTAATTAGGATGGACATAGGAGTAGATGATTATTGTTTCTTTTTCCATAATTATCTAGATATGCCTTATATGTAAGAGTCTCGTTTACTTTAGATGAATTTTAGTCGTGTTCAATTGTAACTCTTAGGGGCTAGGATATAAAAATGAACCCAACGGCAATGTAAAAAATATATAGATGAATCAATACCACACACAAGTTTTACATCTACTTTTCGACGACTTCGTCAACTCGCATACTTTTTCTGTTTACGAGTTCTCAAGGATTCAGCGAGTTACGCTGGACGATTTCCTGAGTTCCGTGTGAGTACCTCTTGGTCGTGGCATCGCTGTTGTCAGGACCAAAGTATTCATGTTATGACCTTTGTCGATTGATAGGTCAAATCGGCTGGCACGCCTTGATATCAAAATTGGTTATTAGCTCTTTGTGTTTGCAGATTTATTTTTGCATCAACAATATGATATGATATAGTCTAAGCTGATGTTTATCGTGTTCCTAGTACTACTAATTTCTGGAGATTTATTTTATGAAAATTAAAATGCTTCATGATGAGTTATATGTATGATAGAGAGTATAAAATTCCTACCGCAGCCAATTTTTTTAGAATAGGAAGCCTCCACATATATGTAAGGCTTTGTGTTTGCTCGAGCTGTGTTGACCCTTAGGGACTCATCATATGACTAATCCTGGTATCACATACACTCATGTTCACCCTTTTTTCTACTTCTACTATGGAAATACGCACCACATATATATCCATATTCACCTATTCAAAAATGTTTCACTATTACACTGAGAGTGGACACCAAAAATATTTCCCTTGCATATTTGCTAGCCAACTATCTTAAGATTAATGCTCCAAGTTCAATCATTCATTCCTCTACAAAATATTTGTTCCAAAAACAATTGATGGGCTTCAAGAAAAATAGTGGACAAAAGTTCCATGAAAGAAAGAAAAAGAAAGATTTATGAGCCTAAGTTTGTTATTAAAATTTCAAATTCAAAGTTAACAGTATTATCTTTTCAAGTAAAGGAGCATTAGAATTATTTTTGCACCCCTTCCCCTTCCACAAATAATCTCTAGTTTAGCGTCCACATATAAAACCACCCATGCATAATCTGGTTGGTTATGTGGTGAGTTCATTTGGATCCATGGTTCGATCAGACCCAATGCATTAGGTATCTCCACATCTATGAGCTCCACATAAACTTTATTAGATATAAGGTGAGAGAGAGAGAAGGCTATAAATGCCTTGTATACTACATATCTTGAGAGCAAGAGAGAAGGCATCACTCCTTTCAATGCCTTAGAGAGGATCCAAAAATACCACATAATGAGAGACTTGAAAGGATCATACTAAAGAATTCTAAGTTTCATACTAAAGAAATCTGAGGTAGAACGACAAAGCATGAGACAACAGTGCTTGACTTAATTGTTATGTGTTTCAACTGCTCAAGACCCAAGTATAGGTAAAAGTCCCATGGTTAGAAGAAACATGAGTAAGTTTGGTCTAAGGATGAGTTCTTATTTAAAGCATGTGTACTTGTGAGGTATGAAAGCATTGTAGCAACTCCTAATCCATCCTTTGTAGTTGTTTGCTCAGGGATGAGCAAAAGGTAAGCTTGGGGGAGTTTATTAACAATTGTTAGCCATCAAATTTATATGTTAACTACGGAGAAGAAAGGGGATAAAAACTGAACATCACCATAGACTTAGAGTTTTCACTAACAATTTCCATGAGTTTTGGTGAATGAATGTATCTACAGGGGGTTATTAGAATAAAATCAAAACGAGGTCCACATGTTGGATTTACATAGAGAGAAGACCCAAATGCCAACTCCAGAAGACTCCAGAAGACTCGAGAAGGAGTGCCCTAAAACCTGGGGCCCACCTGCCATAGGGCAGGGGCGTGTGCCCAGGCCAGGGAGGGGCGGCCACCCAAGGGCAAGAATCAATCAGGTTCTGCCTCATGGATCCTTCCTCCACCGACTTTGAGGATCAATCTTAAGCGCGTGTTTAAGTTGGTTTGATCCAAGGGCTATGGTGCTTTCTATGGGGCTATAAATACAACCCTACCCTCCCCCTAGAGGAGAGCTCAGAGTTGAGAGAGAAAAACATAATTATATTTTTATTCTCATCTAAGAATTAGAGGGAGCCATCAGAGCTAGGGATTAGAGATAGACTAGCTACTCCTAATCTTCATCTTCTATATAGGATTAGATTAGATAGAGGAAGAGTCGGGCACCTGTGCTCGGAATTTCCGTATATTCATCATCAAAGATTGGTATTATCTTTTATCTCTCTTTTGAAATTATTCTAATATTATTATGTTCATGTTTATTCTATTCTTAGTTTATTCTAGTTCTACGTTTGATATGGTTATGATTGATAATGAGTTTATGTATATGTTTGCAAAGCGCTTAGCTTTTTTCGCGGGTGAGTTAAGTGATAGATGTCATGTAAGTATGGTGCTTAGATGTCGTTTATCTGCAATTACACCCTATTGGCCGGGTAGCATGGTAGATGACGGAAGTGACAGTTCCGTTGAGTCCTTTGTATTCCATCCCCGGTTGGTAGGACAGGTAGAACCGCAGTTGCGTAGGCAGACCAGCTTTGTCTTGGCTTTTTATAACAATGTTCCTTATACATAAATGAAGAGTCTTTTGTGCTATATATCATAGTGTAGCATTAGAGTAGATGAATGACTTGGTAAATTAGAACTATATAGGATTTTCTATCTCTTGAACTAATCGGACGTCTACCAATATTAAGCCGAGTAGTCTAATTCTAGTCTCTATATTCCCTGGGCTTCTATATTTTACATATCATATATCTATGGTTTACCCTTTCTGCCAAGTATGTGACTATGCAACTCAATCACTCATAAGTAGTCATGTTTTGCAAGTTGATCTCATTGTTTAAGTCCTTAGTTCTTTCCCTTGAGCTAAATATAAATAACGATACCTGGAATACTTCCCGATGAAGTGCTGCAATGGTATTTAATCTATACGCTTATGGATCCTATATTTATTTTATTAGTGGATAGTTTTCATACCACACTTCTGGCGCCATGCTAGGGATGACAACTTAGCTTAAGTGGTGTTAGAAGTGTTAACAGACATCACCAAGGCTGAGAAAATCTTTGATTATTTGTTGGAGAAAGGACAGATTAAGCTGATAGGAAATCATAGAATCCCCTCGGCTGAAGAACTTAAGAAGAAGAGGTATTGTAAGTACCATAATTCTAATACTCATAACACAAGTGATTGCAAAGTTTTCAAATATATTATCCAGCAAGCTATCAACAAAGGGAAGATTTGGCTAGAGAAAGCTAAAGGTGATGTAGGTATAGTAAGTCATCCTTTTCCAACAAATATGGTTGCTTGTTCTTTTCCAAAGGGAAAATTCAAGATGCTTACTTCTAAAAGAGCCTAGGAAGCTAGGGTAGTGGATTCTACAAGGCAAATATCAACTGTTGAATATCAAAAGATGAAGGAGAAACAAGATTGGCAAATTAGTCGGTCGGATCTTCCAGAAACTTCCAAAAATGGTGAAATGCGCAGACATCCTACTGTCAGGATTTCATTGAATAAATGGCAAAGACAGAAAAAGAAAGAGCAAATGTGCCAAGAAAAAGATTATTGGAGGTATCAAGAAGAGTATGAAAGAAGGAGAATTCATGAAGAAAATAAATATCATTAGAATTGTCCTTTCTTTCAACATTGCTAGAATGAAGGCCTGAAGTTATCGACTCTCAATAATTGTACTGAGTGCAGTGATCAGTATTGGGAATATCGTCATGCAAAGGTCAACCGCCGACCTATACATGAACGATTGAATTTTGAAAGAACAAGTCGGCGTATAAAAATAGAGAATATTCACGATCAGCTTAAAATAGAAATAAATGATCAGGAGATAGTCGATAGAGAATATGTCTGGCAGGAAAACCAGTGGTGCCCAAGTGGACTTACCAGAAGTCACAAAAATAAGAGTTCAACGTCTGAGAAATGATGAACTGCATCAAAAGAGACATAAAGTATGGCAAATCAAAAACATAGTTGATAATGGCAAAGGTAACACACCAGTTGAAGTTTCTGTTATTTTTATGTTGTCTGCTGAATTTAGAGCCAATGGCGATGAGGTAGAATCAGATGAAGAAATAGCCATGGCCCAATGGGTTTATCAAGTAGAAAGTGCAACCTTTGGGAAACTTGAGAAACATTTGCATTTAAAGGCACTATATCTCAAAGGAATTATTGATGGGAAACCATTGACTAAGATGTTAGTTGATGGAGGTGCAGCTGTCAATTTGATGCCCTATTCTACATTCAGAATGCTTGGTAAAAGGACAAAAGATCTATGTCCAACCGATATGAGATCGACAGATTTTAGTGGCAACATTTCAGTAACCAAAGGTTCTATATGTGTCGTGTTGACAGTTGGTAGTAAGAGCTTGCATACTACTTTCTTTGTGGTTGATGCTAAAGGCACATATAGTTTGCTCTTAAGAAGAGATTGGATCCATGCTAATTGTTGTATCCCATCCACTTTGCATCATAGTCTAATTCAATGTAATGGGGATGATGTAGAAGTTGTTCCAGTTGATTATTCTGTTAGTATCTCTTATGCTGGAACAGATGAGTGGAACTTTGAAGGTATGGAATGTTTCTCTAGAAAGGTATATGAGAGAGGTGTCATCAAAGTGTTTGATGACAATTAACAGCCGATACAAGCAGTCGGCTCATAGAGTTTTAATTAATGGATTATTTAGTCGACGAAGATGAAGGCAAGATGGGCAAAGGATTTATGTCGGCCGATGAGTTAGAGGCAGTATATATTAGTGATGGTGATAAGCCTAGGCTAACATATGTAAGTGCTAAATTAGATCCTAAGTATAAACAAGAATTAGTAGCTTTGTTGAAAGAATATAAAGATTGTTTTCCTTGGGAGTATTATGAAATGCCTGATCTTGATAGAAAATTAGTCGAGCATCGGCTACCTATTAAACCTGGGTATCAACCTTTTAAGAAAGCTCCAAGAAGGATTAAACTAGAGGTAATGGCTGATGTCAAAGCAGAAATCACTCGATTATATAAAGCAAAATTCATTTGGCAATGTCAATATGCTGAATGGATTTCTAGTGTGGTTCCTGTGTATAAGAAAAAGGGTAAAGTAAGAGTCTATATTGATTTTAGAGATTTGAATAAAGCTACCCCTATGGATAGTTATCCTATGACTGTTGCTGATATGTTAGTCGATGTAGCAGCAGGACATAAAGTGATTAGTTTTATGGATGGTAATGCTGGATATAATCGGATATTCACAAAAGAAGAGGATATTCATAAGACTGCTTTTAGATGTCCTACTGCATTGGGTTTATATGAGTGGGTAGTTATGAATTTTGGACTAAAAAATGCCAGTGCAACTTATCAGAGGGCGATGAATTAATTTTTCATGAGTTGATTGTCAAGATTGTTGAAATTTATATAGATGATGTAGTTGTGAAATCTAAGGGTTATCAAGAACATCTAGAAGATCTCAAGAAAACTCTTATGTTTGCTAGAAAGCATGGATTGAGGATGAATCCACATAAGTGTGCATTTGGGGTATCATCTGGACAATTCTTGGGTTTCATGGTGCATGAAAAAGGGATTGAAGTTGGGCAGAAGAGTTTTGAAGCGATTAGCAAAACAATGCCTCCAACTTCAAAAATTGAGTTGCAATCTTTGATTGGCAAATTTAATTTTGTTAGAAGAATTATTTCAAACCTATCATCTAAGATCTTGTCGTTCTCTGCATTGTTGAAATGGAAGAGTGATCAAGAGTTCAAGTGGGAAAACAAACAATAAAAGGCATTTGAAGAAATTAAGGAGTATAAGAAGTCTCCACAAGTTTTAGTCCCTCCTCAGAAGGGAAAGCCTTTTAAGTTGTACGTAGCAGCCGGTGACCATACTATTGGATCAGCTTTAATGCAAGAATTTAATGGTAAAGAAAGAGTTATCTTTTATTTAAGTAGAAGATTGTTTGATCTAGAAACTAGATATTCTCCAATCAAAAAGATATGTTTATATGTTTGTACTTTACATGTACCAAACTTAGGCATTATTTATTTTCTTCGGAGTGCACGGTGGTGTCCAAGTTTGATGTGATCAAAAATATGCTATCTATGCCTATTTTGAATGGGATGATTGGTTAGTGGATTCTTACATTATCAGAATTTGATCTAAGATATGAATCGACTAAGGCACTCAAAGGTCAAGCTATAACTGATTTCATTACTCATCATCGAGAAGGGGAAGTAACACTGTTAGAATTAACCCTTGGGCTTTATTCTTTGATGGATCTACTTGTAAGCAAGGTGGTGGTGTCAGTACTGTGTTGATTTCTCCGCGAGGAATAACTTTTGAGTATTATATTCCTATAAAACCGATATCTACTACCAATCAAGTAGAGTATGAAGCTATTCTTAAAGGTATTCAACTTCTACATGAAGGTTGAGAGTATTGAAGTTTTTGGTGATTCTCAATTAGTAGTTAATTAATTGCTTGGCCTATATGAATGCAAAGATGATATCCTAAAGAAATATTATGAGGAATGCTGAGAACTTTCTTAATCTTTTTTCATCTGTTATTATGAAGCATATTCCCAGAAATACAAATCAAGAGGCTAATCCATCGGAACATGTATCCAGGAAATTGAGCTACAAGGCCCTAAAATTTGTTATTCTTGATTATCAGCTATATCATAGAATAGTTGATGGTGTGCTCCTTAAATGTCTTAACCAATAAGAAGCTAAGGTTTTGATGGGAGAGATTCATGAAGGAGTTTGTGGTGCCCATCATTCTACATATAAGATGAAGTGGATGAAAGAAGAGCAGGTTATTTTTGGCCGACCATGTTGGAGGATTGTTTCAAGTATTATAAAGGGTGTCAAAAGTTTGGCAATATTTAGAAATCTCTAGCATTGACTATGAATCCTATTATGAAACCATGGCCATTTAGAGGTTGAGGAATAGATCTAATTGGCCAGATATTTCCATCATCAAGTAAGGGACATAAATTTGTATTGGTAGTAACATATTATTTTACTAAATGGGTGGAAGCTATTCCTTTAAAGGTAGCATCAACAGCTAATGTGATTGAGTTCATCTAAGAGCTTATTATTTACAGATTTAGGTTCCTTGGTCCATTACAACTGATCAAGGGAAGATGTTTACATCCAAAGTGTTTGAAGACTTTGCTGCTAGTACTGGTTTTAAGTTGATTAATTCATCTCCTTACTGTGCCCAATCCAATGGACAAGCTGAAGCCTCTAATTAGATTCTTATTAAGATCATCAAGAAGAACATTAAAGAAAATCCCAAGAAATGGCATTCAATTCTCAGTGAAACTGTTTGGTCTTTTATGATGGCCTGTCATGGATCGACTAAATGTTCACCTTATGAGTTAGTTTATGGGCATGAAGCTATACTACCATGGGAGATTAATTTAGAAACTCGGAGGATATCATAGCAAGATAAATTAATAGCCGATGATTACAAGAATCTTATGTTGGACAATTTAGATGATTTGAACTTTCATCGGCTAAAAGTGTTAGAGAATATCAAAGCTAACAAAATCAGGATTGTCAAGTTCTATAATCAGAAAGTGTGAGAAAGAAGATTTAGTGAAGGTGAACAGGTTTGGAAGGTAATTTTGCCGATTGTTTCTAAAGATAGCAAATTCGGCAAGTGGTCACCTAATTGGGAAGGACCATATCGGATTACTAGGGTTGCTCCTGGAAATGCATATTTCTATGAAACCTTGGAAGGAGAAGAATATTCCAAAGCTATTAATGGAAAATATTTTAAGAATTATTACCCTAGTGTCTAGGTTAATTTGCTTTAGTTGATCAAGTCATACAAAGGGATGTTTTGATAGCCGGTACACTAAATATCACCTTTAGCATAAAAATTCAGGGTATTAAGTCATCAGGAATATAGCTGATACAGTGAGTATTGCCTTCAGTTTAAAAATTAAGGGTTTTAGACAATAAGGAGATTGATGCAGTTATTATGTTCAATATTCAGAACTGTAACTTTATAGCCGATATAACAGATATCACCTTTAGCACAAAATAAGAACACAAAGAAGTTTTTGCTGATACAGAGTCATATTAAGATTGCCTTAATGGGCAATATCACAGGAAAGATAAAGACACTGATCAGCAAAACAAGATAAGATAAACTGCCTCAAGGGTAGTGTTCTTCATTGATTTGGAGGTGTTTTTACATCGGTTAAAAATAAAAAAACTAAAGTAATTCTCATCATCGAAGACACAACTGATGATGTCTGTAGACCTTGAGACCTGCGCCATTGCATTGGCGCAGGGGGCGAACTCCTCCACCAACTCATCAAAATCTTCATCGTTACATTCCTGAACGAAGTCTAGAGCAAGGTGCTCCAAGAGTTGAGCTCCATGACGGAGTTGGGCAGCTGCCAGTGCGCCCGCTGCTCCTAAGTGGACGCCATGGAGCGCGATCTCCCGGATGCGATCAGGCATGTCCTAGAGGTGGTCCACCTAGGTCTCCCTGTGAGTGTTCACCATCACATTGACCATAATGATTGCGGGGGTGAGGGTTTTGAAATGTTCCTAGAGCCCTACCATCGACAAGACAAGTGTATCAGCAAATTAGTCGATCAACTAAAAAGATGCTGACAGGATAACTTACTAATGACTGCAGAGTCATACTGTGCTAATTGTTCCTTGGTTTGGGCCAAGGATCCCTTGGTGTTGGATAACACTGCCTCTAGAGCGTTGAGCTGCTCCTGGAGGCGGCGGGACCTCTTGCACTCCTCAAAGTAGAGGTCCTGGGCTACTCTAAGACATTGGAACAAGCCCCAGGCGTCCTCATGCCCAAAGACAGCGTCACAGTTGGCGTTGTCTTCATAGCCAACTGGCTCTCTTCTGCTGCTTGGTTTGCAACATCCTCCTCAAAGGCCACTGCTACCGGAGGCAGGAAAAATGCTGACGCCCTAGGAGTAGGATGGCTCAGACCTATCACAAGATTGACATGGGGGGTAGGGCTACAAGAAGAACAGGGGATGAGTAAGTTCAGAATGAGATTGGATAAATAACTACACTGAGTTACCTGTTCAAACGTTTGCGTTGTGCGGAGTTCACCTCCTTAGATGAAGAAGGTGATGCCAGGTGTTGATATTTGGTAACGCAATAAGGAAATGATCCGCAAGCGCACGGATATCGGTGAGCACTTCACCCGGGAGGTTTTCCAGAGTATCGTATTTATATTTTTACCACTAGAAGAAAGGGTGCATCTGACTAACCAAATCTATTGCTACTACCCCTTTAGGCTACAAAGAATGTTTCTCGATGTGAGCGATGTATAGAGAAGACTGCAATCGTAGTCTCGTTCTAACCTTGGTAAGGATGATCTACTGTTCTATTGGCGAGGCTCACGGAATCTAGACACCACAGAGGATGTTCGACCCGCACCTATAAACATACCGTCCTGCTAACAAGATATGGGATGCAAAGGTAACTCGGAAATGTCACGTTCCTCGCTACTACCACGGTCCAGCTAGTCAGGGGATATCTATGAGTACCCTAGCATAAACACCACATTTATGCTAGCAATGATTACTCTAATACTCAACCGGAAGAGAATTAAAGTAAACTCATAAACCAAAGAACAATAAAACAAGAACTTACTAGAATTAGAAGTCGAATTACTGAAGAATCTTAGGAGCAAGCCTTGGGTTAGAAGACTTGATCCCGTAGGTACAACT
>Ga0182004_10001086_pt1 | contig 19111 bp, 14 predicted proteins | sample Sormic07211540_1_FD_120479 | JGI IMG/M metagenome (GOLD analysis project Ga0182004, IMG submission 120479) | Endophyte microbial communities from Sorghum bicolor roots, Mead, Nebraska, USA - 072115-40_1 MetaG | ecosystem: Host-associated > Plants > Roots > Unclassified | place: USA: Nebraska...
AAATTTCAGCAACATGTTTGCACAAAATGATACAAATATCTTGGTTCTCCTTATTCAAATACTAACTACAATAGCATCTCCAACTCACAAGTCACAAACTCACAATGATACAACAAAAACAACGCATAATCAAGTCTTTAAAAAGATAAAAAAAACAGTTTAGGACTCCCAACAGAGAATTTCGGTTAGTTCGGTTAACCGACACCTATACCCGAACTAATCGTATAAAGTCCGGTTAGTTGGAAGCAGGGACCGAATTTATGACCGAAAAGTTCGGTCTCGGTCTCGGTCAGTTCGGTTCGGTCTTCGGTCTTCGGGTAATTATGCCCAGAGTGATGCGTGACCACGAGGCGGAGCCTGCGTATAGTATTTATATTAGAGTTAGTCCAAAAGGAGGACATCTATGGGCATGTTCAACTACTTGTGATGCCAGCCATAGTAGCCATTTCTATAGTGATTATGTGAGAGGCCTCCTAGCCATAGCACAGTAAAAAACAACTGACTTTACTAGCAACCGAACATGCCATATGATGTAGAAACAGAGTTGCCCTCTACAAAGCAAACCTTCGAACCAGGGGCGGATCTAGCGTGGGCGAGGGGGCTCAAGCCTCCCTATCACCACAGATCCCATTGAGCCCCCTTAGAGCTCTCTAAGATTTTTTGGCATGGTTGCTTTGACAAGAAGAGGCCAGAGGTTAAAGATATATGATGATAAACTCGCAACTTCAGCACCCTTAAACTTTCATCCTAGATGTGCCACTGCTCTGAACATATGTCTTCTTCTTTCTTCTGCCCCATCCTTCCTCAATTCCTCCTGCAATCAATCCAATCGCTATTAGGCTCCCTCATGGGGGTCTTAGGTAAACTTATCATCTAACCTCTTTGTTCTAGCTATCAATAAGCTTTCTCTTAGAACAAGTATATTAAAGTGTTGCACTGTTGTAGGTGGACTGTATGTTGAATCTCATTTGATTTATACTCCCTCTGTCCCTAAATACTGCTATTTCTAGGAGAAAATTGTGTCCACAAATACTGCTATTTCTACTAGCATACTCGGTCCACCAGCTCATTTAATTTCTCCTTGGAACTTCCGTGGTCCACCAGCTCATTTAATTTCTTCTAGGAAGTAGTACTTTAGCGCATGGTAATTGTTTGAGTCTGTTTAGTTAACATTAAATGCAGCTCGTTGGAACCAGAGAACCATGGCTTAATGTGCATGATTAAATAGTGGAACCCAAATTAATTGAGGGTAGAATGGACTTTTGTTTGCCACACTAATCTGTCTAAAATCTGCTAGAAATAGCAGTATTTGAGACGGAGGGAGTATTAAAGTATATTAAAGTCATTTGATGGATGATAGGTTATATTAAAGTGTATTAAAGTATATTAAAGGTGTGTGTTATGTCACTTGGCGTTTCAAGTCATTTGATTTTTTTTTTCCAATTTACAAATCAGAAGTGGTACATATATACACCCGCCTGTGAGATTGTTTGAATACAAAGTGACCTTAACAAAATTGGAAGTCAAAAGAGCCGGAATATGAAAGAATGTAGCTCGCGAAAACTCTAATCTCCCCCACACATGAACGCACGAACCAGCTCATAACTTAACGCACAATCTACTATATTATTATATTAGGCGGTGTACCAAATCCAAGTATCCAACTACATGAACAACTCAGTGTTTCGATATGTATATCTGTAAGTAGCATGCTTATAGGTGGATGTTTTTTTCTAACAAAACAGTAGTACGTACATCATTATTAAAAAAAAGGAAAACAGTACACATAGCTTAAGTCTTTGCATATATATTCGTCGTCTCGGCGCATCTTGTTCCAAAATGCCATATCTTTCGTTTTGTGATCTATCTATAAAGGAGAAACGTATCTCTCTTTAATCACCCAACCGATCAATCCATATATATATTCTAGGTCGAGGAGAGAGATTGAGAGAATTTGAAGGAAGAAGAACCATGATTCATGTCCCCCATGTTCGTCGTCTGCAGGTGCTGCTGCGGAGCCTTCGTGGGTGGAGCGTTGCCGGAAAGCTACCGGTAGTTAGGACCACAGCATGGACCTGGCATGGATGTCCATGTACAATCAAAGCCTTAATAGTAATAGCCATCTGTTATCCAACGTCTCCAGGAATAAGTTTCTTTTAGTAAGATTTTTATTGGTGCTTCCCTCTACCGGTTTAATTAGGTAGCAATTGGTTGAGAGACAAGGTGAAATGAGATGAGCATGTCTCAGGTTTGTGAGACGAGGGTGAATCCATTTTCTATTAGGTTGAGCAGGCATGAGATGAGACCAATCCATTTTCTTTTGGGTGTAGGGACAACAAAAGTGGGATGACCTACTGACAAGTGGAACCCATCTGACAGTTTTTTTTTCTTTTTTCTTCCTTCTCTCTTATCCATCTCGTCCTCAACTATATCCCAACACCACCACGCTTGTAGGCCGCGCCAGTTGGCTCGTCTGCGCACCACCCCGCCAGCAAACCTGGCCACGGGCCGCCCGCTGCCTCCTCCTCTATGGCGGTGGTGGCAAGGCCAGCCCAAGAGGTCGTGCGGGTTCGTGTGGCTCGCCGGTGCTGGGTTTGGCGAGGCTAGGGGCGGAGCTCGCCCATGGCGCATGCGAGAGCTAGGCCGGAGCTCGTGTTCCCATGGTCGCATGTCGCGTCGGGGCTCGGGGTGGATCTGCACCCAACTCTTCCCCTCATCTTCATCCTCAAGCTTCTTTTATTCCTCTGTGGTAGAGCTCCTCTTCTTTTCCTCACGCGCTCGCTCATCCACAGGGGATGACCCCATCTGCCAAATCTGAGGGGACGAGCTCGCCCTCAGATCCCCTAGAATATTCTAGGTAATATGTGCTTAACTCTTGCCCCTAAACCGAACACCTAAAATCTAGTTTCATCCCATCCCCAATCCACATCATTTTTGGAACCAACCACTACCTTAAAAGTCTTACAAAACATGTACACACGAGAACGACTTGTGAAGCTAAAACCAAAAAAAAAAGTTGAAGCCAAACGATTTTCTCTAGGTAGAAACCAAAGCCATAAAAATATAGCTTTTCTCTATAAACCGAAGCCAAAAACAGTATAGGATGTATGGGACATTGATATCCATCTGAAAACAAGACTCGAAATATTAGATCCAAGATATGGGACGTGTATTAAATATCCAGATTCATATACCCATCATAGTGTTAAACCTTTATTTTTTCGGAGAAACGGGTACCTATCGATTCCGAGGCGACCGTTGCTACTTGGAGAGATGCATTCACACTGCACATGCTCCTCCACTCCTCTCAAGACTCGAAGCAAATGAAGTTTTACAATACTATGTAGAACTCCATGGCGTTGGTTTGAAGCTACATGGATTGCATCTGCTGCACCCACCAAGAAGATTCGCACATCTCTAGGCAGGTGCATGAATCAGCAGGCACAGCCACAGCCACACATGGAGCTGGACCTCAACGTACGTAGTACCATATTATTATGGGGTTCCAGGTCTCGGATTCTCTGCTGTCCGCTACCTGCTCTGCTCTCGGACTTGTGCATGCATGCTACTACCACGACGCTAATCTAATCTTCATCCTGCGTCGGTTTTGTCGTTGATCAAAACAATGCTACGGTGCAGAGCAGAGCAGCTGGTGAAGCGGTTTGCGGCCGGGTTGATGAATGATGCATGCATTTGCAAGCGCATGCGCCCACGGATGCCGCTTCTGCAGAGGGAGACGAAGATGTCCGCCAAGATTCCTTGTTACGGAGATAATTAACTTATTTATTTATTAGGTTGGAACGAATAGGACAGCCAAGAACAGCCTGCTGTTGCTAAAGGGATTGTTGCTCTCTGCTGGCTTGCACATTTCTGTCCAAGAACGCATTCCATCTGGTACCCTATGTCCGTGCCACATTTTCGACGCGACACCTATATATACTAGTATAATGCCCGTGCTAACGCTACGATTTAATTTTGGAATGTTTCTAAAAAACAAAAATTATAGTTCGGAAATATTTTTTCATGTAACAAGGCATAATACAGCTATTTGTCATATTATGAGCATCTATGTTACATTTTGTCTAATTCTTTAATCATGTATTGGACATCTTCAGGGATGTTGTCGAAACATTGGTTTGCTTTGCTCGCCAAAATGTCCGCCAAAAATTCCATCCTCAGTGAAGTTGAGTGATGTGCATGGAAAATGAGGATTAGTTATTATTATTTCTGTAGTGTAAGGTATGTATTGTTATAGGCTATATATGCTTACATTGTTGATTTATGGCAAATTTTCATCATCCCACAACTTCATGAAGTTGTATACAAGAAAGCCTCCCAATTTTCTGGACAAGAGCAGTTGTTATTGATGTGCACAATTTCCTCGATTTCTTTTTTGCAAACGTCCACGAAGTTAATTGGGCCATGTGCCCGAGTGTGAAAAAAATAGAAATATCGAGCTCTGTCCACTCTCTCAGTCCTTCCTTATCCACCCAACACTCCAACGTACGGACCGACCAGCTGCTGAGCTTTGAGCACCGGACTTAGCTTCCAGGTGGGAGGCACATCTGGAGACCAACATGTGAAGTTCGCTCTGGAGGCACATTCGGCCCCCGTGGAGCCCGGGGTTGTGGCAGCGGAGGGGCTGCGCGAAGCGAGGCAACACGCGGTGTCCGGTGGTGGGGGCGGTGAGGGAAGCGAGGCGGGAACGCGGGGGGTCGGCGGACGCCTCTGCTGACTCAGTCGGCGGGAGTGGGAGGTGTGCGGCGCAGGTGAGCTGACTGTCCGGGCACCCAACGGTCGGCACCACGGCGGCCGCGGCGGAGGCCAACGCTGGGATCTGCCGTCGGGGAAGTTCATGGCGTGGTTGGACCCCGTGAACTTGCCGTCGGGGAAATCCAGATGCTGCGGTTTATGTGGCGAGCCTCTGCAGTTCGTTCTGCGGGTGATTTCTTTGTGTGCAATGAAGTTGTGACACTCGATTGCTTATTGTTTGGATGTCGACTTGGTCACAATTGGGCTTGGTTTGGATGTCGATTGCTTATTGTTTGTGATGTAAAGCCGCGCGCGGGTGGGTACAGCGAGTTAACTTTCATTTCAAACCGAATCGAAGATCGGAAGATGGCCGTGAGTCCGTGACCTTTTCGACAGCTTGCGTTGCGTTGCTTTGCGTGCGCCAGCCATAAGCAGAATCAAAGGCACCACCACCGCTGTGAGCGGTCCTTTTTTATTGTTTTCTTGCTCCTTTTCATGGCGCCGACCCATCTGTCTGACGCCGCGGCCTTGATTTGTTTCAATGGTTGGTTGTTGTTCAGATTTACTTTTCCATTCGTGTTCTCGTGGGAATCGCTAAGATCAATAAACAGAGTATTTGCCAGCTTGATTGCGCAATTAGTTGATTTGGGGTACAAAAGAGTGTTTACTATTGTTTAATTCATATTCAGGATTACACAGAGCTATACTTCAGTTGGAGGGTTTTCCCCTTTCCCCTCACGTTGGAGGGTTCCCAGCGACGAACGGACTTGATTTCATTCAACAAGATGAAACCTGTTGCTAGTCTGAAGTATATCTCTTCATCTCTTAGCATTGATGCATTCTTGTTGCAATTTTCATTGCTGTATTATTTTCAGAACATGCAGTCTTATTTGATTTAGGCCACTCCCTTCTGATTGATATAGGCACAGAAGCTTGTTAGCGTTTGTGGATATAAGGAGTCTGCTAGCCTGTTCAAGTAGTATATTTAACATCAGGAGCACGACTGCCTTCCTGAAACTCAGCTTACAGAACAGGTGCACATTTTAATCATTCAGAGAGAGACAACCAATTCTGAAAGGAGTTTAGAAGAACCAGCGCGCCTCCAGGTCTGCTCTGCTTGCTTCTCCTTCCTTGTTTAGAAATGGTTTATACAGTCTGAGTGCAATGTGTTGTTTGTCTGATTACTGAACTAACCCCCTGCTTTCTACTCCTATTTACTATTGTGACTTTTGACTCAACTAATTAGAAAGCACAGCCCAATTCATCTATACAGATTGCTCCTAGCAATTTATTCTGTTATTGGCTAGTAGTTCATTAGATACACTAATTTATTTCCAAGGAACATAACACTTCATGAGTTTCTTTTAGATAATCTGATTTCATGGGCACAAGCAGTGACTGGCTGAAGTCCAATTCCTAGGTGTTCTTGAGCAGCCAAATCTGGTGAAGCTGATTGGCTATTGCGTTGTGGATTCAGAAACAAGCAAGCACAGGGTGTTGGTTTATGCGTTCATGCCCAACAAGACTTTGGATGATCACCTGTTCAACCGAGCATATCATCCCCTTTCATGGAGACGGATGCTGCAGACCACGATCGGTGCCGCGCTGGGCCTGGATTTCCACCATGAAGGAGTACGAGAAGTTAAGTTTTATTTCTGGACCAGAACTATGCATGATCAGAATCTCTGAATTGTACCGCGCTAAATACGCATTGCAGTCACGACACGTTGAATACATTCTCTGAAACTTCAAAATGAACAAAAAGCCGTGGACACAAACTTTCTTAGCTGAATGTGCATGCAAAATTACCTGCATTATATTTGTTGCAGTAAATATTAAAATAGAGTGACATCTCGTATAAATTGTTGCAGTAATATATATTTGTTGCAGTAATATATATTAAAATAGAGTGACATCTCGTATCTCTACTATAATTCATGTCATGTATGCGATATTTACCAATAGTCATAGGTTCTGTATTTCTAGACGTGGTTGTTGTGCCGTTGCTAGTATCGTTTGGTTGGATATTTTCCTTGTCCAAACAAAGTGCAGACTTCTGGGATTCGGCATTCTTCCTTTGTCGATATTGACGCGAGTACTCACGTTGTTTCCTTCTCATCTCCTCCTTTCGTTCGTCGGACATCTCGGCTCGACGAGCCCGTAGCCGCAAGTTCCGTTCTTCCCTCGTCCGTCGGACATCATCTATAGAGAGAGATAGGAAATAAATAGACACCCACAAATACTATACATGTACCTTATTTGGCATCATACCTGCGACGTTAGTGATGTCACTTAGTGCACCGAGTGTATCTCGGGCCGTCGACATTGAGTAGGTGAGGAGGCAACACCTTTTGATTTTTCAAAGGATCGCGGTTGTCCACAATAGAATAATCAGAATGCACAAATTTAGAGAGAAACAAATAATAACGCAGGCATAAATTCAGAGAGATAAATAAAAATTAATGCAGGTAGAGAGTCGATGTTTTCGAAATGTGTAAATTTCAGTTGAAGCCAAGTATTATTTATAATATATATTTTCTTTGCAGTAGTAGAAGTATAATATATATTTTTTTTGCAGTAGTAGAAGAAGCACATTGGAATGCACAAGTGGACCTGGTTCTTCACGAGGCGTCCAGAGACGAAGGAGGTCGACGGTGATGACGAAGCCGACGTGATGCAGTCGATGCCTTGAAATCCCAAGCGCGGCGATCGTTGGAGCCCTTTCTGCACTGTATTATCTTGTATGTATGTATTCACTGGTTTATGAATTTACTAACGGCTCAATCGTTCAGCATCTGCACCAAGTACTTGCAGCTGCTCCCTGTGTGGCACGTCTGCCTGGTGATAGCCTGAGAAGTATTGCTTACTCAGGAAAGAAAAGAAAAAAGAACGGCGATGACGTGGTGGGTAAACCCTAACTTGTACGATCAACGATTTTGAGAACCCAGATTGGAGTTTGTGCGGACTGGACGAAGCGGAACATCAAACGAAAGGAAGATGGACCTCGGAGTTTCGTAGGCCACTACGCGGCGGCGATTGTCGTCTCCGCTTGCGCCGTGCCTTGAAATCCCAAGCGCGGCGGTCCTCCACGGTTGGGATCGGCAATAATGGAGGTTCCGGCCTTCCTCCATGGCTGGGATCGGCAAGCTGCGGCACCAGCCCGACGCGGTCCTCCACGGCCGGGATCGGTTTTTAAAATGCCAAGCCACCAATCATCTAAAAGCAGACCGGCACATTTCAGCCCCAAATACGAATAAACGAATCCTACAAGGCTAACGCCGCCGCCATCAGTAATTTAGTCTAGCCTCGTGAAGAAGTTGAACTAAAGAAAACCTAGCATCCAACATGTACCTCGTTCGCCCAGTTCATGTTTCAGTCTTCAGCGCATCCCGCCAGTTCATGTTTCAGTCTTCAGCGCATCCCCTCCGATGATTGCAGCTCGAGGCTACCAGTTCGAGCAGCAGGTTCGGGAGCGGCGGCCACCGACTCAGTCTTCAGCGAGCGGCGGCCACCGGCTCGAGGCGCGTACAGGGGGAGCGGCGGGGGAGGTGTTTTCTGCTATACGGATACGAAGTTTTTCATGGAGAGTGTTTTCTGCGATACGGAGATGACGCGAGGCTGAGGGCGGAGAGTAGCGAGGGCTGTGTAAGGTCGTGATCATACTTTTAATCTGGGCCGTCTAATCTGTAGGATATGTGCTGTGGGTCGTTGATCTTGCAGGTGGGATTTGCCTGGAGAATATTTCAATTATAGTAGAGATGTTTATGTCTGATCAACGCACTGTCCCCTCTCCTTCCCTAGGCATCCTCGCGACTCTAGAGTCCAGACGCAGACGGCAAAGCCCCGTTACCTTACCTTACCTTACCTTGCCGTCCGTCCCGCCCCGGCACCACCACCTCCATCGTTCAAACTGATCGCACAAACTGCCCTCTATCTGGAACAACCAACAGCGCTAGCGGGCTCAAGCGCAATCCACTAAGGGCCTCCTGGCAGCTTTGGCGTCGTCGGGGACATGAAGCCCATAAAAACTCGTACATTTCGCATACAAAAATGGCCCGGCAGGCTGAGGCCCACTAGCCATGCCCAACAAGCTTTGACTGACTTGCCCCAGATGCTTCATCTCACCTCAGTCAGCACAAAGACAGCCCTCTTCCCTTATCTGCCGAATCTATTAGCCCATTAACAATAAATCAGCGACAGCCATGGCTTTTCTGATAAGCGAATAGATTCATTGTAAAAAAAAGGATTAACTTTTCGTAGAAGCTCGATTTCATCAGAGGTGGATGTGAATCTCACTTCGCACCGCAGTCGCAGAGAACAAAGGTGGGAGGGTCTGTCAAAAGAGGATGGGGGAGAACATTTCAGATGTCAAAGACAAACGCCCAAATAGGTAAAGTTCAAGCAGCGATCGCTTGCTAAGTTTCGCCGAGAAATAAACTGAGCTTCCCGTAGACTGACACATTGGTCAATGGACAATCAACCACCGTGCTGCTGCTACGACTGCAACGGGAAGACCAACAGCGTTTGCATACCAGCACAAGGTACCGGCCGTCTTTGATTGCCGTCTTGCAGAGCTCCCAATTCGAAAAGGAACATAAACTTCAACCTACACCTACTACATTGTTATCATGTTCCACCAGGTTCAGTAAGACGGTGAATGGGGAGATAATCTCCAGACACGAACTATGTACATTGTTAGGTGTCGAGAAACAGAAAGGCTATACATATGCTACCGCCTTCAGTTCCACAAGTCATGCGACAAACCCAGATTACTAGCAACAAGGAAAGAAACCCCTCCCCCCAAGAATTTTATACACTTCTGCATCCCGGTGCTGCACCCAAAAACTAAAAGCAGCAAACGCTTCCATGACATCCTCCTCTGCAGGACCATGCACGCATGCACTCCTCTTCAGCACACAGTGCAACAATGGGGTCCAACAGCTGCCAAGCCAAATTTCCGCTCAGTGGCTGGTCTCACCACAAGGAGTTGAGGTAGTGATGTTGGTGCCTCTTTCTGAACTCGATCATGCCTCCGTATGTCTGGTCCGCAAGGCCCACATAGAAGGCCTCAGTGTCCGGGCTGAATGCTAAACCACCAATCTCACCAAACAAGTCAATCTCGTGACATTTGCTGTAGTCCGCATAAGCATCATATATGTGGACAAAATCCACAGGCTCTGCTGTCGCAAGGAAGCGCCCATCTGAAGAGAACTTGACACACCGAATTGAGCCCATCCTTCCACCAAGCACAGCTACCGACTGTGATAGGTTCCTGATGTCCCATAGCCTGCATGTAGTGTCTTGACTCCCAGTTGCCACGATATTGCCATCAGGATGCCACGCAGATGCAAATGAGTAATCCAAGTGACCCCTAAGAGAACCAATTGCCTACAAAATATATGTGAGTGTTGAATATTAGGATCAACCACATACTGATATAGCCATATAGCCCTGTGCCCTGCAAAACTAATAGAAGAAAAAAAAATAATTCACTTACCTTGCCACACTTGGGATCCACTATACAACCATCCTCATGATCTCCCAGGACAGCAAAGAGTTTCCCATTTGGGCTCACAGAAACACTCTGTTGGAGAAGAAAACTCAACAGCCAAATAGGAGGATAAAACTATAGTGCATAAAACAGTTAAGGGCCTACTTACATTCACAGACCAAGGAAAGACATAGTGCTTGAGGAGGTCAAAGTACTCGGTGTCAAAAATCCTGATGGAGCAGTCATTGTTAGCAGCCACCAACCTTCTAGATCCGCTGAAATATACATTTCATAAACAAACTGTTAACTCAAGTCAAAATGAACAAGATAACTGACTCAGAAAAGCATTGAATCTTACCTGGGATCCTGATAGATCTCTAAAGAGTTAGTGATTGCATTTTCATCATCTGTAACCCTTGTGCTGTAAACAACCCCATCATCATCCAAGCGCTAGTAAATACCAAAAACAATGTCAGATTTACTGTCATTCTGTCAATGAGTTACTAGACCAAAGTACAAGACCATAAAGTAGGAGAATATTTGCGCAGTAGGAATACCTTGCATATAAGCTCCCCTTGAAAGCCACCAACTACTAATAAATTACTATCCACGGCCATTGTTGTGACCTGGACCATTGCCACTGACTGTGAACCATGCCCCCTCTGCAACAACAAAAATGGATACTTTAGACCAAACCAAAAAGAATATGAAGCTGCACAGAAATATTGAACACCAGAAATATAAAAGGTTGTCTACCTGTTTCGGGACGATGCAATCATCAGCATCGATTAGCTCAGTGCTCGTCTGCTCCAGTGAGGACCAGTGTGTCACTGACTGATCATGCATTGTATAAACATCATGTTTGGTTGTTGCCCATACTAGATTCCGTAGCTGTGAAACAACACATCATACAAAAAAGATCATTCAGAACGTGATATGTGGATTTGCTCTTTGAACTTAAAGTGCGTATAACAAGCAGTAATGTAAACTTGAATAAAAAGAGTTCTTCCATTTCCCCTTAGGCAAATGCTACAGCACCCCTTGCATGACAACCAAAATCATGAATTGATTAGAAGGATTAGGAAACTCCATACAGAAGCAAAAATCTCTTAAACAGGCAAACAGTTTGGCAACATGATCAGCATAACCTTTTTTGCATAAGGGTAGAACCATAGACTTGCTAAGAATTACTCACATTTTTTATATATGACATTGGTTAGTTTAAATTTGAACTAGCTAACATCATATATAAAAGATTGGAGGGAGTAGTAAAGACCATACAAAAGGCAAAAAAAAAAAGAAAAAAGAAGTCTCACAATAAGTTATGCTTATCCTTGTACTCCCTCCATACCCATAAAGGAAGTCGTTTAGGACAACGACACGGTCTCCAAAGCCTAACTTTGACTCCTTGTTTTTATAAAAATATTTATCAAAAAAGTGGTACATGTATACTTTTATGAAAGTATTTTTCAAGACAAATCTATTCATATGGTTTTCACATTTCCAAATTCAACAACTTAAAAGTTATTCATGATTTATATTCCCAATGTTTGACCCAAACCTTGTCCAAAAGGTCTTTTTTTATGGGTATGGAGGGAGTACACAAGTAGGCAGTTTATCAGTTATAGTATTGCCGGCAGCATCCAAGAAAGTAATTTTAAGTTATCCTCCGAGTATCAAGGTAAGGGTGGCAAAATGGGTAAAAACTAATTTCGTGAAAGCTATTTTACTTATCCATGAGATTGAAACAAGACTATAGTTCTCTTCCACATGTATATCTTCTACGATGACAGCCAAAAATCACTAAAAAATGGCCACACAAATAGGATAGCCTCGTGATGAACCAACCTTCCAAGGACAAATCATTCCTCAAACCAACAAACCCGTAAACAACATGCTTGATGATAACTTTGCTCAAAAAGTTGGACTGTAATTGAACAGAGGAAAATCAGACCTGAAAATGTACAATTGATGGCCGAGCACGCCTTGTGTTGTAGTGGAAATCATAGTAAGGGCTATCCTTCTCCACGTGTTTGCACTCCTGAGAGATCAAGAAATAAACAAAAACAGATTGTAAGGAGCTGGAGAAGTTACATTTCCATCATAAAGACTGGACAGTGCTGCATTGAATGTTCAGCAAAAAACATTTGGAGTGAACAGATGAAACCTAGTAGAACAATAAATCTATCTGTCCATCTGATGTCCATGTGAGCACTAGCTGTAAATAAATAAGAAAATCATGGGAACCAGTCTAACAATTGAACAACCAGGAGTCAGTGTACTTGCTTCCACCTAGTGAACTAGGGAGAACTATTTCTACACCTTACAAATATACTGAACATCATGCAATAGGGTATGTAATGTAACTGAAAAGATGGGGCCTCTAACATTAAAAATGAATTCTCAAAAACAAATCAGCATGTAACACTTTCATATTGCTTTTAATGCCGGGCAGCCCTCATGTAATGATCTGAAACTGCTCTAACAGATTTACCTTTAAGTAGGTTGATCCATAGCCCAAACAAATGGCAGACTAGCAGTACCCCAAGAATATTAAATTTCAAAATATTCACAATAAGAAAATGATGACTGTTATCCTTGGTCCATGCAAAATAGCTGATTCAACTAACACATTTGGCCAATTACTATGTCACTATGTGACATGAAATAGTTGATTAGCACAGCAATGAAGATCCCATTCTTGTTTCTTACAACCTGGCCCTTTCCACGAATGTCAGGGAGGGATTATGACCCCTCTTCCCTGTTTTGTGCATTGAGTAACTACAAGTCAATGACAATCGGGAACATGATTTGAAATTTTGTTATGTTAACATGTTAAGAGATTTGCCATTTCATATACTGTACTGAAAGTGGATACTAGCTACTCGAGATTGGCAATCAATTAGCCAACCAGATAACTGATGGTCTTTGACATCTAATTGAATGACATAGAAGTGATAATTGATGGTCTTTGACATCTAATTGAATGACATAGAAGTGATAATTGATGGTCTTTGACATCTAAGTAGCATTTCTGGAATTTAATAATTTGTACAGCTTAGACTACATCAACCAAAAAGGTTCACACAATCTCAACCTATCAATTTTGGATCATGATGTATGCCCCCACCAAACCACCACCTTGAACCATAGTAGATATGAAAAGTTAGCACCCATCCCCATCAATGAGCAGCATGAGCACATGCACCCAACCAAACCCACCTTACCTAAAGTTCATTGTGCCTTCTGCTGAACCGGGAAGAAAAAAAAGGAAGAATGGAAAAAAACAGAACTGCAAGATAAAATTTGGACATAGCTAAGCATGACGATCAGCCCCATGAGCTATAGCAGCAAACGGTAGTGTTTTTATATGGTTCAGACATGAGATCAGCAGTGTAGTACACAGTCATAAGTAGTGATGGTTAGTATGTTTTCAAGAGTTTTTTTGCGAACCAAACAAAATCATATGCCTCTCAAAGAAATAACAAAGCAGATACTACATAATTAATAGATGGATATATATTCTTATTCCCAGAACCGGATAACCATGGATATGACTTCTGACACGTCATTCTTCCTAATTTGGTGATCTTTATATAGTCTTCTGTATTTGATTATAAATGTGTATTTAGCAAATTAGTGCAAGCTTATGGTCATATTAGATTTGTCATTCATATCCTTCCTAACTCCATGACCTCCATCTTTCGATAGTCTTTCCTAACCAAGTATTTGCCAGCTACTATACCGCTACGAATACCATCTTGTCAATTTTCCTAACAAGCTAGATCATAGGTTTGAACCATCAGTTTGCACGTTAGTGTTATGGGAGTCCCCATCACTGATTGTCAATGTAATTAAAAAAGAGTAGGTGTAGGTTGCACATTCACTCTTGTACCACAACTATCATATGAATGAGTTTGAAGTAATGACGGGGCCAAAATTCTAAAACAAAGCTGGCATGCTTATGGTTATATTGACAATGTACCAAATATCCAAATGTATAAAAAATGGATCACTGAGAAATATAGATAACAAAGTCCCAACTGGAATTTAGTTGCAGCCAATTTCTGTGGAAACTACTCAAACGCGGTTCTCTTAATGCACTGGAAATCCACTGTTGTCCAAACCCACCAACTAGCCAAATGAATGATTCTGTTTCACCAGAAAAATTCGTGGGGATAAAACAAATCAGAAACATAGATTTAAGAATCCAAAACCCTACCAAAAAGTGCCCTTCAATGTCATATCTATCTCATTCCACATACAGAAATGAACAATAAATTTAGTGTTAAATGCCGTGTCGGGGAGGGAATACGTCAGCAAAATATACCACTAAAACGTCAAGGAAGTTAAATATTTAGGTTAGATATGTTGAACAAATTAACTTGGCTTGTGATTGACATGAAAAGGCAACATAAATGTGATTCAGGAGAGGATCAATAACCCTAAAGTTGTCAATGTTTGGCATGTAAAAACCAAGCATGAAGCCAAATAATCACACGGTATATAACCACGTCTGTACCGTACCACAGACTTGTGACTATGTGGAAGCAACCTAGGAGTATTATGTATAACTGAGTTGAACATTGTGCGGTTCAAACTAGAATTTGGGTGGACATCGATTTGGGGAAAAAATAGGAAACGGACAAGTGTTGAGTACCTGCAAAGCATCCTCCCGTGCGTAACTTAGGTTCTGGTAATTTCTGTAGTTCTTCATCTTCATCTCCCGGTACTTATCCCTCCCGAAGAGCATCTTCTCCCACGGGATCCCCTGCATGTCCTTCCCCGCAGCGACGTCCGCGGCAGAGACGTCGGGCAGCATGTTCTCCTGCAAGACAAACAACGAGACGACATTCCTTGAGAAGAAAAAAAGAAAAACAACGAGAAGAGGGTTGATCAGAATTTCATCCCCAACAAAACAGGAGTCCCCAAACGAAATGAACACACGGAACGGAAGAGAAGATGGATAGCAGACCTGGTCGTAGCTGACGAGGCTGGCGAAGAGCTCGTTCTGGTTGGCGTCGCCGAAGGCGTTGTTGTCCCCCTGGTCCTCCATGAGCTCCTGGATGCTCTGGAGGATGAACTCGAGGTTGTCCTCCAGCTCGAACTCGTCCATGCCCTCCTCCTCCTCCTCCTCCACGCCGCCGTCACAGGCAGGGCAGGGCAGGAAGGCAGGCACAGAGTCCAAATCAACCCACACCCTGCGGGGAAGCGAAATCAGCCAACACCAACCAACCACCCCAAATCCGCAACCCCCCGGTAGAAACGAAAAAATCAGCACGCGGGTTCGGGTGAGGAGACACGGCGGCGACGAATCTAGCGCGCGGATTCGAGAGGCCTCACCTCGATCAGAGCGGATCCGGATGCGCGCGGGATGGAGCGGAATTGGGGGAATTTCTTTTCGGGGTGGTGGTGGGGCGCGCGCTGGCAAAAGCGCAGGCAGCACGGGGGTGGGGTGGGGTGGGAGACAATGAGGCGAGGCGGCGGCAGGCGCAGGCGCAGGCCCAGGCCCAGGCGACGAGGCGACGCGGCGGGGGCGGAGCACGCCAAGGCCAAGCAAAACACCGCCTGGCGCCCGCGCTGCTTCCTTCCTGGGTGTGGAGCGCGTGACGGGAGCGGGTGGATGGGAACGCACCACCGACCGGGCTCGGGGGAAACGGGCGGGCCCCGCGCGCCAGCGGCTGCCTCGCGTGCCTTAGCTTGGGGCTTGTTTAGTTCACTTTGAGTTTTCAAGATTTTCCGTCACGTCGAATCTTGTAGCACATGCATGAAACATTAAATATAGATAAAAACAAAAACTAATTACACAGTTTAGCTGTAAATTACGAGACAAATCTTTTGATCCTAGTTAGTTCATAATTGGATAATATTTATCACAAACAAACGAAAGTGCTACAGTACCGAAAACTTTTTACTTTTCGGAACAAAACAAGGCCTTGGTTGGTTTGTTGCACGGTGACGGTGACGGTGACGGTGACGCACGTCTGGCTCAAACGGGGAGACACCGGTCGTCGACTTTGCCGGTGGCCGACCCAAGTGTCTCTCTTGGTTCTTTTGGGCCTTGTTTAGTTCCCAAAATTTTAATTTTTCGAATTTTGGTATTGTAGTATTTTCGTTTTTATTTGATAAATATTGTCTAATTATAGACTAACTAGGCTCAAAAAATTCATCTCGTGATTTACATACAAACTGTATAATTAGTTTTTATTTTTCGTCTATATCTAATGCTTCATGCATATGCTCTAAGATTTGATGTGACGGGAAATCTTGAAAAAATTTTGGTTTTCGGGGTGAACTAAACAAGGCCTTAGAAGTGTTGCGCCGATGATCTAGAGGCGGTGCGGGGGGAGGCAAATTCGGTTAACGCCTCGTTCAGTTTGCGAAATGAAAACTTTTTGGATACTGTAGCATTTTTTGTTTGTTTGTGACAAATATTATTTAATTATAGACCAACTAGACTCAAAAGAATCGTCTCACAAATTATAGATAAACTGTATAATTTAGTTATTTTTTATTATATTTAGTGCTCCATACATGTGCGGCAAGATTCGATGTGACGAGGAATCTTGAAATTTTTTTGGGGTTTTTGGGTGAACTGAACAAGGCCTAACTCAAAAGGAGAACCAGTCGGTTATTAAAAATTCGCCGAACTGAGACTTTTGGTTTTTGTTTTTTCGGTTCGGTTTTTGTTATTAACCGAATTGTCAAGAGCAAACAAATCTGAACAACAAATTTAATTAAAAAATTCAAAAGCTGCAGCGATTTTCTTCTAGAGCACTATCAACGTGTAGATCCTTGGCAAGAGTTATGCGTCGAGTTCTGTGGAGCACGGAGGAGTGGAAGGGCGACGTCGTCGATAACGAACCTACTAGAGCTCGGAGGGTTGCTTACTGTTGACACAGTCGCCGCACCTACTAGAGCTTGGAGAGTTGAGGCGGTACCTCGGTTGTGTACTTCTCCCGCCCACTGCTTAGTGGCTCAGTGGAGGGGGCACCAACCATGGATAGGGAAAGCCAGAAAGGTGCAGAAGTGCCCCTCTGGCCTCGGCATCAGGATGGAGAGGAGTTAGAAAGGAGAGGAAGCATGTCCGTCGTGCCTCAAGGTGGGAAGGAGCAGCTTTGGGTGTCGGGTGAGAAAGAGCAACTTCGACCGTCGGGCTAGGGAGCAAGAGAGGCGTCGAGCGGTATGGTGGTTGTGGCATGTACGACAGAGTAGTGGCGAGTGGCGGCTACCGGATGGGATGGGAGGGGGCGAGACGGTGGGGGCAATGGGGTGAGGAGCGCAAATCATACTATAGGGTTTTTTGAATGGGCTAGTTGGGCTAATATTTGTTCATGGGTAAGTTTGGTATATGTTTTTTCCTAGTTAACCAAGGCTTAGGACCAAATTGATCTAGCAAAATTCGGTTAGTTGAAGTAGGACCAAAATTAGAGACCAAATTGTTCAATTTTAGATTTTTTTTCAGTTTTGTTTTGTGGTTATTTTGGGTTTTAGTTAATTTGCCCACTCCTACGATGCGGTGTACACACTGTGACCGGATGTTGGGATCCTGAGCTAAAAATTAACCATGAGATTATAGTCAGTACTCACACATTGTCTACGACAATGCTTGCCAGTTACCTCTCCATTCGCTTGGTGCAGACCACCGACACCACCTTTGATGTGCAGCTGCTATTTATAACTTTTATAAAACAAAATCTCACTAGCTATTTTTCTTGACATGCAAGACATCCACCTCAGCAGTCCACTATTATTTATAACTAAAGTTCACTAGCACAAGAATTACAAATATCCACATCATTGAGACACACCATCCACTATAGATACAATCTCTATGATTATACTAATAAATCTATACCCTCTTCGTACCTATAAAGAAAGTCGTTTTGGAAAATATTTTGGTCAAACATTAAGAATATAATATAAATCATGAATAACTTTTAAATTATTGAGTTTAAAAATGTGAAAACCATATGAATAGATTTATTTTAAAAATACTTTTATAAAAATATACATATACCACTTTTTGATAAATATTTTTTTTTAAAAAAATAAGGAGTTAATATTAAACTTTGGAACCATGTCGCTGTCCTAAGGTATGAAGGGAGTGCATATATTAGACCAGTCTCAATGGAGTTTCATTAAAGTTTCATACACATTAAATATGTTGATGTGACACTATATTAATGAATAGAGAGATGATAAAATTTTTATGGAAATATAGAGAGTTTCATCCTCATAAAACTTCTATGCACTTCCAAAATATAGATGTACTGGAAACTATCCCACTGATAATGGCGTTATACCATGTTCCTATCCTATATTATCAATACTATAATATATAAATTCATCCTTAGTAACCGCGGCAGCGCTCAAAAAATCTTCGTAGTTTCACTAATCGGTAATCACATTTCACTATCCATGCCTCTTCTTCCTGTGTGTAAATCTTTCTGCACAGTGGCTATCAGGCTACACCTGCCCATGATACCAGCAGGAAACAACAGCATATCTCTTTTAGTAAAAAAAAAACCATCTCTCTTTTAACAGCGGTTGTTTCGTACGAAATGCCGAAATTCATATAATGACGGCACGTGACGTGTCTTTCTTCACATTTTCTTGTAGTTGTATTCCTAGAGCTCATGCTTGAAGTGAAAAAAAATTCCTTTTAGGTTGTGCTTTACTTGGACTATCTCCAACAATCGTCACCCAAAATACAAGACCTATTTGTCCTTTGGGTAGCGCTATAGGTAAAAGGTTCCATACCTATTTTTAGTCTTCTCCAACAACAAGACCTAAAAGACAACACTCTCTGCAAATGGGTCTCGAGGAGAGAGGATACCCAAATTTGGGTTATGCCTCTCCTGATAT
>Ga0182004_10001087_pt1 | contig 19110 bp, 13 predicted proteins | sample Sormic07211540_1_FD_120479 | JGI IMG/M metagenome (GOLD analysis project Ga0182004, IMG submission 120479) | Endophyte microbial communities from Sorghum bicolor roots, Mead, Nebraska, USA - 072115-40_1 MetaG | ecosystem: Host-associated > Plants > Roots > Unclassified | place: USA: Nebraska...
TAAAATCATTTAACCCCCACTACATCTTTTATTATGTATTTTTAATTTTGTTTTTTTTGTCCTTTTCCACCCGGGCCCCAACAAAGATTTTTTTTTTTTTTTTTTTTTGGTTATGTCTACTCTGCTTCTGGTGGGACGTGCTACATTTACCACAATGGCATTAAAAATATTAAACCGTCATTTTGTTTTTAACCACACACATTTTGCAGTTCTGTACAAAAAATTTTGATCACGTTTTATTGCTGGCATGAATTTGGTAGACTTATAAGTTATGACAAAAAGTACTGTTAGCTGGTTTATTGTGAGAGAAAAATACTGCTGAATGGCTGACAGATTCAGCTAATAAGTTCAAACGATAGCATAAGACCTTTGGGGTTGTACACGTCATGGATTGTGGGCTGCTTGAGCTGCTCACCTCTGCGCAAGAAATGCCTAGCACCAACTTTTCTGTTGCCATTGTGACTCTAGTCATACATATAGCGATTAACAAAGATGAACACTCTTGTGGTTAAACAAAAAGGAGAAGAAAAACTCAGTCCTGTGATGAGCATCAAAGCCTAGTAGATCTTAAACCAATGTAATACTAATACGAATAAAAAACAGGTGAGATTTTATTCCTACATAAATTCTACCTACAAGTTAACCATGACATGGCATCAAGCTGAGAACAGGGGGTTGGTTCATTGTAGCCACACCTTACTACTACCTTAGCTTGACCTCAGAAGCCCAAAGTTACACTAGACAACGGTAACACTAACACTGCATTTATACATGGCGGATTAGCACCCCTACATAAGCCGGGCCTAAATCATATATATACTTGTTTCAAGGTTGGATCAGCGGATCAACACAGCACCTAGGCTTCAAGGGCGCCTCAGCTGCGGATTCAAGGCATACCCTACTGGGAGTCTAGTCCCCGGAGCCCCCTGCTGGTTTGTTCTGGAAGCCGCGGCGGCAGCAGCTGCACCCATTCGGGAAGCAATTATCATGTTCCGCTCCAACATAAGCTTCTTCCGCATCCTCTCTGTTGATTCTCTCGATCGTAAGACCAAGTTTTCAACTTCAGTGAGAAACGACATTTTTGTTTGTATCTTCTGAAACTGCATGAGATAGGTATGTCATGGGGGGCAGAGGCAATGCACACAACATTTCGGAAACAGAGAACAGGTATAAATATCTTCTGATTCCTAGTGCCTATTATGCCTAACTGAACAAATGGGACACTGGAATCTGAAACTTTGATCAAAACATAAATGGCATATGAAGTACCTGCTTTTCGATCACAAGTGCAGCTAATTGCCGAATATAACCCTCCTCCTGTTCCGCAAGAAACTTAGCCTTCACTGCAGCTGCTGAAATGGCAGTACCAGCCGCTCGCTGTAGCCTTATTATGGGATCATCATCGGACGCAATGTTTTCATTGCTTTTAGGTTCTGTGATCACATATGACCAAATTATTTCTACATCACAGAAATTATTTTATAATCTGTATACCTAAGGGAAATGACAAGAAAGTTAAGCTGCATTTACAGTGCGCTTTCCATATAACAACCCAAGAGAGTTGCGTGCCATTGCATTGAGAAGAAAATAAAAAGTACAGAGGATAAGCCAAAGAGACCACTCGCAAACATACAGAATGCACGCATAAAAAGACAGGCACGCCACGCTCTTAAGATTTTGAACGAACACGACCAGCATGCCTCTACAAGACTAAGGGCACATTCGGAGGAGCTCCGACCAGCTCCCGCTCCGGCACTGTAGCATCACTGTGGCGGAGCCCCAAAATGATGGCTCCGGCGGCTCCTTGTTTATGTTGTTTTGTGAAGGAGCCAGAGCTGTTTTTTTGTTGCTACAGTGATGCACAGTGTCGAACAGTGACTGCATGCAGGAGCTGGAGCCGAAACAAACGCACCGCCCTAAGTCCAGGGTGAGCTACCGAAGGAGGAGCTCATGGAGCACAGAGGCTAAGGCGATGCACCATAAACTACATATGACATACAATGACTCCCTCTGCGACATAATATAGGCCCCTCATGCAACATGAGAGTTAAACTCTGTAACTATTGATTGTTAGTCATGAAACCTATAATATGTTGATTATTTTTCACACACAAAAGATACAATTACATCTGCAACTTAAAACAGTCACATTCATATGACAATGATTTGTAGTCACTAGTGATCTATCACAAACTTCATCCTAGTCAAAGTTTAGTTTCTGGAGAGTGGAGACCATATCTATAGGCGCCGGCAGCCAATTAACAAACACCAGCTGCAGCAGAATAAAAACTGGGAGCAAAAACTATGTATTATTTTAAGTTGTTGAATCTTGTACCCTATATCTCAGATAACCATTTTCTTAATCCCCATGGCTAGGAAATCTGTTACAATCAGTTTAATTTCAGATGAAATGGTATCCTGGAGGAGTTTGGAATCCCAGTACTGAGGCAGATTCCTCAGTGTCGTGTAATGAAAACAACATAATATTTAAAGTCATTTCGAGAAAATAATGTGTAAGGCTGAATGAAGTACCTTCACTGTTGCCATTTCCAGTTTGCTTGCACTCAGACTGTTGTATACTAGACGAGGCAGCAGGTGCACGTTCAATCTTCTTGGGCTCTGTCTTCTCTTGTGAAGGTGAAACAACAGCTGGTAATTCCTCAGAACCTGGTTTGTCCCCTTCAACTTGTTCAGGGTTAGTTGTGTCCTTTGTACTTGCTGCACTGGCTTCTTGGGAAGCTATGGAACTAGGTTCAGTTGCATTATTTGAAGTAGCTGAACATGAAATGGCATTAGCATTACACCCATCTCTCATCTTATCAGATGCTACACTACAGTCCACCGTAGCAATTGGATTATCAGAATCCTTTGAGCTGTTGGATTTGGCCTCTGCATCGGGACCTCTTTCCTTTGTGTCAGATAATTCCGGGTGCTCTTTCTGTGAGATGAATGTAGCATTCTCCTTTTTGAGACCTAAATCATTTTCTTGGCACTCACTGCCTGTGCAAGCACTACAAGTCCAATTTTTTTTATCAGTAAAATATGTCACTTGCAGGTCTACACCAAACAAGCGTCCTAGGATAAGTTACATTACCTGAAAGTGGAAGTTGGATCTTTGAGGTCACTTGGTGGATCTGGAAGAATAAAACAGTGTTCAGTTGCCAGTTGGAGAGCAGGAGATATCTCTGATATAGCTCTCAATGAACTACAGCATGAAGAAACAGCATCATCATGTTCAGCAAGAGAAGCAAAAAATGCAGCCTGCATGTTATTTATCCAAGCATCAAAGAGAGCTCTTGTCATGTATGTAATAAAAGATTAACAAACTCAGAAGTGTGTACTCACTAGTGCCATCACAGGATTTCCCGCTTCAGCAAATGAACCCAAGTCCTCTTGGCCCAGAAAGTGATCAACTGCTTCAAAAGTAGATCTCAGGACATCAATAACAAAGTTGGATGTGTGTTCCCCAGAGACATCAGCATTAGCAGAAATTTTCTCATGTGCAGGATCCATCAATGAAGATTTATTTGATTCATCATCAATGGAAGCAACTAGATCATCACCACCTGCATCCATGGTATCCTCTTTCTCAGAAACATTTTGGTCAGCTAATTTTGTTCTTGTTTCTGAAGAAATAGAATTTGCTTTCTTGTAAGCTTTTTCATCAGTGCTCTCTTTTCCTTCTGCATTGCCATCTACATCCATTTCGTCAGGTACATCAGAAGGACCAATTTCTAAATCCTGTTCTGTGATCTTCTGGGGTGTTTCATTGAAATCTTCACCATCTAGAAATGGTTCAGAAATTGGCATTTGAAGGAAGTATAACATGCACTGTTCTTTTGTTTTTGTAGCAACATGCTCAGCAATCTCACCCCATTGTTTTCCTTTGAAAATTTCTAACGCTTCCAAAAGAAGCAATATCTCCTGGTCAGTCCAGTTCGAACCACCAGACCCTGGAACTTCTGCAGATTCCATAAGGATGAAATCAGCTTTCGACATGCCTTCATCAAATTTTCCTTCATTGTAGCACTCAGAACAAAAATCAAAGTCTACCTGGAAATGATTAAGATGAAATTAATCAGCACTGGACCCCCAAATAAATAACAGATATTTCAGACAGTAACAATAATTAGCAGAAATTACTCAGCTGCAGCTTTGCGCAAGCATAACTTCTCAATAAAACAATGAGATTTGAATCGACCAGTTATATATGCCACTTATAAAATGTTCAAACAGGCACGAGGCGTTAGGAAGCCAATGGGGTGGAACCTAGCGCTAATCACCAATTAGGCATGCCAGGTGGTTATTAGGTACAGTGTATTGTGGGTGTGAAGCAGGGACCAGGGACAGCCCCACCCTCCCTCATATGCAACACACGAGATAGGAGTAGGCCTTATCCAAGTTAGTTTGATAAGGTACGAATTATTGTTACTTTGTCAGATATATGGTTAGTGTTAGGGGTGAACGTTATGCCTAGCTCTATAAAGGCAGGCATATGGCCTGTGTTAAGGGCTATAAAGGAAGGAACATCTTCCTGAGTCTAATCCCTTCCCTAGCAGCCGGTGCCGCCCAGCAATTCTCCAAGCGATGCTTATTTCTAATGATCCTTTAATCATAAGTTCATAACACAGTGGTTGGGTGGTCCATAGCAGATACAAGTCACCTAAGCGAGTTAGCTGGTTGATTTTTCAAATAGAGGATAAAGTATCTGGGAGCATCTTGCAACTTGTGTAGCACTTCCAGAGCTTCATCTTCAACCACAAACATTGCCCACCAATTCACTCCACAGTTGGTGGTCAACCATGGTAACCACAACTTCCCAAAATGTAGGGTCTGGATTTTGGTGATCCTAGCATGTTGGGTGGGTGTGGAATGGACACTGCGTGCAATTTGGAGCATATAGAGAAAAAGAAATCCCACTCCTAGCAAGGTTCAAGGGAGAAGCGGGAACTTGGATACTAACAGAGCAAGGTAACTCCCATGTTTATTGCAGCGAGCGTATGCTTTTGTCTAGTCACAGCCATTTTTTGTTTTCATGCCTGTCTTCGCATAACTTCTTTTCAAGTATAACTGTCACTCTGTCAGCTCACCAGCCGATATGTCAATAAAAAAACAAACATATAGATACAGGGAAATACAAGGAAGCAAAAATCATCGCTATTCTGATTCTCATTACCTTGATCCAGTGCATGGAGTAATTCACTAATTCTTAATGGAAAGTGAGCTAGGTTGTTTGTGCATCCTTATATTCCTCAAATAGCACAGATTGTACATACCGATTTTATATGTCAAGGTATGCCAGCCAACTGGCCATATGAGCCAAAAGAACAGCACAGAAGGAACAGCATATCAATCATTTTTGTTTAGGTTGTTTTTTAGTTGGGATGTTGGATTCTAGCAATTATCAATTAGCTAAATATCTTTATCTACTAGTTTGTTAGTTCAATATTTTTTGAGAACACAAACTCCACCACAACCTAGGAGGAACAAGGAGGCATCATATCATAAATAAGAAAGAAGAAACAGACATCTAAATTCAACTCGACAGCATAATATCTTATAGGAACTACTGAATGTATACATGAGACCATCATCTATGAGGAAGCAAGAGACAAAAGTATATGTCCCATAACGGCACATATATCTCATTCAACCCTATTTGATGAGCTGTTTCTCCGTGTTGTCCTGCAACCTCTGTTCCGTTCTATCCAAAGCTCATAACAATGTACAACTAGAATTCCAGCACTCAACACAATAAATTCTCAAACATTTGCGGATAAAACATTATAGAAAAATACATAGGCATGCAAGTCACTATCTTGGAGCAGTGAAACTGACCTGAGTCCTACAATGATAACGCTTTCTTGAACAATCAACTGAGCAGGAGTTGCAATGATACTCAACAGAAGACTCAGCTGCACCTATCGCATTTTCAGCTAGGGTAGGCTCAGAGAGCAAGCTAGTGAACTGAACTGGAGATATTGCTTCAACTTTCTTTGAAACAGGTACCAGGTACGAATGAACTGTTTCAAACTGAAATAACTTCTCAACCAAAGAAATTTCATCCTCTATCTCAGCACTACTTTTACTCTCAACCAGCTTGCGTTCCTGTGTAACTGGTGGAAAAGGGTGGAAATTAACTAAGCCCCAATGGGCCAAAAACTCCAAGATTGCCAGACGAGCATCCATCTCCCCAATTGACAACTCACACAAATCTTTGGACTCCAGATGCACTTCAGGATTAAAGTGAAACTTGTTCATGATTAAATTTCTAATCCCTAAGTATATCTCAGGTGTCCGTCTCTCTGATTTCCCATCAAAAAATGTAGCCAACATTTGCTTCTCGATGGGGTGAATTTCCTTCCACGAAAACCATCCTTCAGGAAATAGCAAACTAGTAAAGAAGACAAATAATAATACAGTACAGTACGCAAGTGCAATGCAATTTTATGTAGCTCGAGCATGCAAGGGCATCAGATGCATTTTATGCTAAAAAAAGGGAGTAGCATTTTATGCACTGTAGATCCAGAACATTTCTCGAATGCCAGATGATAAGATCAAAGCCTCAAATTAAGGATCACATAGTGCAATTAACAGACATTGTTCCATTCTCATGGCACCAACAGAACTGTTTCTGCTTTATGTTGTAGCAATAGCTATTCCCATAAGTTTGCCATGATACACATTTGTTAAACTAAAACAATATATAACTGACACAGGCAGCTGTGCTGGATTTTGAATAAAAACTCCCTCAAAACAAATATAACATGCTTATTGGTTTAAGTAAAGTCATTGAGCAATTACCAAACAAGTAGGACATTTACAGAAAATGAAATAAACATGATTTTCCATGCCCCAATGGAAGATGGTCGTAGAAAATAGTGGGTGTGAAACAACTTGCATAGTCAATTGTACTTCTACTGTGGATAGCTTCAAGAAGAATATGGGCGATGCAATATACATATACATGTAAGCCCAACTATGCTGCACCACACGAACAACCAAAGGAAGTGCCTGTATCGCAGAAGATGTCCTAACTCCTAAAAGTTAAGTTCATGTCTTGTAGTGTTGTAATACATTAATGCACTCACAGTGCTGTGCTAATGCAATATCATGTTAAAATTATTTATTTGGCATTTATCATTATATAGCAGAAGATCAGTTAGCCTAATTCAAATTCAAGGAGAAGAGCATAAGCGAGCATTCAGAGAAATGAATGGATCAAAAAAGTTGAATCATTCTTGATTATTGCACCTTTACACAAACTGACATGGGAATGTAGCTGCTAGCAGTTGAACCACAACTAGACACTAGAATTAAAAGTGATTCCTTGCAAGCATGTTAACATGGTAGACCTTAAAATTTGGTTGCCAAGACATCACGTTCGTGAAAAAGATAAGTAAATGTATCACATTTACTACTGTTTCGAGGGTGTGCTTTACCAGCAAAGGTGAGGAATGAGAAAGAAATGTTTTGACGAGGACAGAATTAATTTGGTAAACTTGACTCAGCTGATAGATGTTATAAAAAAATATAAAAGCTAGAATAGCCTAATCATGGGCGAAGGCTTAGATGTGGAGCAACTAGATTCTTGTATGTAAGAAGTGAGAAGGGAGAAAGCCAGCTAGTTAGTATAGTCTAAAAGGGGCACTAGACAATCAACAAGAAGATTTCTTTAAAAAGAAAAAAAGGAATGAGAAAAGGCATAAATATTGCAAAGTAATAATCAGCCAATTTATATTAGGCTAAAATTGCACTATGGGATGATGTATGTATTGTGCCACAGAGATAGCCTATGGAAGAAGCAATATTCACAAAACAGCTCTGAAAAGACAAGTAGAATTGCAAGAAGTCTGGTAGCTGTTTTGTGAATATGGTAATTTCCATAGGCTGGTTGAATGATGCAATACATGAATGTACTTACAGTTCTCGGCATATGCAATGTCATGTGAAAATCGTCCGTTTGGTATTAAATAGCAGAAGATCAGTTGTAGCCTAATTTCAACCATGGAAAAAAAGGCATAGAAATGACAGCATGATAATTGGTAACAAATTCAGATACAACCATATGCTCGTTGACTATTGCGTATATAAGCAAATCGGCACAGGAGTGCAGCTTCTAGCAGTCGAATCAAGACAAGACGCTAGAATGGAAAATTCCTCTTTACAGGCCACGTGCGACCAAAAACCTTTAATTTAACTCAAAATTGCCAACCAACAAGGCCACATTGACCAAAAACCTTTACCGGCGAAGGTGGGTACGACGTGGACGCCAGCGCCGCGGGACAGAACGGCCTCGATTTCCTTCTCCCGCGACGGCCGTGGTGGCGGCACCGGCGGCGGCGGCGGCGGTGGTGGTGGTGGTGGCGGCGGCGGCGGCGGGCCCTCCTCCTCCTCCTGCATGGGCGGCGGCTTCACGGAGCGCTGCGTCGATTTCTTGCGTGCGGGCGTGCGCCGCGGCTTGCGTGCCGGCTGGCGACTCCGCGGTTGAGGCGGCGGGAGGGACGGCGGGTCGACGGGCCCGCAATCCCGGGCCTGGCGTTTCGGCGACGGGGACACGGAGGGCGCTGCGGATGCGGCCCTCTCCTTGCGCTTGGTCGCTGCCCCGCGGCGGCGCGAAGGGGCGGCCGGCGGCGGTGGCGGCGGCGAGGGTTTGGGCTCCATACTGAAGCGGAGCACTGGAGCGTGGAATGCGTGTGCGCTACTGTGGAGTGTACTGGAGTGATGTTTCAGTTTGATGGCGACTTTTTTTTGGGTTCCCCTATCACCTCACAAATTTCGAGATCAAAATTCAACCTTTTTTTAAAATGATAAAATTCAACTTATTATGTATTTGAGTTTGTATATTTGAAAATATAATATGAGTGGATTTGTATAGTTTTAAAATTATATTTAGTTCTTCTTTGTATTTTAAATATTTTGTAACAAAAGGCACTAGTCAACATTGTGTTTTGGGGAACGTGGCAGTATTAAAAGGAGTGAGGATTTATTTGGTTCGTGACTAAAAACTTGTCACAGCCACATGTTAGTCATGACATACAGTAGTATTTTGGGTAATTGTTTGGTTTACTGCCACAACTATGATGTAGCATATTTTCTTAGCACTTTGTCGCACTTATTTTTTTACAAAAAATTGTGGAAAATGTAGTCTTGATTTTGCTTGGCGTATTTCCTGGACAGCCACAAGTTTAACTAAGGCCTTGTTTAGGGCCTGTTTGGCATGGCTCCAGAGCCGAACTCCACCCCAGAGTCAAGTGGAGCTAGCCAAACACACCAACTCCAGAAAATGTTGGAGCAGCCCAACTCTATGGAGTTTTTGGAGCTCTAGTACAAATTTTTGGAGTACCTCTTCTCCTACTCCGAAACCGAACAAAACGGACCAAGACGTGGAGTTGGGGTGAAATTACCCGCAATTGCCACTGGTTACACAAGTGAATCGTTATTTTTCTATTCTCCCTACCCCTTCCCCTTCCCCTTCCCCTTCACGCGAGCCGGTCGGGCAGCGCCGCCCCGTTCTCTCCGCCTCTCTCTCCCCTACCCCTCCCTCTGCCTCTCTTCCTCGCCCCCCATCCCCCACCGACGGCCGGTGGCCTGAGTAGGCGTCGCGGTCGGCCATGGCCTGCGACCTGCGCGGCGCCGGCAGGGGCGGGTGCGGCCTGCCCCGCGTGCTGCGGCGCGGCCTCGGCGTGGCTCGCGGCCAGGTGGACGTGCGCGGCCCCAACGGCACGCGGCCGGCACGACCCCGGCGGCTCGCATTGCGGTCGGCCATGGCCTGCGGCCTGCGCTGACTGGTAGGGGCAGGCGCGGCCTGCCCAGCTTCTGCCTGCGGCGGCGCGGCCCCGACGGCACGCGACCAGGCGGCCGGCACGGCCCTGGCGGCTCGCGCCGCGGTCGGCCATGGCCTGCGGCCTGCGCGGCACTGGCAGGGCGAGCGCGGCCTACCCAGCTTAGTGTGCGGCCGCGCGGCCTCGGTGTGGCTCGTGGCCAGGTGGTGGGCGCGACCCCGACGGCACGCGGCAAGGTGGCCGGCACGGCCCCGGGGGCTCGTGTCGCGGTCCAGCCTACCGTGGCGCTTGCGGCGGCCCTGATGTGTGGTTTCCGGCCCTGATACAGTGACAAAAGCACAACTCTGGAGCTCAGAGTACCATTCTAGCCAAACACCTCTACCAAACAGCTCCAACTCCACTTAGAGCCAGCTCTAGCTGGATTTCTGGAGTGGAGCTGCTCTATGTGGAGCTGGAGTCATGCCAAACATGCCCAGTTCACCCCAAAATCCAAAAACTTTTCAAGAATCTCCGTCACATCGAATCTTGCGTTACATGCATTAAGCATTAAATATAGTCAAAAACAAAAACTAATTACACAGTTTGACTGTAAATCACGAGATGAATCTTTTTAAGCCTGGTTAGTTTATAATTGGATAATATTTGTCACAAACAAACAAAAGTGCTACATCAGCCGAAATTTTTTCATTTCGGCAACTAAACAAGGCCTAAGATTAGATGTAATAAACTATGGCGTCAACCAAACATACTCTTAGGCCTTGTTTAGTTCACCCTGAAAACCAAAAAGTTTTCAAGATTCCCCGTCACATCGAATCTTGTGGCACATGCATGAAACATTAAATATAGACGGAAATAAAAACTAATTACATAGTTTAGCTGTAAATCACGAGATGAATCTTTTGATTCTAGTTAGTCTATGATTGGATAATATTTGTCACAAACAAACGAAAATGCTACAGTGCCGAAAAGTTTTCACTTTTCGGAACTAAACAAGGCCTTAGTAAATAAAAACAAAGGGGAGGAAACATCACTAAAAAAACATATTTTATATTGGATAGGTTATTTATTACTACTTAGTACGAGAGCTGCTTGGATGTCAACATCTATATATTTTATAAAGACAAACTCCACTAAGCTAATTCTCTTGCACCTCCTTACGTCACATCATCATCTACTTCTTCTGCTGTTGCATGCAATTAAGTGTCCACTCACAAATGGTTTCAGTAGTGGATGGAGCTACCTATACATAACCATGCATGCATACTGCTAGCAATTATTTTCTCACGTGATCTCTTATCTTCCTCTTTTGAAACTGATTACTAAAATTATATATAGATAACATAATAGACTACAGTGAGGCTATATTTATATTCTCCTTTTACACCCGCAGTAACGCGCGGGGAATCCTCCTAGTTTTAGTAATACCCAAAGCTTTGCAAAATGCAATTGGTTGTTATGTTCTCTAGTGGACAGTGATCTGCTGGTCAAACTTGTTGCCAAATTTTCCATGAGTAAAATGTGACTCATATGAAATTTTGGATACAGAGCTTAATTTTATTTGCAAAAATTATACTTCTTTTTGGCTGAAAAGATATGGTAGAAAATATTATTTGCTGATTTATTATGAGAGAAAAAACTATTAAAAAAGTTGATAGATTCGACTAATAAACTTAAGCAAACATGATATAATAGTCGCATCACAATTGACATCCACCGCTCATCCTATCATTTTTATTTGCACATACCAACCCCCGTGATGACACATCAAAACAACGCAGAGACGTCTTCATGTAGAAGTGATCTCCAATGGATAATATGTGTTGACCCACTTGTTTAATAATAGTCTTTGTCTATAATTTATTAGTTTATCTTTTTTTTTGAAATTAACACGGTTGTTCATAACTTGTAAGCATGTTTATCTCCTCTCAAAAGATATGAGTTGGAATAAACCTGAAAAAAGTAGTTTATTCTAGCTTTCTCTTTTATTTCTTTCTTTTATCCATGCATGAAACTGTTGATGAAGTTGTTTTGCCAAACAACTTTTTCAAACACAGCTCAGCTTTACCAAAAAGTTGCTCATGAAACTTTTTTTTTCTAAAAAACAACTTCACTATTGAAGCTGAGCTGTGCCAAATATGACCTCAAAAAGACATGATTTGAAATGAAGCTGGAAAAAATAGCTTATCCTGACTTTCTCTTTTATTTCTTTCTTTCATCCATGTATGAAGCTATTGGTGAAACTATTTTGCCAAATAACTTTGTTAAAATAGCTCAGCTTTATCTTAGAAAATTGCTCATAAAGTTTTTTCATAAAAAAACAATTTTAAAGTTATACTAAACAAAGCCCTTAAAAAAGATGACAACGTATCTAGTGCAAACTCATCTCCCGTGTAAACTGTGCAAACTCTAATCTGGACCGCAGGATGTTGATCCAAGGGAGCGCATGAGAGAGGTGGAAGGAGGGATTTTGTAAAAGTGTGATTAAAAGCGGGCGGTTAAGTGCAAAATTATCCAATCTTTTAGCGCCTCTTGGATCAACATCCTGTGGTCTAGATTAGAGTTTGCACAGTTTGAGATGAGTTTGCACTAGATCCGTTAAAAAAAAAGATAACAAAGAATCTCTCGGAGATGCTGCAATAGTACAAATAGCCCATTAGGCCAAAGATCACCATCTTTTGGTGAAATCTCCGGCTCCGGGGAAACAGAAACTGGAGAGCGACGACTTGTACAGTAGACGGGATCGGACTTCGGAGGAGTGGAGGCTCGTTGCGGTTGGCGATGGCGGCGCGGGGAAGGAACGCGGCGGATGTCCTGGTGCTCTTCGACGTCGACGACACCCTCACCGCGCCCCGCAAGGTCCGTCCCGCGAGTAGTTTGCGAATTAACCCGGGCGGCCGGGCCTGCTCATGAATCTTCTTGTATTGGTCAGCCGGTGACGCCGGAGATGCTGGAGTTCATGAGACAGCTGCGACAGGTGACTGACTGACAACTGAGACATCTCTCACCACCCCCTCTTACAGCAGCGGCTGCTGCGCATGCAATTGCAATCTCCGTTATGATTATGATTATGATTTTGATTTTGGGAGCAGCACGTGGCTCTTGGCGTGGTGGGTGGATCTGATCTGGCCAAGATTACCGAGCAGCTCGGCAAATCAGGTCTGGAACCTATACAATCAAGTTAGTTGCTCCTCTCTGTTCGTCACTGGAAATTACATTGTTGATGATGAGCTTGCGTTCAATTCCCCTCGTTTGTTGCAGTTTTTACTGATTACGATTACGTCTTCTCTGAAAATGGCCTGGTTGCACACAAGAACGGAGAGCTAATTGGAACTCAAGTAAGTTTGCGTGCACTTTATTTCTGCTGTCTACTGTCTTAGATGCATCGGGCAACTCTGAATTTCAGCCCATCAAATTTAGTACCAACAAGGAAGTAGTAGACTAGTGGTATAATTAATTAATGAGGTAGAACTGAGACTGACCTGGCAAAGCAAAATCATGTTATTGGTGAATACTAGGATTGGATGTGTTGTGAATCATTTTAGTAATACTGTCAAAGCTTGCATGACCAGGCAAAGCAAAATCATGTTCTACGTGCGGGCATAGTTGAATGCCTGCTTGAGCTAACACTGACAATTGACAATACAAACCAAAGTTTTTACTTTGCCTTCTACTCTACTAGAATTAAATATCTGACTACTTTATTTAGGCTCTCAACAATGATCGACCTGTTGTTTTGCACTCTCTGCAGAGTTTGAAATCATTTCTCGGAGACGACAAGCTGAAGGTGAGTCTAGGTATAGCATATTCACTTTCTTTGCACTGCTCCAACCGATAAAATCTCTCAGGCCTCTGCTAAAGATGATGTGTTCTTTCCAGGAAATTATTAACTTCACTCTTCACTACATTGCTGACTTGGATATCCCAATTAAAACGTCAGTGATTAGAATAAGAAATTCTGGTTTGCACTACCTTATTGCCTTATATTAGTCATCACTGGTTATGATTATTGTCTCAGGGGTACATTCATAGAGCTCCGAAATGGGATGATTAACGTGTCTCCTATAGGGAGAAATTGCAGTCAGGAGGAGCGTGATGAATTTGAGAAGTATGATAAGGTATAGTATAAATCATCATCGATCTACTAAACATTAGTAACTTTGCCTAGTTTGACATGCATGGAATGGTATCATTCAAATATATTTCCTCCAGGTGCATAACATCCGGCCTAAGATGGTGTCTGTGCTTCGTGAAAGGTTTACACACTTGAACCTGACATTTTCTATCGGTGGGCAGATTAGTTTCGATGTGAGTCTCTAGGGCTTGCGCACATTTTCCAGAAAACACTAGGCTTCATGGTATTTACTATTTCCACACTAAATGCTAGGTTTTTCCCCAAGGCTGGGACAAAACTTACTGTTTGAGATATCTTGAGGAGTTTCAGGAAATCCATTTCTTTGGTGATAAGACTTACAAGGTGGTATATACATCTACTTTATTTACTTTTGCTTGTGTCTTGTATGGTCTATGGTGTCTTGATATGTTTGTTTCCAAGCTACCGATGCAGGAATTCTATTTTCTTGCAAATAGCCACGAGCACAATCATAGCATGGCTGATCTTTGCTAATTCATCTGATTAATTTAATCTATAATTTAACAGGGTGGCAATGATTATGAGATTTTTGTATCTGACAGAACAGTTGGGCATACAGGTATATGCTGGTTGCATGATGCTTATGAATTCACAATGTCACCTGACAAAATTGGAAATAACTCAGGGTGGAATTTTTTCTATGTGTTTGAGCTCTCGCCACTTTTGTTCAATTTTTTTCTTGTTTGTTTCTTATCCCTCCGATCCAATCACAAATACATGACGTGTAGGGTTCAACCAATCAAACTTTGATTGTGTATTAATTATGTGTTTGAGTTTGGATATTTCAAAATAATATGTGAATTTGTCTCAAAAATTTAGTTTTAAAATTATACTTTTGTTTTGTTTTCTAATTATTTTGTAACCAAAAACATTGTGTTTTGGGGATAATGTCAGTATTAAAAACATCGCATATTTGTGAGGGACTAGTAAAAATTTCTCTAAAAAGAAGGGGGAGGGGAGAAGAGAACATCACTACAAATTACAATCATATTTCAGTACTCAACTAGACAGGTTATTGGCCTGCTTGGATGTGAATCATTTTAGTAATACTCAAAGCTTGCAAAATCCAATTAGTTGCTATGCTCTCTAGTGAATTATAGTGATGTGCTGGTCAAACTTGTGGGCAAATTTTCCATTACTGAAATGTGACTTGTATGAAATTTTGTTTGTGAAAACTATACCTCTTTTATTTATCATAGTAGTAGTCGCATCGCATTTGACATTCACTGCTGATTGTCATTTTTATTTGCAGTTACCAGCCCTGATGACACGTTACAACAATGCAGAGATCTCTTCATGGCTAAGTGATCTCCATCTTATTGTGCCACTTATTTGTATGCCTTGTAGATATTCCTGTGACCATATTTTATTTTTTGCATTTTTACAGCGATTATATGCCACCATTTTTTGCTTGAAGTTCAAGCAAAAAATTGTGCTTACTCCACATTGCCAAATTTTGTGCTCTGAGTACAATTGGCGACTATAAGTGAAGAATTCATACCCTTTGCTTTTGTCTGCTAAAATTTTCAGGTTACTAGTGTGTAAGGCGTTAGGAAAGGAAAAAAGTAACTAGTGTAACTGCAGGCGCGTTCGCCTCTGCTGAAAGCTGGCTGTGGCTGTGGCTGCAGCTGATGAACTGCTAACCGAACACTTCCAGCTGCTTCAAATGCGATAGCCTGACAGCCAGTTGTTTACATGGAAGCAAATCGAACTAACTTTGTGATACTCTGCTGAGACCGTTTGTAGTCATGCAATGCTCAACCCGAAAAAGACAAGTTGTAAAATACCCCAAAAAAGTCTGAACAGATGTTTCTCACACTGACACTCAAAGGCACCATTGAGAAGCGATGTCATTGTCCATTCATCTTTTGGATGCAATCATGAAGCATGTATACCTTGTTGTTGCATTGCAGGTACTTACACTTCAACTCCAGAATCCACCGTTAATTATTACTCACTGCTGGCCTGTAACAAAAAGTGAAAGAAAAAGAGAGAAAAGAAACAAAATAAAAGAAGCTAACGAGGATTAGGTGAGCAGCAATCTAGAGCAGAGGCTGAGAGACTGTATTCAGGGCAGGTAAATTTTCTGGAGCATAGTTTTGTAGAGCTGCAACTACTTGTCTGAAAAATATGGAGCGGAACTGAAAAAACGTGGAGCGGATTAGTCCCAAGTAGGCCCTACGTGTATGCTTGGTGACTATAAATGAAGAATTTGTACCCTTTGCTACTATCTGCTGAATTTCAAAAGTTATAACTGTGTAAGGTGTTGGGAAAGGGAAAAAAAGTAACTGTTGTAACTGCATTTTAGGTTCTAGATGCTTTCAAGTTCAAATGCTATGGCCTGAACCTATCGGCCAATTGTTTACATGGAAGCAAATAAAACTAGAGAACAGATGTTGCACCGAGTTCCTCATAACACAAAGAGACAATGATCTGGATACTAACGCGATTCAGTTTGGAACCTAATACACTCTCTAGTCATGCAAAATTATGTTGGTAACAACAACCTTGCCACTGAGAAGCAATGCCATTATTGTCGTTTTAATCCTTTAGATGCAAGCATGAAGCATGTGTATATGTATATATACCTTGTTCTTGGATTGGAGGTACTTACACTTCATTTCCAAAATCCACTGTTAATAATTACTCACTGCTGGCCTGTAACAAAAAGTGAAAGAAAAAGAGAGAGAGAGAGAGAGAGAAAAAAAAAAAGACAAAAATGAAACTAAGTAGCAGAGAGGCCGGCCTAGAGAGGAGTATTCACTATCAGGGCAGGTAATGCGTGAGGGCGTATGCGACGGTAGATCCATAGAAGAGCAGGCCACCGACGACGAGCGCGGAGAGCGCGAAGGTGGCGCCGACGGCGAGCGGGATGCCACAGGAGAGGATGCCGAACTTGAGCTGGATGGCGTCGACCATGGACAGGAGCAAGAAGAAGGTGCCCATGATGGAGCACCCAGCGGCGAGCAGCATCATGGGCTGCGCGAACCTGAGCACGGCGCGGCGCCTCTCCCGTGGCGCCGCGGCGCGCCACGCCGGCATCTCCTCGCAGTCGTCGGGCGGAGGCTTGTCGCTGTCGCCGTAGAAGTCGTCGGAGGCTAGCAGCGTGATGGTCAGCTTCATCCCTTGCGCCACCAGGCTGGACAGGAGGTAGAAGCCGAAGGAGAGGATCTCGAACAGGAAGAAGTTGCGCGCGATGTCGTCGCCTGCGACGCAGGACGGAGGGATGGTGGAGGACGGCGTGATGGTGCCCGTGATGCCGATGAAGACGGCCACCGTGAAGAAGGTGTTGGCTGAGACGATCCCCTCCAGCGCCTTCACGGCCAATTCAGGGTTGCGCCGCCGTAGCGTCGGCATTAATGCTAGCTGCTTCTGCTTCTTCCGGTGGCCGGCCGGCCCGTCGGCTGGTTCTTCTCCGGTGGCCGTGAGTGAGTGAGTGGGCTGACTGAGACTGACAATGCAAGTTTCTGGTAAATGATGATAGCAGAGGTTGTAGTTGTAGAGGAACAATGCAAGAACGATCCTCTTCTGAGGTGGGTTAACAACTCTGAATAAAGAAAGTAATGTAGTACTGGAGTTGGTGTTAATCGAGAATCATGCATGTAGCTTTCCAAAAAAAAAATTCAGCAGCACAAGAAGGGCCTGTGCTTTCTAAACAAGAGCATAGGACAAATTCTCCTGTTTGATAGATAGCCACACGTTTGCATTTTTGTCCCTGTGCAAATCAGATTCAACCAAGCTGGTGGACCGTCAATCACACGCCTCCTCCTCGCATAATGTGTAGTCCAGTGCTAGAACAATACGTGATCCATACTTAAAGTGGCTGCAGCAGGGATTAGAACGTGCAGGTGCAGGTAGCTAGCTTTCCGGTGCGGCAAGGCAAACCTGAAAGGCGCAGCGGCGGCGCAGATGATCCAATTCGTCAGGTCGAGGAGGAGAAGATGCATGGATCATTTGGATGGATGGATGTGGCGCCGACCCCAGCAGCCACCACCATGGATGGGTTTTGATAGCTCCTTGTCAACCACCGGTAGGTAGGTGCGCATGCAGTTGCATTGGTTCCCTTCCCATTCCCAGTGTAGCAGACTGCAGACGGCTAGTGAGTGAGTGAGTGAGTTGTTATGTATGCCAGTGGCGTACTGGTTGTCCATTAGCAATCCACTGGATTGGGTAGGATAGGATGTATAGGAGGATGGCATTTTCATTCGAGGGATCATTCCTTGGGAAAACAGACTGCAGCCAAACATATTGCTTCTGAAATCATGTATTATTAATAAAGATGATGTATCAGTATGTGGTATACTGACTAATCAAGCACCTTCTGAGGGAAGATGCTTCCTAGCATGCATGTTGTATACACATCATTTACCTGCACATGAACACTACATGCTGCTGTTATCTTCTTTTAATCTCCAATCTAAATTAATGTCATAAGTGCATAATTAACTACCAGAATGGGCCAAAATATAACACCTAGAATAGGATGAAATGCTTTATATTTTCTATCTTCATTTGTGTTTGAAAAAAAGTACATAAGGATGATTTTCTGGGGGTACACTGAAATTGAATAGGCTTCAGAAACAGTTTCCAAATCAACTTTAAGATACTGAAGCTTCTATATATATCTTTACGGAACATTCTGAATTTTCTGATGTTCTGTGTTGTGAGGTCAATAATTCAGTACTGAGTCAGCTTGAAGTAGCAGTGACTTTCTATGGCTCTTTCATGTATCACTTAATATTGTAATAAGTCTCAGGCAAGTTTTTTTTTTTATAAAACAAAATGGCAGGAACTCATCTTTTCAAAATTGAACAAAAGAGTTTATGTTTCCTCGTAACATTAAGGTCACATATATAGAAGCTTCAAGAACAAAGACCCCACGTCGTCCGCTTTGGGCGACTCAGTCACTCAGGCCGGCTTCCGTGACCCCCGGCCAGCTAGCGCCTCTTCGTCAACCTAAATACTATTATCCCCCAGTTGGGCCAAATATTATATTATTGTTAGCTTTGATGAATATATGTCACTCTCATAGTCTCATGATGAGCTTGCCACCAGGGGCGAAGCTAGAGCAAAATGATGGGGGGTGCACTACTTAATTCATAACTACACTTACTGATACGATGTTCAACCAAAAATAGCATAAGTGCAACTACCATATTTTAATATCAAATTCGA
>Ga0182004_10001088_pt1 | contig 19096 bp, 17 predicted proteins | sample Sormic07211540_1_FD_120479 | JGI IMG/M metagenome (GOLD analysis project Ga0182004, IMG submission 120479) | Endophyte microbial communities from Sorghum bicolor roots, Mead, Nebraska, USA - 072115-40_1 MetaG | ecosystem: Host-associated > Plants > Roots > Unclassified | place: USA: Nebraska...
GCACCCTTTCTCCCAGTGGTAAAAATATAAATACGATACTCTGGAAAACCTCCCGGATGAAATGCTCACCGATATCCGTGCGCTTGCGGATCATTTCCTTATTGCGTTACCAAATATCAACAAGAAGCATGGGCAGTTGTGGATTGCAGACAACACTAACTCCTCGAGCTCTGCACCCCCTCTCTCAGACGTGAGGGCACGAAGCACGGCTAGAAGCCTTACCATACATGCACGGCCTACTCCAACACTGTCACGGGTTGACGAACTTCTGGTAAGTCTGGTTTCAATCGTCGTACATTGAACTTTAGACACATTGATCAAATTTGCAATACTGAAACATGCAATTCAAACACTGCAGGCCGAGCTGGCAGAAACAAAGGAGACCCAAGCGCTCCTGACCGCTCAGCTGGCGGCCACACAGAAGCAGATGGCGGACATGTATCAGATCATACAAAGCATTGGGCAAGCATCGGGTATCCAAGTGCAGTTGCTAGCTCTAGCTCCAGTTCAACACTTCACTCGTGCCGAGTGTCGTGTGAAAAAAAATTCGACACTTCACTCGTGCTAAGGATTGGCTGTTTGACAAGGATTGGCTGTGGCATGCACCTAAAGCAATTTTTTTTAAAAAAAGAGAAAAACAAAATAACCGCTAATGGCAGGCGCTGCCGAAAGTTTTGCCGAGTGCCGCTAAAAACACTTGGCAAAATGTTTTATATATTTTGCCGAGCGCCCTGATAAAAAGCACTCGGCAAAGTCTCTTTGCCAGGAAAATTTTTGCCAAGTGGACTTTGCTGAGTGCTACGCTCGGCAAAGCCTTTGCCGAGCTCAAAAACACTCGGAAAAACCTGAACTCATCTAGTTGCTTCAGTTGCATGCCACAGCCAATCCTTGTCAAACAAGTCTTTCAGATTCTTCAGAATATCCTCTAGACTCATAACACCCTCCTCAGTTGTGAAAACACCACAGTTGTCAAACCCAATCCACAACTTGAACCGGTCTTCTTTCTCCACCACATGGAAAAATCTCAGACTTTTGTTTGCAGTCCCCATGTATTTCATAGCCATGTGAGTTTCTTTTTATCTGAAGCAGTTGTCTGCAAGGTAGTCCTTCCAAAAACAGATAAAACAGGCCTTGGGTTGTTTCCAAAATATGCTTGAGTAGATACTGTCATTAGAGATTTAATAATCCAAAAATTACAAACCATGTGCAACCATTGGATGAGTGCCACCTCTGCTGCTTCCGCTGGCATGCAGCCCCGCCAAAATAAGGGGACCATTTTATTATCCTAGGTGAGCTTCGGCGTGTGCTGTCGACTGCAGCTGGCATCGGCTAAATCTTTTAGGCTATCCAAACTTTGTCTTAGAAAAAAAAATTTGGACAAATTTACTACTCCCTCTATCCTAAATTATAAGTTATTCTAACTTTTTGAAAAGTCAAAGCATCTTAAGTTTAACAAAATTTATATAATAAAATAATTACATTTATATGATACTAAATAAGTATCATTAAATTCATCACTAATTATATTTTCATAGTATACCTATTTGATGTTATAAATCTTTGTAGTTCTCTCTATAATTTTGGTTAAACTTGAAAAGCTTTGATTCCCCATGAAAGTTAAAATGCCTTATAGTTTGGAATGGCGGGAGTAGATGGCTAAATATTTGCTTGGTCAACTAGGGGCATGAACGAAACGTGCCTATGATGACCAAAGTTTACATATACAATTGTTTACTGAATTTAGGTCTAGCTGTTACGTCCGAGACTCTCCTTCTATGACTATAAGCAGGTATTAGATATGCATAGCCGATTGTTGTAATGGTTGGTTGTATTCTTGTAAGAAATCCATAGCTATACATGAAAGGTTACCACATCTAGGAATGCCGTAATTAAAGTTCACCCCATCTAGGCCATGAGGTGTTCCCCCTTTTTTCTACACAGGCCACCAAATGACACTGAGCAAAGATAGTTCACGTCTCATGGCATCTTAGATACTCCGATTTATTTCAGAATATAGACCATAAGAATTGAAAAGGAAATGAAACATTGTAAATTTAACAATTATTTAGTCAAAATTTATGTATGTCTAGTGCCAAAAGTCTCATCAATATATATGTATTTCATATATGCCTTTTATTAAGATGTTGGTTTGTAGTAGTTGATAATGTTGTGCAAGAAATTAATGTCCAAAACATACTTCTGTACCTTTATCATCACATTTTGGGCTTTGAAATTGATCATTACAAGTAAACACGGCAAACATCTGTTCAATCATCTTGGCCCTGAGAGCTCAGTGGCTTCCAACTCAATTGAACTGCTACTATCAGCATCATAATCAAGAGCAAAGAATAGACGGGCAGGGACTCGGCCTTCGGCTCCTCAATGTTTTTCATGGCCTCCCATTTCCCTACAACCTCATCTTCTCCTTCAAGCATCCTAAAAATGTTAGACATCCTCGGACGGTGGTCAGGGTTGTACATTGTGCAGAGCAATGCTATATGAACCATCTCCATCAATTTGTCGCTATCATAGTTTTTTCTTAACTTCTTGTCCACAAAGGAGCTTATTGGTTTTGTTTGAGGAGTTCCTTGGCCTGAAAAAAAATCAATGAATCACAAATGTTTGAGAATGGCAGTTCATGGCAATTTAAACCAGGTCCAGCATCCAGAAACAATGAATGGGTCTGCCAGCCTCCTATACTACTAGAAGGAATGAGAAAAAAATACAATAGCCAAATATTACACAATGGAATCTAGAAAAAGACATTATATTTGTTGACAAGGTACAGCTAACATGACGAACATCACCGGGGCAGCAACAATGGTGCATAGTGCACCACAATATCTGATGTCATCCAGACTATGTCTCCAATGACGACTGATGTTAGCCACACTGTATCTCCTTATGTGTTGACTAGCAACCGCGGTCGAACTGCACCAAGATATTGTTTGCCTGCTACAACAGTACCCTCTCTGTTCCAATAGTACCCTCGTTTTTTTAGCTAATAGGAGGGATCAGTACTATCTGTTTCCCATTCACACACTCTGTCAAAGTAAATGAGGAACAATTAGCTTGACATCCTTGTCAAAAGGAAAAAAAATCTCAGAATATATGGTTTAGCAAGCTTTCAACTAAATGAATGTAAGTTCCAAGTAAAAACCATACATACAGTTTGTTCATCTGGTTCTTGTTAATACCACAGGTTAGTTTGTTCGAGTCCATAAAGCAATGCAGGTTGAGTAGAATCTTTATGAACAGATAAACACTACATCAGAAATTGCAATGCAGTGGCTTCGTGAACACAAACAAACTATTCTTACAACTGAAATTTCATCAAAGAGAAGAGTCAGATACTTTGTTGCAATTCAGGATATATATTAACTGGTGAGGATAAATAGTTTGTTATCATCTGATCACTAAGCATGAATCAGGGCTATGAAGTTTTGTATCTTCTTAGAAGGACCAAAGGAAGTATGAATGTTGAAAGCTCCCACACATTGTTTGTGGGATGGGATCTCAATATGGAATTTCTAAGAAACACTACGTATCCACAAAGAGGATTGTTCAGACCTAGTACCTCAACCTCTAGGACACACAAGTGGAGAAACTACATCACAAAGCCAAGTGATAAACAAAAATATTGACTGCCATGATAGACTTAACTGTAGAAACTGTAAAAGTGAATGGCAGCAAAAAAAATGATTATAATGAGAAGATGCTGCTAATTCATATATAATACAAAAGGTTCCAACAAAAATTTACAGTAAGAGCTCAATTTAAATTAACCATATCCAGTCAATTCCAACATATCTGACATTATCTTTGAGATAAGCACATTATATTTGTCATATAGTACTCATATGCTGTTTACCCTCCAATCCAAAATTAATATTGTCCTAGAGAACAGAAATTTTTGCAAGCTTTTATGGTTAACAGAATACTTGCCATTGGAAGTTACTTAAGAATTATAAATTGCATTTTTAAATAAGTAAATAACACATTGTAGTCACAGGGACCTTGTCAGTATTCTAAATAGAAAGTGGACCCAAAGCGAACAAGCCTGAGTTAGTTAGATGGTTCTTGTAGCACTCCTAATGTCTTGGGTTCGACTTCCTATGGGAATGAATTTTAGGCTAGGGTTGAATATACTGGGGAGCTCTACTCCACAGTCTTTATTTCAAAAAAAGTATAGAACCTATACTTGTCTAAATCTGCTCATAATAAAGTTTACTGAAAAATAAATTTCTGTGATTGTAACCACATGAGATACACATCACTTGATGTTGCAACCATACAGAATATATGACAATGAGGCATGATACTAACCTTGTAATTTAGAAGCAACTGTTCCATTTTCCATGTCAGGATACACAAGGAGCCTTTCATCGTTTGTAGCGCAGAAACCAGATAGGGGAAGGAGATTGTGATGAAGAATCGAGCTTATCACTTCAACTTCTCTGTGGAATTGATCACCCCCAGTATCCAAAGCATGATTCTTCAGTCGTTTGACAGCTACAATAGTGCCATCAGGCAAACAACCCTATGCTATTCCATATCCTCCCAAAATATTTTTTGACTGAAGTTAATGGTGACCCTTCTCATCTCCTCAAACTTGTACAGCTTCAAATGACCAAGATGAACTAAAAGTGTGAAAATGTATCCATTAAGATCAAGTGTACATAAGAATGCTGCAAAAGTAAAATAACCAAATCAATGGAATTATATGCTTATAGAAAAGAGAAACAAAGCCAAGAGTCCAAGACTAAGGGGCCAGGGAAAATCATAACTATGAACTGCACTAAGTTGTTTGGCAAAACTATGAACATTTCATCATTATAAGAAGCAATTTGTACCACAAAATGAAGTGAAAAGAAAGAATGGAAGTAAGATAAGATTTTTTTTTGAAAACGCAGGAGAGCTGCGTTTCATTGTATTAAAGAGAAAGGGTGGTCCTCAACATGATCCTCACTCATACGAGGAGCAAATATGAGTGAGGCAAATTACATATCAAAACTTTTCCATATAGCTCACACACGACTCACTGCCCTAGGTTGCAAAAGTAAGTCCTAACCCTTGTAGTTTCTTCGCACCAGCCAAGCACCATAAGTCGTGCTCATCATACAGTTCCCACAAAATTGTGTTAACTGAAGGAGAAACCCCTTGAAACACACAATCATTTCTATATTTCCAAATAGTCTAGGCGCCAAGAATAATTAGAGTGTTCACTCCTTTTTTCTGCTCCTTCTTTACTCTACTCAACATCTTACGCCACCAATCTGCAAAGCTCCTTTCATTTCGACGGGGGACTAAATCTGTTAGCTCCAAAGGCTGGAGCAATCTGAACCACACTTGTCTTGCCACCACGCATGTTGTTAATAGGTGTTGTATCGTCTCATCTTCTTGATCACATAGAGAGCATTTATCTGGATGAGGGAGGGCCCTCTTAGCAAGCCTATCTACTGTCCAACATCTGTTTCAGATTGCCAACCATAGAAACATTTTGCATTTAGCTGGGGCCCAGGTCTTCCACAATCGACACCAAGGTTCAAAGGTCACAACACCAAAGAAATAAGCATTATAGGCAGATTTGGAGGAGTAACATCCGCTAGCATCTAGCCTCCAAATGTGACGATCCTCTTGATCAGTCAAAGCAGTCCCATAATTGTAGGATTTCCCTAATGCCAACCCAAGACAAGCCTCCTTGGATGTCCCTGGGCTATTCCCCATTGTTGAGAGCCTCAGCCACTATCCAGGTCCTGCGTATTCTTGAGGGGATACATGCAAAGACCATTGGCACAAGATTTTCAATTGAGCAACCGTGCAGCCAACGATCAGTCCAAAAAAAAGTGTTGTTTCCATTCCCTACCTCCATAGTGACCGCAATGTTAAAAAGGGATATCGAGTTGGGATGCGAGGGGAGCTCAAGGTCAGTCCATGGCCGATCAGCTCTTCTTCTTAAACCATTGCCATCTGATTTGTAGCGCCCAGGCCATTACCTCCAGATTGGGGATGCCTAAGCCTCCAAGATCCAACGGTCTCAAAACCTTTTCCTAGGCCACCATATAGCAACCTGCATTAGCCTTTTTCTTTCCCTGCCATAGGAAACCTCTTCTAATTTTGTCCACTGCCTTGATGAACCACTTTGGAACGTTGATGGCGATTAATAAGTGGACAGACATTGCTGAGAGAACAGCCTGAACTAAGGTGGCACGTCCTGCCCTATCATGAGAGCTGCCTTCCAGCATGGGAGCTTGTCAGCGATTTTCTCAATCCATGGCATAAGGTCCCTCTTTCGAAGCTTCTTGTTTGACAAAGGCAGGCCCAAATATTTACAAGGAAACTCCAAAATTGTACAAGGTAAAATATCTTGAATTGTTGTTAAAGAATCCTCAGCACAACTGATGGGTATAATATTGCTTTTTTGAATATTGGTTTGCAGCCCTGAAGCCTCACTCCCCACTTCATCCCACAAAATTAATGTTGCTGCTGCCACCCTCTTTCCACTCAAAATCCTCTTTAATGGCCACCATTGACCATGATCACAAATCCTTCGACTATGATCTTCGTGATCTTCAAAGCCCTGATGCATCTTGATAGCACTCTCCATCCCCTCCCCTCCCCATTGCCCTTGGAGTCCTTTCAATCCCCGATGAGTGACCAGCACAAGGAGCGGTGGCCCTCAAATCTACCACCCCCAAAACATACCTTAAATTTTGGAATTTAATCACCTATCCGTTCACATAAACCGCATCCATCGCTAGCTCGCAACCCAATGCCAATCATGCTGGCTACCCAAGCCTATAGGGGTCTAATATCGCAATCTACATGTATGATTTTAAGCGAAATATAGAAATGTGAAGTTTAGCCCTTTTCCCATAAAGTAAAGAGTACAATGCATGGTATAAAAAGGATGTAAAATGAAACATAAGGTTGTGTCGGCTTGACCACCCTGAATGCTCCTGTTGTGTGACAAAGATTAGGATACAATCCAATATTTCTTGGCCTCTAATGTTTTTTTTTTTGCTAGAGAAGTCTTGTTCTCAATGCTTCAAGAGGATAGTTTACAACAACATCCAAACCAAGAAAATATGGCTTTTCAAGAATGGTGGTGGTATCATGCATGCTCGCAGAAGTGGTTCAACTCATTAGTCATCCAAATGGCCTAGTGATTGCCAAAATACTGAAATAGGTGTGTGCTCGAAGTTGCATCACCAAATGCTTGTGCCGTTGTGCAAGATATTGAAGATGAGGCCACATTGTGTTTCCTGGCCCTTAAGAGACTATAAAGCCGTGGCCTTGATGGCTTGATCTTGGCGGCAATAGTGGTGGTTGTTTTTTGTCCAAATAGTTGGTTAGTCATATGAGCTAGTTTCTAATCCTTCTTCTTTTTGATTTTTATTCTGATCTTTCTTTTTCTTTGGACGCTTTTTCTACTTGCTCGCTTGGAATTTCTTCTTCTAAATATAATGATGCCCACCTGCATGTTTGACGGAAAAGGGGCTTATATATACATATTAGGTATGTTATACTATCATCCATAAAATTGTTAATAGCCAACAATATTTGTATTATTACTTACTTTATAAATTCACTTTATTTCATAATATTTCTCTTGTGATGAAATGATAACATATTATGTATAGTATGATCCTTTGTTAGAATACAACAATCCTTGAAATTGTGCGTAAACATTGAACTACACTTATAGCTAGCATGACTCCAGTAACATAGGTCTCTGTGACTCAAGTACTTGCCCAAGTATAAGTACCCTAAACATACTATTGAAGCCACGCACCGAATGAAAAAAATGCGTTGAATACAAAGCCATTATAATTGTGCAGCCATATATTTTGTTTTTATCTCATCTAGAACTAAGCTATATGGCAAGATACTTTGCTTCCCTAAGTTGGATTGATGCTATTCATGAGAAACTTGCCTATTATTCTCTAGGATTTACTAGCTTATTAGGATTTGTAGCATATGGTCCACAATGATACAAAATAACTATAACCAATACTGTACGATGGCCAAGCTCGAGGGTAGGTTTGTGAACCCAAAATGATTCATGGCAATCCATGGCGTAGCCTAAAGTTTATTGAACTCTATTTGTTGTTGATACGGATTTTGTTTCTTCACATATATAGGACAATCAGGACCATGACCCACATACTTTTGTGATGTGTAAAGTTCAAAGTAGTTTTAATTGCACTCAACAACGTTCTTAACTTGGACTGCATTATAGCATTATTAATTGAATGCTTTATTGTCTCATGGTTTTGGAAATTTTATTGCAAACTGCCTCCGGTATGATTAGGTGCACAAGAAACCTAAGATTTTGTGAGACTGAAACTGTACTATTCAAGTTGAGAATGGCGAAATGCACTCCAGTTCCCTAAACAATTCCCACATTTCTCATCTGGATCCATGATCTCTATAGCATCATCTATATTCTACAATTTTTTAAGTGGTTCATCCTAAGTTCACTCCAGGTCTAACCATGGACCTTTAATGAACCATTCAAATACCGCGATAATCACTTTGGGAAATCATGGACCCATATGAGAACGCAGCAATAGTTTAGGGACTTGCAGTGCATCTCACTCTAGAATGGTGATTAGAGCACACCTTTAGCTTTTCCTTACATGTATGTCATTAGGGTACCTATTTCGCTATTTAATGGCTCCAAAATCTGGAAGTCCTACAGTCACTCATCTCTTCTCACAAGGTATAGTTGATGATGCTCAAGCTCGTTAGGTCAAGAGCATCAAGATAAATTATGGTATCTTCTTTGCTATATATGCCATCAAACTAGTAATTATACCATTATTCAGGCCTTCCTTTTGTTGTTACTAGCTCTTTTAAACTACCTTGTTCTAATATTATGATCTTGAGCATTGTTAATATAGTCCCTAGAAAGTTATGTGTTTTGGTGCATTTATATGATTGAATTCCTTCTTTTCTTATGATATTTTCATTGGTGATTCAACTAAGAAGCTCAGAGAGATAGAGAGAGGCATTCTGTGTTGGAACTTGAGAACTTCGACGACCTGGAACGGCGGCTCACGGCGACGTGGTGACCACGGTGAGTTCACGGTAGATTGGAAACTATAGAAAGCGAGAACAAAGATATGGCGGTGCCAACAAATGCACCTTTTTCGGTTTTTATTCATGCCTATTATATACATATGCATGCGTGATATCTTGGCCAAATCGCCAAGTATCCCCTCGCGCCACGCCGCACATCATGCGCGCCACTGTTGCTCAGCGGTGCGCGCTGCGTGCGCAACATGCGTCGTGGCGCAATCTAAACCAACTCGGGCTACGTCGTGATCTAGCACGCCTTCAATCACGCGTCTCCCCTACCTTATTATGCATAACTAAATTGGAAGTAAAGATTACAATCTTATGCAGCAAGTTTAGCTAACAAACTCCCCCTAAGCTTGATGCACTTGCACAACGCTGAGAGCACTCCTGAGTTCGATGAACTTCACTTGCCCCAACGCCTTGGTGAAGATGTCGGCGAGCTGTCCAGCAGTCCCAACATGATCTACTTCCACCCTTCCATCCTCAATGCACTCGTGGATAAAATGATACTTAGTATCAATGTGCTTACTGCGGTCATGGTGCACTGGATTCCTGCTGAGTGCAATAGCGGACATATTGTCCATGAGTAGCTTCACTGGCGTCTCCTTTCTTCCCAACAAGTCTGCAATCAGATGACTCAACCACACACCTTGGCAGGCCGCCGCTGCTGCTGCAACGTACTCAGCTTTGCAGGAAGACAACGGGACGATCTTCTGCTTCTGCGAAGCCCAGGTGACGAGACTGGATCCTAGGAAATAAATCACACCTGTGGTGCTTTTCCTGTCTTCTATATCACCAACGAAATCACTGTCACTGTACCCTAACAGAACGGGTTTTAGTTCAGCTCCTCTCTCGTACTTGCAGCCATAATCAATTGTGCCTCTGAGATATCTCAGGATACGTTTGACAGCATCCCAATGCTCTTTTCCCGGTGCTTCCATATACCGGCTGACAACACCAACTGAGTATGCTAGATCCGGCCTCGTGTTCACGATGTACCTGAGACTCCCGATCACACTTCTGTAGGCAGTAGGATTCACAGCTTCTTCTACCCTCTTCTTGCTGAGTTTGAGTCGGTTCTCCATTGGAGTGTCACTAGGATTGCAATTTCTCATCCCTGCCGCCTCCAATATCTTTAATGCATATGCATTCTGACTCAGAGTGATTCCTGCTGCTCCTTGTTTCACCTCAATTCCCAGGTAATAACTGAGAAGTCCCAAATCACTCATGCTGAACCTTTTCATCATTTCGGCCTTGGGCCTTGTTTAGTTCCAAAAAATTTTGTAAAATCGACACTGTAGCACTTTCGTTTGTATTTGACAAAAATTATCCAATCATAGACTAACTAGGCTTAAAAAATTCGTCTCATCAATTTCGACCAAACTGTGCAATTAGTTTTTATTTTCATCTATATTTAATACTCTATGCATGCGTCTAAAGATTCGATGTGACGGGGAATCTGAAAAATTTTGCAAAATTTTTTGGGAACTAAACAAGGCCTTGAACTGTTTGATGTCTCCAAGGTTGGGTCCTGAAATGATCAGGTCATCAACATAAACTCCAACAATCAGAAAAGACTTAGAATTGCTTCTCATGTACACTGCATGTTCCAACTTGCTTCTGATGAAGCCCATTGACAACAGGTCTTTGTCAAGCCTTGCATTCCACGCCCGAGGTGCTTGCCTTAGCCCATAAAGTGCCTTTCTCAACTTCAGCACTTTGCCCTCTGCACCAACTCTGAAACCGGGGGTTGCTGCACATACACAGCTTCTGATAAGTCTCCATTCAGGAACGCTGATTTAACGTCCATATGGTGTACCTCCCATCTTCTTTGTGCAGCCAAGGCCAACAACACCCTTACTGTCTCGAGTCTGGCCACTGGCGCAAAAACCTCATCAAAGTCTACGCCCTGCTGCTGTGCATAGCCCTTCGCAACCAAGCGCGCCTTATGCTTGACAACATTGCCATCAGGATCCTTTTTCACCTTAAACACCCACTTAAGCCCTATGGCCTTATGCTTTACTGGCAGATTACACACCTCCCATGTCTTATTTTCTTCAATTGCTTTCATCTCGGCTTGCATAGCCCTCCTCCAGCACCCATCCTCCATGGCTTCTTCCACCGACCTTGGCTCCTCTACAGCAACCAGGCATGTTCCACTATACTCAAACCCAAGTACCTCCTCAGTGGTATCCAGTAGATTTGGTATTGTTCTATATCGCCTTGGTGCCCCATCTGAATCTTCAGAAGCATTGGACGGCGGCGTAGCCCATTGCACTGGCGGCGTGTCTGGAGTTGCTGATCCCAAGGCATTACTGGTTGTTCCTGCTGAGATTGGAGTGTGGGGTGGTGAACTTGAATCACCTTGCGACGGAATTGACACAGCAGGCGAGGCCAGCGCGCCACCGAAGGATGAATCAGCGCCCGTTTCTGAGTTCTGGTCTATTGTCGGACCAGGAATAGTAACCGGGAACTCAACATTGAACGTATAAGGCACTGCTGCCTGGCCTTGACTGCGATCATTCTCCCCCCAATTCCAAGCTTTCTTCTCATCAAAAATGACATCTCTGGAAACCATCACCCTGCCTTTAACCGGATCAAATGGTAGCCCTTTGTCCCCGGCTCATAGCCGAAGAACACCCCCGGTGTGGATCTGTCTGCCAACTTGTTTACGCCAGGTCCAACTCTCTTGGCATACACTGTACACCCAAAAGTGCGAAGATGTCGAACCACTGGTTTCTTGCCAAACCATGCCTGGTATGGCGTCTTCCCATTCAGGCTTTTCGTCGGTGCACGATTCAACACATAAACTGCTGCTCTCACAGCCTCTCCCCAGAATCGGGCCGGTACTGTCATGCTTTTCATCATGCAGCGTGCTGTTTCAACCACCATTTGATTCCACCGCTCAACGACTCCGTTATGCTGTGGGGAGTACGGCGTGGTTGTATAATGCTTGATCCCATGATCCCTGCAGAAAACCACAAACGCACCTGAATTGAATTCCCCACCGCGATCTGACCTGAATGCCTTAAGCTGACGTCCTGACTCAGTCTCAGCTTCGTTCTTGACTTTCTTAATATACTCCAACGCCTGATCTTTTGATGCAACAGCTCTAACTACATATAGCGGTTGTGATCGTCGACTATCAACAAGAAATAGGACTTTCCACCAGGCGTCTCAGGTGTAATAGGTCCACACAAGTCTCCATGGACAAGATCAAGTCCTGCATTAGCACGATATGTGCTGCCTGAGGAAACGGTGTGCGATGCTGCTTCCCCAGAGCACAGCCATCACATACCTGTTCCACTCGCTTAATCAGAGGAATGCCATCAACCATGTTCTTGGCTCCCAAATCATGCAGAGACCTGAAATTCAGGTGCCCATACCGAGCGTGCCAACGCCAAGCCTCCTCATCCATCTTGCTCAGCAGACAAATTGGTGCAGTCAAGTTCACCCTCAGTATATATAGGCGATTCTTGCGCTCAGCCCGGATTATCACTCCCCGCTGATTACCTGCACCTTGGCTTCGTTCAAACACCTTCAGGACACCGTTGTCAATCTCGACCCGGCATCCTCCTTCCTCCAGCTGACCGAGACTGATTATATTGCATTTCAGAGATGGAATGTAATATACCTCCGCCAGAACACGATGCTCTTGACCTTTTTCGGCAACAGTTACAGCTCCTATGCTGTGTATATCCACCGTGGACCCATCTCCAAAACGCACTGCCCCGCGCACTGACTCATCCAGCAATGCCAGTGCTCCTCGACAGCCGGTCATGTGATTCGTGGCTCCAGTGTCCAGAATCCATGCTCCATCTTCATAATCAGCCGGCAACACATGTTCCTGATTCAGAAACACATGTTGTACGCCAGTAGGAGTTGATCTTACCAAGTTGCGGACACGAGCCACCATCAATGCCGCTTCAGCATCGGCCGTCGCGTGGTGAGCGGCCTCCTGCCGCTCGGCGTTCTGCACCTTGGTCTTGCACTCTTTTGCAAAGTGCCCGTAAATGCCGCATTTGCGACACTTACCCTTCCGTCGTGGAGTACCCATCGACGTGAGCTTCACCCCGGTATCACGCGCTTCACCCCCGCCGCGCGCGCCAGGCTTGTCTTTCTTCACATAGTGTCCACCGCCACCGTGACTTCCACCAGACGACGACGAGTCGGAGACCGGTCGGCTTTTGCTTCTTGCCGCCCACTCCTCCTCAGTCAAGAGGAGTTTCCCCGTTTTCTCCATCACCTGCTTGACCGTAGGCTCGAACCGGACTTCAGCCGCTCATAGGCGACCCACAAGCTCTTCGATCGACAACGTCTTTAGATTGATGAACATCTCGATCGCCACTGCAATCTGGTTGTACTTCGGGGGCACCACCCTGAGAAATTTCTTCACGACATGGGTATCAGTAACACTCGATTCCCCGAGTCCACGCAGATCGGTTGCCAACTTAGAGAATCAAACGGCAAAAAATCATCGATCGCCTCTCCCGGCTTGAATGAGATAGATTCAAATTCAGCCAACAACTTTTGCGCGTTCACCTCCTTCACCCGATCTGCTCCGAGCCTCATGGTCTTGATCGCTGCCCACGCCTCTTTGACAGTCTTCTTGTTCAACAGCATCGAGTGCATGTCATCGGGCACGCCACGTAGCATGGCGCCCAAAGCTAGTCGATCTCGACGTCGCTCGACCTTCTCAGATTCAATTGCTTCCCACAAGGACATTCCTTCCAGATTGCACTGGACATGTAGCGCCCACTCCTGGTAATTCGTGCGTGTCAACATTGGCCACTTGAGGTTGCCTGTCGCTTGATTGAACGCACGCTCCTCCGAGTCGCTAGACTCAACCTGGCTGTTCGACATTGCTGGCGCCCGAACTACTCCCTTCTTCTCCTTCCTTCTTCCGGCTTCCTCTCCGACTTCTCACCGCCTACTCACGCCTCCACGACCGGCAACCTTCGGCTTTGATACCAATTGTTGGAACTGGAGAACTTCAGCGACCTGGAACGGCGGCTCACGGCGACGTGGTGACCACGACGAGTTCACGATAGATTGGAAACTATAGAAAGCGAGAACAAAGATATGGCGGTGCCAACAAATGCACCTCTTTCGGATTTTATTCATGCCTTTTATATACATATGCATGTGTGATATCTTGGCCAAATCGCCAAGTATCCCCTTGCGCCACGCCGCACATCGTGCGCGCCACCGTTGCTCAGCGGTGCGTGCTGCGTGCGCAACATGCGTCGTGGCACAATCTAAACCAACTCGGGCTACGTCGTGATCTAGCACGCCTTCAATCACGCGTCTCCCCTACCTTATTATGCATAACTAAATTGGAAGTAAAGATTAAAATCTTATGCAGCAAGTTTAGCTAACATTCTGATAGGGACCAGTCCTTGGTCTTGACCCTCTCTCAGTCACTCTACATGCGCATGTGTGCCTGCTGTTGCTCGAGCACATGCTTGTGTTGGCATGCCACTACTCAAAACTAGAAACTATTAGATTGAAGACCACGATCATTCAACAAAACTTTTGAATTTTTTTGGGTGAATTGGTGTTGACTTAGCAAAAAATAAATAAATGTGATACAAATTGAGGAAACTCACAAACAAGAAAGGAAACAAACCAAAACATCCAAAATATAGGGAATCTCCATCATAACTATTCATTTCAGTTGGATGGGCTCATTTGTAGTTTCCTATAGCATCATAGCCCAAACTAAAACATACAATGGTATATCTTTATGTTTAAACGAGTTTGCTATGGAAGGATAAACAAGGAAGAAATAGAGTACTGAGATAAACCAGAGTCAGTAAGACTTATAGCCGATGAAACATCTGCAATTGAAGACATAAACCTGTTATAACCCCCCCTTTCGGATAGATACCCTCAAACAAAAACACGCATATATATAGCTTTGAAAAATTATTACCATCAACTGCGCCGGCCTGCTCATGTCGATGGCGACAGCGACATACCACAGCAACTACAGTAATCACGGTAGTCACTGCGCAAGCAATTGATAGACATACTGCAAGGATACCAAGGATATGGCCTTCTCTTTCATCCAAGACATCTGAATTTTCTGGAGAAAATGATAATGATTGTTATGCGCATATCTAGGTAAGATTAATAGGATTTCAAATCGTATGACAAAATCGAAATCATCCCAAATTGAACAAGGAACAACCTTCACTATTCGCCTGCTTTGGTGTGGGAAAATCATGTGGCTCTTCTACAGTGGGATTTAGCAATGGATTACCCTGCAAGCTGAGAACATGACAGAGTAATTAAATGAGAAAGAGGGAAGGCCATTTAGAACTTGCTTCACCCCTAGAGCCCATGTTAAGTCATAGGGTGATCAGTAATTGTAAGGTATAAAAGGATAAATATGAACTAGAAATCACTTTACCTGACAATACTTGCGCCAAAAATGGGCAGATGGCCGCTGAGGTTGTTAAAGGAGAGATCCCTGTGGGAAAAAAAAGGATAGTTCAAGCAGGCTATAACAATGTACTAACATATAAAAGAACAATGCAACAATGACAGAATGGAGATTAGCAAGAGAATATACAGTCTTGAGAGCATGCTAGCAGTGGCTAGTGAATCAGGTATATGCCCAGATAACCTGTTGTTGTTCAGTTTCCTGTGCAAAGACAAGCGCAAGTTAAAGATTTTTGTTTCAATAAGGAACAGCATATATTACATGATGAATGTTAGTAACACTTAAGATTGGAGTATTCGTTAATAATGCTGCAGGAAGATATAGTAGCCTTACAAATGCTGGAGGTGCGCCAGACCACCCAGCGTACTTGGGATGCTTCCAGTGAAGTGATTATTTGAGAGATCAACAGTTTCCAAATGCACTATCTGGCCTAGTGTGTCAGGGATAGCGCCAGATATTGAATTGTTGCATAATAATCTGCAATCATTCAAACCAGACTTCTCATCCACATGTTCTATATAAACATAATGACTAAAAATAGAAATTCATAGATGGAGCCTTACAGATTTCTCATTGACCTAAGGTTCCCGATCGCCGGCGACAATGTACCAGAGAGATTTTGGTTCGAAAGATCCCTGCAAACAGAAAAAAAAAAAAGCAAAGAGCCATGAGCCCAGACTATGAATCACAGAGGCGTGCACAGAAGCGAGGAGAGCATACGTACAGCCTGAAAACTTGGCCCTTCAAGTTGCAGACGACCATGGGCCAGTCACACAGCTCGTCGCCGGCGGCTATCACCTCCGGGTCCCAGGCGCGGAGAGCTCCGCTCGGGTCATTCAGCGCCCTTTTGATCTCCACCAGAGTGTTCACTGCATATTCAACCCGACGACGACGGCGACGGCGTCACGGCGACGTGCAGTGCAAAAGAATTCAGAAACCGCAGGAAGAAGAACCATGAATCGAGTGAGCAGAGCACATGATCTCGGCAGCCGGCGGCCGGCGCCCGGCTGCCAGCCTGCCACGACGACAAAGGGCGCAGGAATGAAGGCGGCGACCAGACAAACGTGCGTACCTTCGTCGTTGAAGCTCCCGGGCGCCGGCGGGGAAAGAAGCGCCGCCGCCGCTACCACCAGGCCCATCACGGCCGCCGCACTAGCACTACTCCTAACCTTGTCCACTGCCATGGCGCTCTAGATGGCGATGGCGTGAAGAGTGGGATACTGACCGGGAACGCTAACTGCTGGTCGGCACGGAAAGTGGAGCGCCGGCCGGCACGGACTCTCGGTAGGGGAAAGGCATTGGAGACGCGATGACGCCACCGCTATGATGCTTGGCATGCCGCGAACGCGCGCTGGCGGGCAGGTCCCTGCTTGTCCTGTAGCGCAACGCTAGCTCCTGCCTTTGGCTTGCGGTGCCGGTGGCTGGCTGGGGCTGCACCGTAGGCGAGGGTTAGCGCGCCGCGCGTGAGGCCCTGAGGCTGCAGAGATGTCGTGAACTGGTGAAGTCATCGTCGCCTGCGAAGCGCCGGGGGCATGAAGCAGCCCTGCCGTTGTTGGACCCGAGAGTTAATTTTCTGATGGATTTTTTTAGACAAAATATTATTTGAGATTTAGCAGTTATTTATATGGTAATAATGCACTACTAGTACTACATAAATATTTTCACCACTGGTTGGAAAGCATTTATCACCAGCTGGTTTCACCCCTCATTTGAGATTTAGCAGTTACTTTTACAAATGCCATCAATCTATGGTAGAGTTTTTGTGTCACAAAACAATGTATTAAATTTTTAAACTAGACATAAAACAGTGTTGTGAGAGAAAAAGTATTGTTGAATAGCTGACAGATTCGGCAGATAATCTCAAGCGTACAGGCACGCGCTAGCTGAGCTTAGGGTCAGAGTCAGAGACTCAGGGTCTTAGGGAGGACCTGACATTCTGACCATCAACAGTCACTAGAATTCTTCGGTGTTGTCGAACTGAAGCACTGGAGCTTGGATCGGTTCAACTGACGAGCTATAGTTTCTGCAGTAGGTTTCATCACCCACCGGATTTCTTGGGTGATGCATGAGAACAAGCACTAGAGAAAAGGTTGATGTCTAGAGGCTATGAAGAAGGGTTTTTGAGCCACTGGAATTAATTCTTCGGTGATCACCTGAGAAGATGCAAATGGGAAAGGAGCTCCAATGGTAGGCAATGGCTAGTTCACATGGTAGGCATTAGAGTTATCCGGTGACCTCATCAGACCTTCCGGTGAGTGCTGTTTGTGGGCAGTTCAAAGCCAATGGCTACATTCAGGAGTGGATGTTGTAAATACCCTCTTGGACAACCATTTCAGGTGTGATAGAGCGTCTGAAGTTGTAGAAGAGTTGCAACTCATATCCAAGTGCTCTAACAACAAAAAATTCTTAAGAAAAATATTTGGTGATTAGTGTAGCGCTTTGAGAAGTTTTTAGACTAGTTAGACCGCCACTTTGGTGCTTAGCTCTAGGCTTAGGCTTAGTGTTTAGTAAGATTTGCATATCTCTTGTCATCCCGGTGCTTGCGAGCATTATTGTGTTGTACACTAGGGTCTCACTGCTACAATATTTTTAACCGAGGTGGGTAAAAGTGCTTAATCGATGCGGGCAGGCCAACCACTTTGGACCAAAGGTCACGGTAAATGAGACCTTTTTTGAGGTGGTTGCTTGCCCACCTCGGTTAATCGAATAAAAAAACAAAAACCATGGATAAGCCCAGCAAGACCTTCCACGGGCCTGCCAAGCCCATTCACGACCCGTCACCGCCGTAGCTCACCGGACTGCCGGGATTTGGCCGCCCGACGCCGGATCCAGCCTCCGACCACCGGATCTGTGAGCAAGAGAGGGTAGGGGGAGGAGCGCCGTTGTAACTGACCAATGCCGCCGTCGCCTAGCCCGCGCATGGATCCGGGCTCTCCTCATCCATGCCACCACATCGGAGGAAGAAGAGGAGGCGTCTGTGTCGCCCCTGCACGGATCTGGCCCCTTGTCCATCGGATCCGTGCTCTCCGTGACACACTGTGCCAGATCTAGAGGGAGGGGGTGCCACCATCAAAGTTGGAGGAGGCAGTGGAGGAGTAGGCGCGGCTACTTGTGGAGGAGCTTGGGAGGTGGAGGGCCTTGACCGGTGGAGGAGCTCGGCCATCGGAGGGCCTTGGCCAAGCCCGCACCACCCACTGAAGGCCACCGCACCACCGGGCCACCAAATCGCTATGCCTTCTGGCCGCTAGGTCATAGCATTGCTAGGCCACGGGCTCCTCCAGATCCACCTGGAGAGAGGCACGAGAGAGTGGGAGAGAGGAGAGGCAAGGGGGCGCTGGCGGGAGGGAGAGGGGAGGGGCGCTTGGGTGCGGGAGAGAGAGAGGAGAGGAGGCGCTCGGGTGAAGGACCAAAGGGCGAGCGACACTGAGTGAGGGTGAGCGAAGTGAACCCTAGCTACATATATATATATATATATATATATATATATATATATAGAGAATAGAAGATATGTGTTTTTTTTGTGACTAGAGTATATATATAGAGAAAGAACAAAAAAAAGAGAAA
>Ga0182004_10001089_pt1 | contig 19086 bp, 19 predicted proteins | sample Sormic07211540_1_FD_120479 | JGI IMG/M metagenome (GOLD analysis project Ga0182004, IMG submission 120479) | Endophyte microbial communities from Sorghum bicolor roots, Mead, Nebraska, USA - 072115-40_1 MetaG | ecosystem: Host-associated > Plants > Roots > Unclassified | place: USA: Nebraska...
TATACTATGTCTACCATGCATTTCAATAAGTAATCATGTTTATAACCAAAGCTAGATGCGTTCACAATGCCTTCCTACGGGAAATTATAAATACGACACCCCTGAATACTCACGGGTTGAAATACTACAATGATAGTTCTGTGCGATTGCAGAGTAATTTATTCCTATAACTAAGCTATTGATTAGCGTACCTAAGTACCTTTACTCAAGATTATAATCCTTGTGCACCCCCACGGCGTCGGGCCACAGCTTTGCATATCGTAAGTAAGGATGGTTAGGAAGGCCAATCTGGCAATTCTAATCATCAGTACCAGACTGCACTGCCTAGGTCAGCGCCGTAAAAGGCCTTGGTTTATCTTTGTGAAGTAATGGTGGTTAGGATATGCCAAGAACGTTTCTACTGTTATTATTAAGGATGGACTAAAACTCTATCTTTAATAGTTTCGCTAAGAAACGCCAACAACATCTGGCACAACATGATGGGTTTCATTGACATCTGGCATAGCATGACATTCACTGAGAGGTGGCATTGGACCCTCCATATTGATGTTAGTTGCAGTGTTATTAGTTGTCCGCGTATAAGGTGCAGAACTACCCTCACCATGTTTTGTCCAAATTAAGTAGTCCTCCATAAATCCTCTACAAATCAGATGGGAAGTGATTGCTTCTCCATTGTCAAATACAACAATATTTTTGCAGTCTGCGCATGGACAACATATGTGCTTTGCCTTTATTCTCTAAGCACGTATCTTTGCGACATCAATAATGACCTCTCCATATTTAGTTGTAATTAGTTAAGAACAATGTAGGTCAATCTAAAACAAAACTAATATAACCCCCGAAAATAGTCATAGATACTAACCTCCTTCAATTAAACGGAGATGAAAACCTACCCCTTACAGAGTTTACAATTTATGAAATTTAAATAATTGTTTAAACTCATTTTCATAATTATAAGAAACAATTGAATAAAATTTAGGAATAATCCAAGAATTTCTATGATAATCTTTACTTTTTAATCAAACATGTGTTAATATAGCCATATTTCATAAATTTACGCACAAAGATTTTAAAAAGTATTCATTTGCCATTTTATGATTTTCAACATTTTAATGTATAGATTTATAAAGTGTTATTCATCTGAAAAAATAAAAGCTAAAACTGATTAAAAAATATAAACTTCAAAATGTGCTCATCATTAACTCTATTGCATAGATCTACTCACAAGAATTTTGAAAAGTGTTTATTTTCTATTTTTTAATTGTATACAATTTACTACGAATTTATATAAAAAATTAGCTAAGACTCTCTCTCTTGCCCTATGAACTCTAACCCTAGCCCTAAGCAAGAATGCAAGATGAACCCTAGATCTAGAGCACCTCTAATACAAGAATTGAACCAAAGAATCACTAAAAGAATAGCATCAAGGGCACTAGCTAACCTTCTGGAAGTTTCTCACCAAATAAATAAAGATCAAAACCTCACCTCTTGGAAACTGTAATTGTCTGGTCCGCCACCGTGCACAGCTCACGGGAGTAACTGTTCTTGTCTGGAGGTGCACAAAGGGTATTTATAGCAAGCTTAACACATGCGGTTCATAAAGAGGGCCGCCTATGTAAATTAATTAGCATAGGCGGTCCACTATACAAACTGCCTGTGTAAAAAGGCACATTTACACAGGCGGACACATTACGACAACCGCATGTGTAAATGGTATTTATACAGGCGGTTGTTAATCTAATCCACCTATGTAAATGGACTGTTTACACAGGCGGTTGAGTGACGAAAACCGCTTGTGTAAACTCATTTACACAAGCGGTTCGCTTGTTGGGCCCAGTGAATCTTTTCTACTGGCGCCATAATAGTGTGAACCATCAGTGGAAAAAAAACAAGATGTCAGCGAAAATGATTTTTTACTAGTGGTCTCAGAGACGATCGCCTCTGCCGCTAGCTATGAAGAGCGTGATCTGCACCTCGGTGAGGTCAGCGAGCGTGATGTGTGGAGCGTGTCAATGCCCGCGAGGCATGAGGCGACACCAGATGTGGCTGGGCCCTGTGCTCAGGCATGGGAGCGCCGATGTAGGTGTGGAGGTGCGTGAGGATGGGGCAGGAGCGGCATGGCAGGCTGATTGGAGTGGGTGTGGTACATGGTGGCAGAGGACCCTGTGCCGCTGCGTGGGGGTTGGTACTCGATGACACCGCTGCTCAACTTGTTGCCACAGCCACCATTCCTCCTGCCGTGATGGTCCAGGCTTTAAAGGATGCAGACTCTATGGTGGGTAGGGAAGTAGAGCAGATAGGAGATCAATAGCTCAGACATCAACGTGTATTAGTTTCTGGAATTGGAACCGATGTTTGAATGTCCATGGCTGATGGTGGGGGAGACGTTTTGGTTGGCTGCACCTGCGTGTCTGGAAGATTAGTAGAGAATTGCGGGACCCTCTGATGACGTGGCTTCACGAAATTTTAGAGAAATCAGAGAGCAGGTTCCTCCTATTTAGGTATAGTAGATTTTGTATCCATTCACTGCGTCTCTCTATAAAATGGAGAGTCACTTTCATCCTTGTATCAACGTCAGAAAAAGTGAAATACAGAAACAAGGCCCCTCTTCCTCGCATCTCTTTGTTTCTTTGTGCCTGTGATTTAGTGTGCTTATGAGCAATCTTGAGGACTCGATTTCTAACAGGACTGTATGGCAGGTATATAATGCTACTGCAGCGGGCATCAGCACATCATTACTCTACACTGGAGCTCATCAGCATCAACAAAGCAATGCCCAAGAACAGGTCCAAGAAGACGATGAATAGGAGCAACAAAGGGAATACATCAAACAAATGGAGCTAACCTAATGATTATGCAGGAACACTAAATACACGACCATCACGTGGCCAATAGCAGCATTTCCGTCTTGCTGCTTATTACGGGCAGCAGCAAGCTTGCCAGTCCTACCGAGACAGAGGCATACAGCTTGCTTAGGCATGCAGGCAGCAGCAGCAGCAGCAATGGTTCCTACGACTACATGGTCAAGGTAACAAATTTTCATTGGCAGGTACAATGATCGAAAGGAGTGCAAATGGACCAGCTGAACACCGTCAGCTCTCAGCATCAAGTTTACCAGCCCGCCTCTTTTCACTGTGACACAGCCGACGTTTCTACCTGGCACAAGGTGCTATACGGACGCGTCCACAACGCCTGACTAATCAATGCAGGTCCCAAGGCGAACTGGTTTGGGAGTGTTCTTTCTCAACACTCAATCAAGCACGACATCGGCGGCCTATATCAAGGTCATACTCAGAGACTCAGCCTTGGTGTTAATGGCTGAAGCTGCGCCCTTGGCGCTAGCAGCTCAGATTGCCTTAGCACTAGGCATCCAGTGCCCGATGTTTTTATCGGACAACCAACAGCTTGTGACATTCCTAGACGGCAACGGCCACACCAATCCACCGTACTAGAAATCAAGTGCTTCACACGGTGCTTCATTAATCATTCCTCAAGGAACAATGCATAAAATTTCTAGGTTCATCGAAAACTCAACACCACAACTCATGTCCTAGCTAATCAGGCTTTCAATCATTTGAACCAAACTTGCACTACTACAGGACACTTAATCGTAATGGACATTATGACTTAACCGAGGCAGACAAAGCCAGCTGTGTCGGAGCAAAGGTCACAGAGTGGCTTTAACCAAGACAGTTGGCTAACTGCCTTGATTAATCAATTAACGGAGGCTGAGGCGGGCGTCCTGCATATGCCCATCAGCCCTAATAACTTAAATAAAAACAAAAAAGCCCAGAGCCCACTGCCGAGCCTGTTTCTGCCGTCATGAACCATGGCACCAGCGGCCTTCACTTTTTTTCGATACGAGGGATCTTCTCCATTTCCATTTCATCAACGGAAATACAGTTCATACAAAGAGTATAGAAAGGATCAGAAATCCACAAACCGACGCTTACTACTACCCGAAAAGGACTAGCCATAGTACTATCAACTATCCCCACAAAACCACCGGACATAGAAGAGCCAATAATACGAATTACATCAAGAGCGAACACAGATAACAAAAGATAACAAAACAGCAACTGCGAAACCGCAGAGCACTCAAATGTCTTCGGCATCTTCATCTTTTCCTTTTATCACCTCTTGATCTTGGGGACCTTTAGCTTTACCCACCAATTGCAACGCAATCTTGAACATTGCCTCAGCTCTAGCAGACAATTCTTCCTTGTCCAGGTCTTCAAACAATCCTGCCCAATAAGACATAAGCGTACATGCATGGCATATAATGGTGATAGGACTTGTGACATTTTTTCCTTGGAAGCAAATATTGTTTCGCGTTTTCCAAATTGCCCAACATATCGCTGCAATACCAATTGCATGAAACTTTTATCTATGAGGAAGCGACTTCTCACACCACAACCAGCATTGATTAAAATTTCTGGCAACATTTGTTGCCCCAAGAGAGAAGGCCACAATCCCCCACACAGCTTTAGCCATAGAACATTGAAAAAGAATATGAGAAATCGATTCATTCTAGTCACAGGAAAGACAAGAAGGGTCACCAGTCCATTTCCTACGAAACATATTATCCTTTGTTAGTATAGCATTGTTTGCCACAAGCCATAAAAAAATTTTGATCTTAGCAGGAATTTTTTCTTTCCAAATTTTCCAAAAATAAGGACCAGCATCATTTTTTGTTAAAGCTTTATATACCGATTTCACTGTGAATTTTTCTTTCTTTCCCAGATTCCATATAACACTATCTTCTTCATTATTCATAGAGATTCCATTGAATTGATTCGTTATATGACATCAATCATCTCTTAAGTCATCAATCAACCATCTAGAAAAGTCAACCGAATTTTGTTTAGCAAAAGCCACCGAAATATTAGGTTGAGAACACATTTTGAATAAATCAGGAAAGAGTTTTCCTAACGGTTTTTCCATCAACCAAGTGTCTTTCCAAAATAGAGTTCTCTGTCCATCTTTGATAATCATCTTCCTACCTTGTAGATATATCTCTTTTATTTTTAACAAATCTGACCAAATGGCCGAATCATTTTGCTTATGTTTCACAGAGCAAATGGAATCCTTTTTCAAATATTTAAATCTAACAATCTCTTGCCATAGCCCTTTTTCATTGTCAAGTTTCCACCACCATTTCATCATTAGTCTAATATTCATCTTACTCAAATCTCTAATACCTAAACCACCTTTTTTCCTATTTTTACAAATCCTTATCCACTTAATCAAGTGATACTTCTTTTTAGTTCCACCTCCTTGCCAAAAAAGGCTCTTCTAATCTTATCAATTTTATCAATAATAGTCTTGGGAAGAATATATATAGACATATGATATACAGCAGTATTACTCAAGCTAGCATTAATGAGTATGGTCCTCCCAGCAATGGACATTAAGCCTCCTTTCTAAATATCAAGTTTTTTACTATTTTTTTCCACTAATGGCATCCAATCAATCAAATGTAACCGACTTGGGCTAACTGGTACTCCAAGATATTTGATAGGAAATGTTCCAATTTGACAGTTAAAAATTTCAGCATACTTACTAGCCTAGTTATCCTCATCATTGATAGTTAAAACTTCACTCTTACAGAAATTCATTTTGAGACCAGCCATCATTTCATACATATATAGTAAAAGCTTCATGTTTCTTGCTCCTTGAATATTATGTTTCAGACAGATTATGGTATCATCAGCATATTGTAATACAGCCACCCCTTTATCAATGATATGATCAATCAAACTAGTGAATAAATCATTTTTTGTACTTTATGAATCATCCTGGACAAACCATCTGCTACAAAATTAAAGAGCAGGGGGGATTGGGGATCACCTTGTCTAACTCCTTTAAAACACTTGATGTAAGGTCCCACCAAGTTATTCAATTTTACACTTATAGTTCCTCCAGATACCACTTTTTCAATCCAATGACACCACTTATGATCAAAACCTCTAGCTACTAGACATTCTAACAAAAACTTCCATTTGACCTTATCATATGCTTTTTCAAAGTCCAATTTCAAAATTACTCCCACTTGTTTTTTTTTCTTTTGGTTTCATGTAGAATTTCATGTAAGATCATCACTCCATTCATAATATTCCTTCCTTTCATGAAAGCAGTTTGATTTTGATGAATCAACTTATCAGCCACTTTCTGCAATCTCAATGTTAACGTTTTGGTGACAAGTTTGTAGAGATAATTCAATAAGCAAATGGGTCTGAATTATTGAATTTTTGAAGCTTCAGATACCTTTGGTAATAAAGTGATGATTCCATAGTTAATTCTTGATATATCAATTGTATCATTATAAAACTCCTCAAAAATCTTCGCAACATCTATTTTAACAATACTCCAACAAGCTTGAAAGAATTCAATTGGAATTTTATCAGGTCCAGCTGCTTTGTTTTTTTCCATTTGGAAAAGAGCTTCTTTAATTTTAGGCTCAGAAAAAGGTCTTGTCAACATTTGATTTTCTTCTTCAGATACTTGTTCTAATTCTCCCCATAAACTTGAGTCTATATGAATATTATGATCATCAACTGGTCCAAACAACTCAGTATAATATTCAGTCGCATGATTTAACAAATTCTCATCTCCTTCAATAACATGACCATCACTTTCAAGAAAAAGAACATTATTCTTTCTCTTCCTACCATTAGCAATACTATGAAAGTATTTGGTATTATTGTCACCTTTCAACTAGATCCGTCACTCGCGGTGCCTCTACCGGATCTGCAACGCCCACACCGCCGCCGTCCCGTGAAGTAGCGCTGCTACCTCGCCCTCCACTGGATCCGTCTCGTGCATGCCGCCACACGCATGCTCCATGTTGCTATTTTTTAACATCACTACCAAGTATGGAATTTGAATCTATCCTTAACAATGGCGCCAGAAATACCTTGTTGGTACGTGCTACTAAAAATTAGCGTTAATAGTTCCTAAACAATTTTAGATCTGCAAGAGCACAAAGGTATCATTGTAGCATTTCACCCGGAAGTATTTGTTGATATTTCTTAGTGTCGCTACTAGGATTAGGCAGAGAACCTATCGCCAGCAAATGCGCCAGAAATGTATTTGTTGTTTTTACATAGTAACAGTACTATAGTATTGACCTTGATTGTTCCTTAACCTATTTAGATATTAATCCGCAAGTGCACAGAGTTGTCGTTTGTAGCATTTCACCGGATGAGTATTTGAGTATTGTTATTTATATTTTTTCCAAAGGAAGGCATTGATTAACATTCTGATATGATCATAGGTAGTGATGCTATGCAAGTTTACCAATTGTCAATACATGGGTATGAAATGATAATAGACATAGTGGACAGACACATGAGCATTCCTCGAATGATAAATACAAAAGAAACTAATAAAAGAATATTCCTAAGCGAGCAGACATTAATCTAGTATAGTCATATTATGATTAGTTAATGTTCATATAATTTACATAAATAGAATTAGTGCCAAGTGTGATATGGATCAGGAGACATGCTCGTACTAGTCTTCCAGCAACCGTCATGCTGATTTAGACTTTTACATCCCAAATGATCAGGGGGAAATGCCATGGACGGACATGATTATCACCACCTACCGCCATCCCCTCAATGAAGCAAGGGCCATGCAGACACCTGCCTCTCTATACCCAGGCACCATGCCTACATATATAGAGACTACCCAATTCACCCCGGGACTCCGACCCTATGGAGCGACAAGTTATGAATTGGGCACACCTTGTGACGCGATGAACTACCACATCCAACTTAGTTCTAATCTTCATTATATAAGTTATATGTTTTAGTAAGCACAATGTTAATGATGGTACTCTCATGACACATAAACTATACACTAGTTCATATATCAAGATCATAACATCACAACTATACTCTAATTCATAAATATGACAATAATTGGATAATGAGAGCATGAACTTGGAAGGACTCATAATTCTATTCTCACCCAAAGTGGTCTTCTTCCAAGGAGCCAAGCTCCCCAAGGTAACTTTGCCTCGCTCTACTAACAAGAAAGTAAAAGCTACAACTAAAAAGTGGAAGTGAGGATTGCACAAGATGATTGTTTTGTGTTTTTGTGCGTTGTGTTGTAGGAGGGGTGGGTTGGCCTCCTATTTATATAGGGGAGTAAGGCGGTACGTGTCCTAGAGTTGTGTGGGAACATGTCGGGAACAGCCTCTCCTCAGTGACATGCATCCACATGTGAAGATCGGTGGCTGGAAGAGCTAGCAAGGGGTCGGCCGAACAGAGGGTCGGCCGAACCCTGACCACCGCCTTTGCATGGTGGATTGTGGTGGACTCTTTGGTCGGACCATCACATGTTCCACTTTGTTTGGATGGTGTTTTCTCGTCTATTGCACTTTTATGAGTTGGAAAGCGCCTTTTGGCAAATACTTCCCATGCATTTGTGTTCATGACCTGAAAAATACAATTCTCCAAATACATGTGAAACTAGGTTAGAAGTTAATGAATATGTGATGTTGGTTTGTCAAATTTCCCTATCTTTGACATTAATTGACGGTCTGATTTCATCGTTATTGACCGTCAACAAATCCGCAAGCTTGACCTTTGCTCGTCCCGAGCAAACATTAAGTTGGTTTTGGGTTGTTGATGAGGAGTTGCTAGTATACCGGTATAATTCATAAGTGCCATGGTTGTAACAAAATATTCCTCCTTAATTTAAATAAGTTGGCATTTTTATCTACCCCTTTAACTTGAAATTTTATGGGGCTTCTGCTTTTCCAATCCTTAGGCAGTTGCAAGATAGAATGACATAATAGATTTACTAATCATTAGTTTCTCGATCATCTTTCCATCTTGGAGGTTTTATGAATTTTGAAAATAATTAACAAGTTCCTCAAATGATTCACTCAATCGCTTAATGTGTATGATCCATACCATAGGCTCTTGGTAATACCTTTGTTTTTCATCCTACTTCTAGGAAGGTTTATATGTGGAGTTTTGGGTATGTATGAATAATGTGCCTACTTGTATCTCATAATATTGCTAAGTCAAAAACCGGATCGAAGGAGATGCAAGGCATATAATTTGATCAAAATGTGCAGGTGTGTGAAATATTTTCTAATCCTATTTGAACTCCTTTGCCATGAATATCATTATTTTCTAGGAAATATGAAGAAGATGGGCTATGCTTTTTTCTTTTTCTTTTTTTTTGGCGGGCATCTTTGTACCCCTTTTTCTCTCATGTCCTTTGGCATGGACATTATATATTTTCCCTCTTTTTTTTCTTTTTTGTATAGCCCAAATTCCTTTTGAAATTTTGAAAGAGATTAGAGCATATGGATGGAGCATTTTTTATTTTTGGTGGATGGATGACATATTTTTGCGCAGCCCTCAGTGTGAGAGTTTGCATTTTTTTTATTTCTGGGTGTACGTGAATCTTGATCATGGCTGCATGACAAGTATCTCGTCAAGGGTCACATCAATTTGACGCAGCTGAATGTAAATACATGTAGGATATGACTAAGGTTTGGAATTTAAATATTGTCATATTGCTGTGGTAGGAATTTATAACCATTGAGGAATATGTCATTTTCAAATTTTTAAAAAGAAAACTCTCGGTGTCAAATTTTTCTTAGAACTAAGTCATAGCAATAATCCATTTAGCATATCATAACTTGCAAAAACATAGGAAAGGATCATGCTGTAACACCCAAAAATTTGCTTTGTATCAAATAGGTTCAATTGGATTTATTTTAAGTATTTTGTGAGCATTTAATTTAGCACATAAATAAGTTTTAGTGAAATTAATGTCCATCATAAGGATAGGAACATGTTTATGCATATATGCTGGAGCATATTTATTTTCGTGCTGTGTTGTTTTGCTAAAATTCAGTTTTGATTTAATTATTCTCTTGAAATAGACTGAAAATAAAAAAATTTACTTTTGTCTCTTGGTTGCTGGCCTGCTTCCGGGCATTGGCAACATCCTAGAGTTGCAGCGCACTGCCCAGGGTCCAGTGACCACGAACCGGCCCAAGCAATGTTGCAGCACTGCCTCCCCATCTCATATGTGCAGCTGATACTCGGGGCACAGTGCTACAGTGTCTCCTTCTTCCCAAAGTTAGACTCGAGCCGGACTTTGTTTTCTGCAGCACAAATCGCTAAGCCCGAGTACTCCGTGAATACAGCGTGCAATCTACACCTTGATCGTATTTAAGCAAAGCTGCAGATGCGCCGTATCATTTTTCCTCGCCCTAGCGCAAGTTGCCACTTCATCTCAGGCTTGTATTTCCACCGCCAGCCCCTAGTAGTTGCGGCCGTTCTCTGGTCTCGCCGGCTTGCCGCTCCGTCGTCAAATATGTTTCGCAGACGAGCTCCACACAGAAATGACGAAGCGTCTTGTGCCCTTTGTTTCTCCTTTTCTCCTTTGTTTGCTCACCGTCATCTTGTTCACATGAAGTTTCTGTTCCTCCCTTCAAGTATTACTTTGTCGTCGTTCTGTTTTTAGCCGCTAAACCTTTCTGGATGAGTTCGCCATGATCTGTACTCCGTCCCTATGTTTCCACCGACATGTAAGCCAAGGCTCGTAGGCCCTTTATGATTGTCGGTGAGCTCCAGTTTGCCTCCCCATGCGTATGCTATGTGATTGCCAGCTTGATGATGCCATGGTGACGCCATGATGACATCATATGGATTTATAGCCATTTTCATTCAAAAAATAAATCTAAAAATACAAAGGAAATACACTAGTTTGTTTTAGTCATATAATCTTTATTTTAACTCTAATTTGATCTGTTCAATTTGTGTTAGGTTCATTAGCTTGTGCTCTAGGCAATGGTACCACTATTTAGAATATTTTCAAATATTTATTTTCGAGGTCATATTAAATAAATTACTTTTCTATAGGAAATCTTAGAAAATTCATAAGTTCTTCGTTTTAATTCTGATTTTTGTGAACTTTATGTCTTTGTGATCGTAGCGCTGCGTAGAATATTTTTATAAATTAGTCCTCCACGTTAGTGCTACATAAGTATTTTGAGTTAATGTACTTACATGAGTTATAAATCATTGATGGAACTTCTCATTTTGGATTTTCTCAACATCTCTATGACTGACTCTACGTCTAATACCTTTTCCAATGGTCTATTCAACATGAGCTCTACATTTTAAATGTAAGAAAATTTATGGGAGGCAAAAAATAAATTTAAGCTTGTAATTGTTGAGATATTACCTAAGGTACAGATCACCGTCACAACAATTGAAAAGCACATATCTATGTGCTTGTACTTTAGCCAAATCATTATATCATGAAGGACTTTATAGAATTGTTGCTTCTCCTCTTTAGACATGTTATACAAAGCTGGAGGCAAGTAATACTTACCATTAGCCTTTTTTCTGGATGTAGATCTGGCTTGATGTTCATTTCTTGCAAGCTAGTATTTCCATGCCTATAGATTGTCCTTTCATTTTCCATCCATTTCTAAAAGTGTTCAAAATATATTTTCACACACATTCTTCTCTATATGCATAAAATCAATATTGTGTCATAGCAAATTATACTTCCAGTAAGATAAACTAAATAGGCCACTAACACCCTTCCCGGTTTTGGAATTGTCAAAGTCTTTAATTGATTTTATCCTTTCCAAAAGAGACACTACACAATAAGAAATAGGCCTCAACCGATGCTCTTTGGTTCCGTCAAATGAACTAGCATCATAATGAAACTTATGGCCACTGGACAGAAATCGTCAGTGTTGGATGAAACATTGCTTGTACTTCAAGCATCTTAAACTTGTTTCAACTTCACAGGATACACAATCCAACTGTCCCATAATAATGTACTGTGCGCTAGTATCCCTGTCCAAGGGTAGTCACTCACAATATGCAATATTGTAGCATAAAGTTGAAATCTCTTATCTCGAGATGCATCACATGTAAACATACCAGTGTCAAACAACACATTTAGCTAATCATAAACCGGCTGCACAAATGTATGGAAGTGCTTTCTAGGGTAACCAAAAATTATTAGAGTGAGCATAAGAGAAGAAGCTTTAATGCATAACCATAGTGGGAGGTTGTATGGTACTAAGGGCACTCACAATGCAGAGTCTAAAGTTATTTATTACCTCGAACAATGTGGACTTAGAACCTAAATAAGACTTCAAGTCTTATTTTTTCTATCTCTTTCTTCAATAAATATGCTGCCACATCAGCAAAATACCATAAATAATATGTAATTAATTGTCTTGGACTTTGTGATAAAGTCTTGCATTGTGAGTGCCCTAAAACAACTGACCAACAACTATGTGTAGAATTATACTTTCTAAATTGGTTAAAAACATCTGTTGCTATTCCAAACCTCATGTTTCGAGAATCTGATGCAATATGAAAGCACCATCCTTTGTACGCTCCTCATCGTGCCATCTAGTTAACTTGGCTGTTTCCATGTTCATGAAAAGCCTTTTAAGTCATGGTTTATTGGAAAGTAATGCAATACCTTATTTGGGGTTGCCTTTCTTCTTTTCTTTTTTGTTTATAATATTTTATCTGACTTATTTTTGCCATCTTGAAGCTCCACATTTTTAACAGAACATCATATTTATTGTCTTTCCCATAGAATTGACAATTATTTGGGCACACATGGCCTACACACATCTGGCAGTGTGCAGATTTCTTGGGTTGCAGTGATGTTAAGGTTAGTAGTTGGTTTCGTTCTACACTCAAGGATGCCTCTGTATGGGAGATTCACCAAGCTTTGCTTCTCCGAAAGAATAACGGTGTTTTGAATGTTGTAGTTGTATCAAAATTTACTGTAATATAATTAGTTTGCACTTTGATATTATATGACTCTGTAATTAGGTGTAAATTGGATGCCCATGATAACTGAGATATTATAGCTGCATAGGCGGTTACTTTTGAAAACCGCCTGTAAAAATAATTTAAAATTGAATTTTTGAGCTTTTCAAATGACCTCGTTTAAAAAAACTGTCAAAATAAAAGTTCTAGATCTCAAAAAGTCATGAAATTTTGTAGTTGATAATTTTTTCATTTGAGATCATTTTGTCGTCGAAAACAACGTTTGAATTTCTCAAATTTGAAATTCAAATTTTGTAAATGACCTCGAATGGAGAAACTACCAATATAAAAGTTGTAGATCTTGAAAAGTTATCAAACTTTGTGGTTGACAACTTTTCCATTTAAATATGTTTAGGGCCTCAAATAAGCAGTGTATGCTCAGTATAGGATAATATGTGGGGAACTAAACTCTAATATAGACACATGTGAGTCATAGGTGGAGTGGTAGAGGAGGTTACACGCGAGGGCGAGGTCTCAAGTTTGAATCGCACTTGGCGCGTAGCACGTGATTTTACGTGAAAAAATGCGCGACTTGCGACTTCCCTTGAATTGAATCTTTTTTCCTATTTTTAGAACGCGATTTCATATTTTTTATAAAAAAATTTCACAGGCGGTTCCCTACGAGAGCCGCCTGTGGAAATGTTTTCTACACGCGGCTCATAAGATACCACCGGTGGAATTGGCCCATTTCTATTGGCCTCTAGCGCAGGCGGTGTTAAAAAACGCTAGTAGAAATAGGTTACCAGCCGCCTGTATAGTATGCCCGTGTACTAGTGGAAAATAGAGCAGAATAGCACGACATATTGAGGACACAGCACAATAGCGCGGCCCATGAACTCGCAGAATTGGCGAAGGCGAAGAGTACACGACATTGTACAGTCCGGTATTTTATTTCTCCAATATGTGTAGAGCATATAGTTTTGTTATTATTCGTGTTTTTTATATATTTTTTTATAAAAAAACGCTATCTATTATAGCGCCGTTATAGCTGCATAGCTGCTGGAAAAAAGTTGCCGCTATTTTCAATAGCCTGCTATTTTAAACATTGATATAGTTGCTAGGAAATGTTACACTTTCTAAGTGATTAATAGAGCTATCTCTTCCTGAAAAATAGAAGAATGAACCAATCGAAGACTGCTCCGGATCGGAAACACTTCGGACAAGCAATAGAGTTTCCATTAAGGCTTTAGGAATGACCTTTGTGGTAAAATGATGGCCGACCACATATATTTGGACGCCATTATCAGGAAGAACTGGTGACTTGTAGTGCATGACATTGCATTAATTAAGAAAGGCAAAACGCAGAAGTTTCCAATACAACGCCTGACTTCTCACAGGACCTCATCATCGTAAATTATAGTGATGTATAATGTCAGGACATATAATAACGCTACTATATCGAAGGACGTAAAAATACAACAAAACGCCCTGTTGTCTATAATATTACAATACTCTAAACCAGGGAAGGCGGACAACTCCCAGATATATATATATGCGTCGTCCACACCATTGAAGTGCCTGCAGATATACATTTACTGCACATGCAGGGAAGATCAGAAAAGGTCGATGCCTGGCCGGACCATTTGTGAATTAAACGCAATCAAATTTGCAAAAGCGAGAACTAGAAAACTACCAGATGATGATCACATCGTTTGAGGAAACACATAACATGCATGCAGATGCATGCTCATCGCTCAGGCCAGGCATGCCAGGGCCTCGACGCTGCCCTTGGCGGTGCCCTTGGCGTTGCTGCACACGGCCATGGTCTTGTTGTTCTTGCCGGCGTACTCCACGTTTACATCGATGAGCGACACGCCGCTGCATGGCTGTGACTGCGAGCAGAGCAGGCTGATGGCCTGTGGCGTGGACGACGTGCCCGTGATGTTGCGGAACGTGACGTCCTTGACGATGACATGAGAGGAGTCGCTCTTCTTGCCGGGGCACACCTTCTCGGGGCAGAAGTACTGGTCGATGATGATGGGGTTCGCCACCTCCTCCATCCTGATGTTCTCGAAGGTCAGATGCGACGCCGTCAGCACAGACTCGGCGTCCTCGTACGACTTGATGCGCACGCCGTTAGTGGTCTTCTTGAGCACGCAGTCCCGCACCGTCACGTCGGTCACGTCCTTCTCATCCTTGTAGCGGCCTAGGCAGCCGATGCTGATGCCCTGCCCGGGGCCGCAGATGATGTTGTTCACCATGACGCCGTCGCTCCCGGGGCCAACAGAGATGCAGTCGTCGCCAGTGCCGATGGTTGAGTTGGTGATGCTCACCTTGGTGGACATTCCAACATGGACGCCGTCCGTGTTCTCAACGTCCCCAGGCGCGGTGATGTTCACGTCCTTCACCGTGATGTTCTTTGAAGCGTCGATATTGATGTGGAAGAACTTGGAGTTGAGTAGTTTGATTCCAGAGACAGTGCCGTTGGTCACGTAGAACAGCACCAATGTCTACATGAATGCACATAATAACTACTATCTGTATAATACACATGTATATTTATGCGTCGCATTGTACCGACACATAAGAATTAAGGTGAGCATCGCACGTACGTTGGGCATCGCCTTCACAGTGCCGGTTTTGGCCTTTTTATAAACGGCGGTGCCCTGGCCGTCGAGCGTGCCCGAGCCAGTCATGACGATGTTGTCGACGTGCGACAACTCGATCCAGCTCGCCTTGTACTTGGCCAGGTCGTTGGATCCCAGCAGGTTGCCATCGAGCTGGATGGTGATGGCGCCCTTGCACGGGCCAACGAAGTTGAGAGGGCCGACCAGATAGTCGCCCTTGGGGATGAGCACCGTGGCGCTTCCGGTCGCTCTGCACGCTGACGTCCACGCGTCTTGAACCGCCTGAGAAGTAGATCATTCAATCACCACCGTCAGCAAGATCGACATCGTATCGATCAGATCAACTGCATCCGCAACGCACCACATATCGATGGTTTACCTTTGTGGAGTCCGTCTTGCCGTCGCCCGTCGCGCCGAGCTTGGAGATGTCGAACGTCCCGCTGGCTCCAGAAGCAGCAGAGTCTGCTGCCGAGTCTCCCGTCTTTGCTCCGGTCCTTTTCGCTGTGCATACCGCGCATAGGATCGCTAGGATGAAGAACACCCTGAGAGCATTGCTTGCGGAAGCCATTTCTCCCTGTGGTGGCCGGCTCTCCTCGCCGCTGGGGAGATGGATGTTACGGAAGATATCCTTGCTTGAGACAGAGGAGCATCGTTTGATATGTACACGAAATGAGCGTCTGGCCTTTGCTATTTTGAGGCAATGCTTGAATAGGGCACTCCTGTCCTCTGGTTTTTTACAGGTTCTTGACGAACCCTTCCCGTTTCCAAGGCCCAAGTGATGCGGATACTGGACAAGGCAACCTCATGACGTTTTACCAACCGTGTATCCGGAGATGCGTGCTAGTCTCTCAGCTGGCATATTATGTTGTGAACTTTTGTTCACACGCAAATTTCCTCAATCGATTCTATTTACATATGACATTCTATTACAGCAGATCCTAAAAAAGGCTAAATGAAATTACGTCTACGAAAAATAGGAAAGCTAAACAACAACCAAATGTTTTGTGGAGCACCAGCATCAGATTCTTTTTTTTTTAGAATTCTGGGGCTCATGCCCAAGCCTTTAACTAATGTCAAAAGACTACGAGTTCATTAAGAAAATTGTATAGCTGGGACTCGAATTGTCTTGTTTCGCAGTTTTTGCAGTTTTAGGACTTCAAACCACTGGTAGGTAGCGGTTCTAAACCCCTTTTTACAGGCGGTTTGGCGAACCGTCTGTGATTGGTGGCCTGTGGAAATAAATTTTTCCACGGACGGGTAACTGAGAACCGCCTGTGGAAATGGATTTCTACAGGCGGTTCAGTTATGCCAACCGCCTGTAGAAATCTTTTGGTAAAAAATATGAAATCGTTTTTTAAAAATAGAAAAAAAAAGATGTTAATCTCGTATTTTTGAAATCGCGCGCTACGCGGTCGGTGGGATTCGAACCTGAGACCTCACCCTCGCGCGTACCCTCCTCTACCACTCAACCTATCACTCACTTGTTGTTTGAAATAGAGTTTAGTTCCCCACATACTATCATAAACCAAGCATGAATTGATTATTTGAGGTCCTCAACGGATTCAAATGGAAAAGTCGTCAACTACAAAGTTTTACAACTTTTTAAGACCTACAACTTTTATATTGGTAGTTTCTTCATCCGAGGTCATTTACAAAATTTTAATTTCAAATTTGAGAAATTCAAACGTAGTTTTCGATGACAAGATGATTTCAAATAAAAAATTATCTACTACAAAGTTTCATAACTTTTCAAGATCTACAACTTTTATTTTGACGGTTTTCTCAAACGAGGTCATTTGAAAAACTCAAAAAATTCAAGTTCAAATTATTTCTACAGGTGGATTTCTTAAGAAACCGCCTGTAGAAATCATATTTGTATAGGCGGTTTCTTAAGAAATCCGCCTGTAGAAATACATGATTTCTATAGGCGGTTTTGTTAGAAAAACCGCCTGTAAAAATTGATTTTCACAGGAGGTTTTGTAGTCGGGTAAGCCAATTTCTTTCCACAGGCGTTTTTTAATTAAAACCGCCTGTAAAAATTATGTTCCACCGCTGGCTTTGAACACTTTTGTACTAGTGAACATTGATTTCGTAAATATAGGCCTTCAAACGTTGGACTGTTGATTTACATGACAAACACTTCAAACACAGTGTATTTTCTCCCTTTTCTAATCTGTATACACGTATAACCAAACAGCTATAAATAGGATCTATTACATGTATTGATAAGTGTTTGTGGAACAAGGGTTTGGAACGCCAACGAGATGCCGGGCTCCACCGCAGCCGCAGCCTACTCGGCTCAGTTCACAACAATAGCCAAGTTCGAGTTCTCCTTCTCAGCAGCCTTTACAAGAAGGGGTTGGGAGCCTCTCCATGCTGAGCGACGCAGGGCCGACTGGGCTAGTTAATCCATTCCGACCCAAGGACTCGTACGCTCTTCTTCTTGGCCCACGTCGCTCTTTTGTTAACAGCCGACCCAACTTTAGAGAAGTCATCAGCTTCAAGTTCAGTCACCGGAGTGGTGTCGGTGACACTTCTTATGGCAGAACTGCTTAATTTAATGTTCTCCCTCTGTACTTGTCTTCCACTAGATAATAAGCATTCAACAAAAGCATAAGTCCCAAGCTCTGGTCGACTTTATCCTCGAATGGACCGACTTAAGCGCACCTCCCAATTAGGGAACAGTTGAGTACTGGCAAATGTATTTCGACGGGTCATTTAACATCGACGGTGCAAGAGCTGGTGTTTTCTTTATATAACCAAACAATAAAAAGTTCTGCTACATCCTCAGGATTCACTTTCCTGCACCGAATAATGTTAAGCCTGCCTATACGGCATGCGGATTGCGGTCGAGCTTGGCATAAAGCACTTATATGTCTATAGGGACTCAGCCCTGGTCATAAACTAGCTCAAAAAGGGCTGTGATTCGATCCATGAAAAGATGGACACATACTGCAAGGAATTCAGGAAGCTAGAAAGGAAAATTCTACGGTGTCGAATACATAGATGTGGTCCGGGATAAAAATGAAGCAGCCAATGTACTGTCCAAGTTGGGGTCATCGTGAGCTGAAGTCCCACATGGTGTATTCGTTTAAGACCTCGTCGAACCAACTATTTGGGAAGAGGAAGATCTCATGGTCGAGAAGCCTCCAGACCAGCCACTGGTAGCCATGGTTAGTCCAGTACCATCTCCAACCACACCTTTCATTAGGTATTTGAAGGATGGAACATGCTACATAGACAAAACAGAAAACGAATGCCTCATACGTCGCAGCAAGCATTACATGTTAGTCGATGCATCATTCACGCGCAAGAATACAAAAGAAGAAATACTCATGAAATGCATCACTTAGGACAAGGGCATTAAACTTCTTTGCAAGATATAGGCTCACACCTTTGGCAACCATGTAGCTTCCAGGACATTGGTCGAAAAAGCTTTTTGAGCAGGTTTTTATTGCTCATCAGCCATCGCTGATGCAGAAAAACTGGACCAGCACTATGAGGGCTGTCAGTTCTTCGCCAAGCGCTTCCGTATCAGACCATGAGATCCAGACTGTTGATGCAAAACTGATCTGCAAACACAAAGGGCTAATACCCGATTCAAACGTTAAGGCGTGCCAGCCGATTTGACCTTGCTATCGGCAAAGGTGATAACTCGAATACTTTAGTCCTGA
>Ga0182004_10001090_pt1 | contig 19080 bp, 13 predicted proteins | sample Sormic07211540_1_FD_120479 | JGI IMG/M metagenome (GOLD analysis project Ga0182004, IMG submission 120479) | Endophyte microbial communities from Sorghum bicolor roots, Mead, Nebraska, USA - 072115-40_1 MetaG | ecosystem: Host-associated > Plants > Roots > Unclassified | place: USA: Nebraska...
ATCTGTAAACCGCGAGATGAATCTTTTGAGTCTAGTTACTCTATAATTGGACAATGTTTGTCAAATAAAAACGAAAGTGCTACAGTGCCGTTTTTCACCATTTTTTGCCAACTGAACAAGGCCTAAGAAAGGTGAATCGCGAGCTACTGCAACATTTACACAACAGTTTGAAAAGAATCTGTCCAGACATGCAAGTGTCCCGGATCCCAACTCCTAGCAAATTGAGCTATGACATGAGCAGCCGAATTACAAGAACGTGGAGCATATACAAGATTAGAGTCAGTAAAATCACATCTAAAAATAAATCTCGAATAGAGGTCCCTTGAATTGGTTCGGGTAGCATCAAGCATCTGAGTTGAATCGGTCTTGATTATAAGCTGCGATATACAGTTCCATGTTGTTCAGCTACCTCCAAAGACATCAAGGCAACCGGCCCTTCGTTCCCAGCTCCAGCCAACAGACATGCCCCGGTGTCATCACGAATAAGAAATCCCCAGGCTCTCTCCTTGGAAGTTGACAGAAAGCCCCGTCGAAGTTGATCTTCAGACAAGACGTTGCCAGCGTACTCCATTTCAGATTTGCAACAGTATTGGACTCTAGGCCTTCAGCCCTGTTTGGTTTCAGGCGGTAAAGTTTATCATCCGTCACATTGAATATTTAGACATATGCATTAAGTACTAAATGTAGACTATTTACAAAACTAAAAGCAAGGCTAGAGTGTAATTTACGAGATGAATCTTTTGAGCATACTTAATCTATGATTGAACAATAATTATCAAATAAAACAAAAATGCTACTATACGTGCAGCAAAGGTAAACACTCCTCTAATAATAATCACCCCATCACTCACATCTGCTGCTCCCCAGCATTCACTTTATTGCGCATATCCCACCCCCTCCATAGTAGACACACACACAAAAAAGTAGCACATTTATGTGGATTGGCCTTGTTTAGTTCCAAAATATTTTGCAAAATTGACACTGTAGCTCTTTCGTTTGTATTTGACAAATATTATCCAACCATAGACTAACTAGGCTTAAAAGATTCGTTTCGTCAATTTCGACCAAACTGTGTAATTAGTTTTTATTTTTATCCGTCTAAAGATTCGATGTGACGGGGAATCTGGAAAATTTTGCAAAATTTTTTGGGAAAGTAAACAAGGCCTAAGATCCAAGATCTCTCCCACAAAGTATTATTGACTGATTTGTTGTAAGAGAATAAGCCATGGCAGAAAATATTATTATTGGCTGATAAGCCATGGCAGAAAATATTATTGGCAGAAATGTTTCATTGGCAGAAAATATTATTGGCAGAAAAGTAGCACCAAAGTATTATTGGCTGATAAGCCATGACAGAAAATATATTTGGCTGATTTATTGTGAGAGAAAAACACTGCTAAATGACTGACTGATTCGGCTAATAAACTCAAGCGAACATGCTGAATTTGCTGATCCTAGCAACTTGACCCGAAAACCTTCAAGGTCCGGTTCCCTCCAGCATTGGCGTACTACTTTACATTCCAGGTAGCAGTGGCCTCCATCATCATCAAATCTGTTGCAGACTGGACATCTACTAGTGTCTAGGTTAATGTCGCAGCGCTTTATGTTCATCTTTAAGGGCAAGCTATTATGTGCAAGTCTCCATACAAATTGCTTCACCTTTGTCGGGCATAAAACTTTTCAAATTCTCTTGCAAATCATGTCATTAGGCCGGTTCCTCTACGAAATGGACCCCTCTCCTTGTTAGCGTTGCTTCATTCTCTGAGCCCATCATCAAGTATGGTATGTCAATTTCACCGAGAAGACCCCCTTTGATCAAAATGCCACAATACTCCCTTCATATATAATTTAGAAGTCGTTTTGGACAAGGTTTATGTCAAACATTGAAAATATAAATCATCAATAACTTTTAAATTATTAAGATTACAAATGTGAAAATTATTAAATAGATTTGTCTTGAAAAATACTTTCATAAAATTATACATATATCATTTTTCTAAATATTTTATAAAAATAAGGCCTTTTTTAGTTCGCAAAAAATTTTAATTCTAGCTACTGTAGCACTTTCGTTTGTACTTGACAATTATTGTCCAATCGTAGACTAACTAGGCTCAAAAGATCCGTCTCGCAAATTACAGACAAACTGTACAATTAGTTATTTTTTAATCTATATTTAATATTTCACGCATGTGACACAAGATTTGATGTGATGAGGAATCTTGAAAAATTTTTAGAACTAAACAAGACCTAAGAGGTCAAAGTTATGTTTTGGAGACTGTGTCGCTGTCCAAAACGACTTCAATCCTATATAGAGGGAGTAAGTGCTACATATTCTTTCCAAAAGATGTCTTTAAGGCTAGTCTTTGAAGTTTCATCAAAGTTTTATGAACATTAAATATGATGATATTGTACCATATTTATGAAAAAAGAGACAACAAGAATTTTATCGGAGCAGAGAGAGTTTTATCATCATAAAAGTCTTTTGCATTGTTGAAAATTGAAATACGAAACCTCCGTTGAGACTGGCCTAAGCAATTGCTTGTCCTAGGGATCGGTAACAAGATTGATGAATTCAGAAAGTCTTGACAGCAATACTGGCCCCCATGGCGTTCTAAGTCTCCTTGTTACTCCTGAAGGTATCCAAGGATCCTCCTTGTTTAATGAATTTTTGTCGACTCAAAATCCTTCATATGCGCGCATATGTATCCCTAATATATAATTGGGAAAATTTTAATCTGCTCACTGAAAATTTTAGTCTGCCCACTTTATTCTGTCCACCAATCATCTGTATCCTGAATCAGCCCGTCCCCTGCTTCAACGCTCGTGGAAGAAGATAAAGAGAATAAAAGCTTTTATAGTGCAAAATCTCGTGACACATTCACATCAGAGCATGTTGAGAATAAAGAAAGGTACAAGGGCCTAGATGCAAAGTGTTTGTCCTATTAGTTTACTTTTCTTTTATTCTTTAAATCGGCTGAAAATTGATAAATACGTAGTAATTCATAGAAAAATTTAAAAATTACAAAACAAATTTTGTTCAGCTCCACATATGTAAATCCATGCAGTAAACAAAAAACACCACAAATTTTAGTATATTTTTTTTGCTGGATATGCTTGCCTATGCTTTTTAGTGTAAAATTGAAATTATAGTTATCTTGCTCTAATTATTATGAAAATTTTATGGTAGCCTATTTAATGTGATGCTTGATTTGAGGTAAAAGTTTTAGCACCATTCACGCATATCTCACTGATTTACTAATTTACCTAGATTTATGCTCGCTAAATAGCTTACAATCAATTTAAGTATGTAAAAATAAAAAAAGGATGCTTCCACTACCTTTGCACGATGTGTTATTATATTATATGAACACTTCATAAGCCTATGTGTTCATATTCTACATACATTTAACTGATATATCATATTTCATAGGAATTCTAATCTAAAAAGAAAAATAAAGCTAGCAACAATTTTATCATGTTTTAATATAATACTAAGGTATATCAAGAGGTAATATTAGAGTAAGATAAGGTTTGTCTAATTTCTATTATTATTATTATTATTATTATTATTATTAAATAAATATGTCTTCAAGCTACATATTATTGTAAATATTAACTATATAATATCATAGATGTCATGGTTATCAATAAAATAAATTATGAACTTTAAATTTTATAAAAAAAGATAAATATAAATAGATATGTAACATTATGTCATCACTTTCTATGGCCATTTGATGTTTTTCTTCCGTTGAAACACACTAGCATATTTGCTAGTAATATAATTATTTGTGTGTGTGCCGGTGTGTAATAAGTTAAGGCCTTGTTTAGTTTCATTTTTTTTGCAAAATAGACATTGTAGCATTTCCGTTTGTATTTGACAAATATTGTATAATCATAGACTAACTACGCTCAAAAGATTCGTCTCGCTAATTACAGGTAACCTATATAATTAGTTAGTTTTTATCTATATTTAGTGCTACATGTATGTGCTATAAGATTCAATGTGACGGAGATTGTGAAAAAAATTGCAATTTTTTTTTAACTAAACAAGGCCTAAATATATAAAAATTAGCGTGGAGTTGGAGTGGAGGCAGGATGGAGGAGGAAAGCGGTTGGTGGGCTGAACCCTATTGGGCCGAGCCGAGCCGAGCCGATCATCCACCGAATTGGGTAGGCCTGCAGGACTCTTGAAGGTGAGGGCGGGCTGCCCAGCGCATCTGCCCCTTCCCCGCCTCCCCCGACGTTGACACGACGCCGGCGCCACCGGATTGTCGATTCGCCCTCGCCAGCTCGGATTCGCGTCGTGCCCCTCCTCTCCCAGCGCCGTGCGCTCAAATCCTTCCGTCTTCTCGGCGCTGCCGGCTTGACGCTGTGCCGCGCCAGCACGGGAGCCCCGCCGCGGCCAAACCCTAGCGAGCGCCCGTCCCCGCCCTCGTCGGCGCCGCCCCTCTCCTCGCCGTTTATTCGGGCTCCCGTCTCTTGTTACAAGTGGGTCCAGACGTCCAGTTGCAGGCCGCGAGCTGCTGTCGTCGTCGTTGACACCTATAGCAGCTTCCAGGTCGCTGCCAGCCAGCGGGCGTTCTCCCACGGTGAGCGCCGCTCCTCCCCTTCTTATTAGCGATCTTCTCGCGATTCTTAACCTTCGAATCTCACCGGCTGCTCGCGCGGTGGGGGCAGTGAGGCGGCAGGACGTGAGGTTCAGGATGATGAGCAGCAACAGCGGCGGCGGCGCAGGAGGCTCTGGCGGGGGCATGGGTCCGGGAGTGGGTGGAGGCGGGGACGGGCGGCATGACGATGAGGCTGCACTTACCGAGTTCCTCTCATCGCTCATGGACTACACCCCCACGGTATGGTGCCGCCGCTTCCCTCTTGCCTTCTCTACTTTTCTGTCAGCGGTTTAGCCCTGATGCTTGGTTCGGTGGTTCGGTGGTGCGGAAGATTCCCGACGAGCTGGTGGAGCACTACCTCGGCCGCAGCGGGTTCCACTGCCCCGACCTTCGCCTGTGAGTGATCGTCCTCTTTCCAATCTCTCTTCCTGATGGATAGTAGTAAGCTGAGATCTCATCAGTGCCACGGATTAAAAGTTAAAAACACAAATTGCTTGATTTCTTGCACACATAATCTGATTTCGTGTTTTACAGAACGAGACTGGTTGCTGTAGCCACCCAGAAGTTCCTATCAGACATTGCTAGTGATTCTCTTCAGTGAGTAAATTTCATAGTCTTGTTATTACAAAGTAAAATGATTCTCTTCTTAATTTCATTGATAGCATATTCAAAAATTAAACATTATCATTCTTTTCTTCCATGTGAATGGCTGAATGCAAATCTTCTGTGCAATACTGCAATTCCATATTTTTGTTTGGTTTGACAAGTATATTAGGCTTCAACAAAAATCCCTCCCTAATTGCATGTACTTGTGAAATTAATAAATTATTCATCAAACACATGGTTTTTTAAGGTGTCGCTTAGGCGATAAGGCTTGCTGGAAATCTAGGCGTCCCTGTTGCCATGATCAAATAGAGAGGGAGGGAAGGAAACTGAAGAAGAATGGGAGGGGAGGGGGCCATCAAGGCTAAGAACCCGAGCTGCTGCCATCCCTGCTGGCTAAGAAGTGGGAGGAAGGAGAAGTTTCAGCAGTGGCAGTGGTGGTGCATCTAGAGAGAGAGGTAGAGGGAGCTATGCTCCATGGATACATGGGGGTGACCATGTATATGCACACAGGAGCCATTGGTACCGTGAAGGGAGGGAGAGACTAAAGAAAGGAAGAGCATGAAGAGAACCAGGCAAGGCTGCACCTGCCTCACTCTCATCTCCGTTGGCTCCGGCGCCTGTGGTCATACAGCTCTTCACCGGTCAACTGTATAGCTCGATCTGAAGGGGGCAGCACCAGTACACAATCTGCATATGAGTAGAGCTCAATTTCAAAATGGGTGGCATCGGCCCTCAAAACAGGGAGACGTGCTCTTGGGACAGCCAGGCTCGTCATTGCTCCAACGCGGTAGCATCGGGAAGGACTGATGGAAACGGCATCCAGTGAGGAATCGGTAGATTAAAGATTGAGGGGAGAGGGTAGGGTTTTGCTTTATGGGCTGTTGGTTGAATTGGGTTCTAATGAGTTAGTGGGCTGGCTGCTAATAGTTATTATGGCCCATCGGAGCTTGTATTTACCTCTTATTCTCTATTATATATATCTTATTACATATTTTATGTGCCATATTCTTTGGCAATGGACCAATTGATGACTAAAAATTTTGGTTGGGAAAAAATTGGAAGCCAACCAAGCAGGCCCATTATTTACTTTTCTAAAATATTAAAATATATCCCCATATTGTGATTTGGGAAAAGATGACGTATCTGTGTATCCGTAATTCTGTATCATAGACTGAGGGAAGGGAGCACTGACATGAGGGACATATGTAGGTCTCACCTTACTGCCTTAAGAACCATGTAACCACAATCATCAATGTAATAATATCGGAATGATGACAAACGTTTTCCTATTGTTACAACATTTCATTTTTCTACTGTTCCATTCAGAACTATGTTATGATCCTAGTTATCACTTACTTGCATTTATGCTGGTTGTAAGTTTGACTCAATAACCTTCCTAGTTGCTGAAACATTGTTCGCTCTTTGCTGCTCTCGCAAGCTTACCATACCACCATAGTGATGGATTAGTCCGCTGGATATTTCTTGGTAGGAAAGAATATACCCCGTCTTCATTGTCTAAATATATGGTATGATCTCTCTTGGAATTTTCTATACTAGCCAAGGGTTCCGTGGATCCCTCTGCATCCACTAACTCCCTCCCAGGGTTCTTGTTCATTAAAGGAATTCATTTTTGTTAAAGGATTATGTTCTGATACATAATGGATGTGCCTATACTACTCACTTAATTTGTGAGGCCTTTCCTCATTTTAAAGTTCTAAAGCTACAAATAGTATAATGGCTTTAAGTTCAGTGTGACTCCTTAGAGTTTCGTGTTATATCATACAACGTGCAAAATTTAAAAGTATTAATAATTTCCCCCCTATTTCTGCATAGTCAAGTTACTTTTATAAACATGAGTATATACCAGCTGAGGCTTGGTTTCTTTAATGGAAATCCAAAGGGGTAACAGTGTAACATGCAATTGTCTTCTTCAAAGTTTTTTAAAACATACAAGATACATTTACAAAGTGTATGCTCTAGTCCAACTGGTTAGAGTGCCTCAGTGGCACTCCACAGGTCCTGGGTTTGACTCCCCGTGGGAGCGAATTGTAGGCTGTGGTTAAAAAAAATCCCCTCGCCTGTTCCATGGCCAAAGCACAGGTCAAAAAGGCATGGCCCGGTTCTCACAAGGCAACAGTGCCCCTGTGTCAGGGTGGGACAGGGGTTCGGGGGTTTTCTCGGCCTGTGTGAGAAGGTCTTCTATCGTAGCAATGCCCGGGGGGTGGTCTTTACCCCCTGCAGATCAGGTTATTTTTATGCCTAATTTTGTGGAGATTCTGTAATTATATTACCAATGGAGCTCATTCTTTATGTGGCCTGGCTAATCAAGTGATGAATAACTAAAACATACTGAAATTAGAAAACAAGCCAATTAGATTTTTTTGGTATCATCATCATGATGCGTTACCAACTAAAAGCATACCTAATTAACTAAAAGATGCCTGATCAATCATGATAGGCTCATGTATCACATCAATGTACTAATCCCATGAGAAAACAGATTCATTGTGAGGGGAGGGTGGGCTCTTTTGGATTATATTGTGTAAGTTTGCTTATTTTGTGGGGTTTTTTTTGTCAGTGTATGACACACTCTACTCTTCACTATATAGCAAACTATTGTAAGATTTTCTTAGCAACATATACACACTGTAGTTGTGTGCACTAATTTTGCTATTACATTATTCTTTCCCTTGAACTAGACACTGCAAGGCCAGGGTAGCAGCACCTATCAAAGACAATAAGAGCAAACAGCCTAAGGTGTTTTTACTCACCAGTTGAACTTTTCACGTTCCTAGCGTTAAATCTTGTTTAGTATCCTTACTGCTTACTTATCACATTTTTATTAAAAAAATGTTATTTTCAGGATAGACGTCTTGTATTAACCATGGATGATCTTTCTAAAGCTTTGCGTGAGGTAACCATGTTTCCATTTAATTCTGCAGTTTGCACTTTACTTTTTTGTTGGCAGCAGCTTACCATTTACTATCTTCTGTATTCCAACCAGTTGGTCAGATCTGTATTCTTGAGAGAAAAATTAGTCAGGCGGCATTATTTGGTTTGAACACTACAACAATCTGTTTTGTCAGGACTTGAAATTGAATCTTCCCACTGTTTTCTTAAACTTAAACAGTTATGTAAGATCCAGTTTGATATGCACTTGCTCCTCACAATTTTCAAAAAAATTCATGAGGAAAACGAACTGTTAGCAGCAGTTAAGAACAGAGCACATGAACAAAAAATTAATGATGCAGGATAGATATTTAAGCAAATATCATGTGCTGCACAGTTGGAGATCTTAATGATGATTGAGTTCCTTTAGACTAGATACGATCAATTCCACCAACCCACGGCAGTGTGGCAGTGCCCATATGACCTGTATCTTTTGCAAGAGTGAGGTACACACCATCTTCTGTTATTGATATTGTGCATGGACCTAAATATGCAAAGCCATATAGAGATCAGACTAGTGCGGTTTTCTTTGCCTGTATTGAATGGAGCAGCTAATCAAATTTCAAATTGCCAATCCAACATTGCATATTCTGACCTTCTTAGTGACAATACCCTTTATAGGTTTAATAGTTTATGCAAAATTATCGACAAGAAGACCACTATGCATGGAAGTAAGCACTTCTGGAATCTAGAACATAGGAATTTCACTTAAAACAGTACAATCCCTGCAGGAACATGGAATTTCCTCTTTCCTGCCTAAATCTTTCAGTCCGATTAGCACAACTCTTGAGGCTGTTGAAAACTATGGTATATTCTTCAGTCCACAGCAAATTATCTTCTCCGGTTGACCTTTACTAATCAAGCAATGTATATTTGGTACCATACCAGTTCCATTAAGCATGATGATGATGTTTTTGTTCTTTCTTATATTCCAAAGTAAGTCTATGTTATATCCAAACTTTGCACAAAGGCATTGTTTTTGTGCTTTATTTCAAATACAAAGTTCATAATGTTGATAGAGAGATTCTTCAGCATCCACTATCCAGACATCCTTCTAGAAAATAGATTTGGTAAAATTCCTGATGTTTTGAAGGTGTGCTTCTGTAGTACCTCTAATTTGAAGTTCCAGTATGTTCCAGATTCCTTAATACTTAATAACATCTCATGGCATCATTGTTGGAAGAATGGAGTGACTGATAAATGTAGGCCAAATTCGTAAAATCTTTATCCTGTTTAGGCATAGAAACTTCGGTTAAGTCATATTCCATTCGTTCATAGTAACTACTGGTCATGGTCACTGGACTACTTTCCACCACATTAGCTTTTGCTCCATTTGTGATCTTATATACCCTGATACTCACATGAGACCTCTGTGCAGCATGGTGTGAACTTGAAACACCCGGAGTACTTCGCAGACAGCCCTTCAGCAGGAATGGCTCCTTCGACAAGAGAGGAGTAGATTGAATTAGGCCAACTTGTACGAAGTGTCCAAGTGGAACTAGAAATTATACAGGGATCATGTGGAATGAATGGGCATGCTGGCATTATTGCCCGATCAGTTCGTTGTAACGGTGGACTACCATAATCTCCAAAGTGTATCCCCATTGCTATTCGGGATGTATTGTTATTAGAGTACTGCTAATATGATTAGTATTTCTCTACAATTTTAATATAAAGTTTGTCTTCATCTAAGTTCATATGGATAAGTTATTTCAATGCAACTACTTTTAGAGATGGACACTTAGAATTGCCGCCTCTATTAATAGTGGTTTTTAGAGGTATATTAAGATGCTTGCCTCAAAAAATTGATTTACAGATATGGACGTCCTTAGATGACAGCCTCTGTGAATTGATGATTTAGTCGCCTTAGGATGCCAACCTGTATAAATGATTTTTAGAGGTGGGCATTTACAAAGGTCGTCTCTAGATATGCCCACCTCCGTTAATTAGAGAGGCTATATTTGTGTGATTGATAGTGTCTGTCTAATGTCATAGTTTTCAAGACGGATGTAAAAGCTTTTATTGTGACAGGCCTTATAAGTTACAAATTTCACCCATTCCATGGGTTGACAAACTGATGGGCTCTGCGCTGGCCCAAGCTATTTTCTTCATTTGAGTGGCCAAGCCATCGAATTTGTTTTTTCTTTTCTCTTCCCCTAAACTTGTTCTTGGCTATATCTTGCTAGCTAGTATCACTATGTGAAACCTTTTATATAGCTTTATTCTATACCTATGATGACATACTTGATAATTATAGAAAAGTTTATGTTTTGCTTATTGTGGTGATGATTCACTGTCGTGCAAATTTGAAATTCCAAGAATTGCAGCAGACAAGGAGAAAAAAAAAATCAACTAATTAAATGCCAAAGAACATAGTATCTTATTGTTTTTTAATTTTCAGTTAATTTAACTTTAGACTTTTGCTCTAGTTTTGTTTATCAAATTTTAAACTGAAATGTGAGAGCATGATAGCCTATTTGGTATTGTATTTAACAAAAACTTTTATGGAAATTTGAATTAGTTTGTGAGAACCAAGGAAAATTGGAAATGATGTGGAATCAAGCAACTGTATAGAAGGCCATTCTAATGAAATTCGAAAATCACGCATACTTTATGTATGTTCAACCGTAAGTGAGACATATTCCTTGCTTTCAAAGCACAAAGTGTTCTTAAATCAAATTTCTCTAGAATTGACCATGGTTATGTGATTGCTTGTGCTATTTGGGCTGCAGCAGCAGCAGCTGCTACTACTACTCACCAGCTTAAATATTTGCAAACTCAAGTGGCACAGCCGATCAGGTTAGCACAATGCAACTGTAAAATTACATGCATGAATATCTTATTTAGTTTTGTTACAAATTATTACAAATAATGGTACATGCTTATGTGATAGACTACATACATTGTCGGAGCCAAGTGAACTTGGGTACTCATGTTTTGATAAAAGAAGGAATTTCACAAGAATATTGTGGAAACTCAATATATTGAATGTAATTAGTTTTTTTCTTCAAAAGCAAATTGATGGAAATGAAAAAGGCACTTTCTTTTACATACAATAATTTTAGACAATATATACAATATTACAAACATTTATATTAAAGATAATAAAATTTTGAAACGCAACAAACAATTCTCATCCAATAAGGCCTTGTTTATTACTTCCCTGAGTGAAAAGTTTTAACTACTATAACACTTTCGTTTGCATTTAGTAATTATCAATCATGGACTAACTAGGCTCAAAAGATTCGTCTCGTAAATTACAGGCTAATTGTGTAATTAAAATTTTTTTATCTATATTTAATACTCCATTCATGTGCCACAAGATTCTATGTGATGGAAAATCTTGAAAATTTTTTAGATTTCAGGTGTAACTAAACAAGGCCTAACCATAGCCATTAGTGTGTGCATCCAAAAGAGACCGCTAACATGCAGCCATTGTTGAGAGCAACATTATAACCATAAAATGGGCTAGCGTCTTTTTAATTAAGACCAGCTAAGCAAATTGTTGAATACAGCCAAGTTCCAGCTCACATATCTCATCATGCGTGCCAATTTAATTAATTTATTAATGATATTACTACTCACGCATGCATGCGCTTTGGAAGCACTCCAAGAGCGGAAAGATTGCCTAATTTAAGAGAAAAAAAAAAGATTGTAGGGTGTACGCGGTGGTCGACGAAAGCCAGAGAACATGAAACAGCTTTGCCAGTGGCACTGGCACATGGACGAAGGCAAGAATTAGAATACATATGATATGATCATACTATTTGAGAAAACAAACGGTTTTTCAAAACCACAAAACCTGATGCAAACACAGCTACTCCTAGAAAAATACTCCGATCCCTCTGTCTCAAAATAAATCAATATCTAAAGTTATGTTAAGTCAAATAATTTATGTTTAATTAAATTTATAGAAACCAGTAATAATATTTATAACATCAAACTAGCACCACTAGGTATACCATGAAATATATTTTCATAATCTATTTATTTGGTGTCAAGACTATAGTTTGACTATAAAACTTAATTAAACTAGTTTGACTACTTAGGATAATTTTAGGACTTGATTTAATTTGAGATGAGGGAGTTAGTATTTGATAGATACCACATAATTTTCTAAATGCTATAGTTTTTCTTAAAAAAACTCAAGAAAATATAATCCATATGTCCAAACATCTCGTCAATCTACTTCAATTCTTCATGCACCATCTTAGCTCGCTAAGTTGCCGATAAGTTACCTGAAGATAACATATTGATAAAGAAAAACAAAAATTTCAAAACCACACGTGCAAAATAAAATAAATAAGAAAATATGGACAAAATAAATAAGTTTGTGTGTATATATATACACGTATGTGAAAAATAAAATTTACATGGACATTGGAAAAATTAAATTAATCAATATGGAAAAATGATTTTTTAATTTATGGTATAACTAAAAACATAGTCATCTCTATAGAAACCATGGGGTGATCTCAAGCACTCGCACTTTTTAACATCTGAGATATTTATTTATCACCAAAACCACGCACACAAAGCTATATCATACTCTCTAATATATACTCCCTCTTTCCCAAAATAAGTGACTTTTTTTTTATTTTTAGACACTTTTTTTGACGTTTGTTTTATTCAATTTTTTTGTATAAGTTATAAAATAAGGGAGTGTCTAGCTCTGTTACCAGATTTTATATGATTAAATCTATCAGATTTTTTTTATAAATACGACCCAGTTGTAGCACAAATCATAAAGCACAATCAAACATATAGAAATATGAGATACTTAATACCAAAAAAAAATCTATCAACGGATAAATAGCAAAAGTCATAAAATAAATAAATCATTATTAAAATATCTCTAATGATAAAATAAATCATAACAAAATAGATAATATTTATATAAAAACTGAATAAGATGAACGGTCAAATAAAATGTCTGAAAATAAAAAAGGTCACTCATTTTGAGACGGTGGAAGTACGGTACAAACAACCACTAATTATATAATCACAAGTAATAATTCCCCCCAAAAAATAAAAAAATAATAAAACTTCTATTGAAAGGAAACAAAACTGTTGGGAGCGCAAAGAATGATACACATAACGACGTGACTACAAACAGCTCGATCGCTATATAAACAGTCAAACTGTCCTTTATCTCTGCATATATGTAGTACAAAAACCGAGGTCGATCTATATACATGACATGCATACTTAATTATATACGCGCAATTACGCACGCATCACCTGTAGGTGTAGGGCGACGACACACAGATCACAAAGGCTCATCAGCAGCTAGCTAGCTGCTAGAGAGATTGCTAGTGTGTGCGTCGTCGTCACCGTCGTGATGGCCGCCACCGCCGACGATAATCGTCCCACCATGGTTGGTGACGGCGATGAGCTCCGAGACCGCCCTGAGGAGCTCGACCTTCGCCCGGAGGCGCACGATGTAGTCGGCGGTACGGAGGAGCAGGCGCTCGGCAGGCATCGCGGCGGCGCCGGGCACCAGCCGCCGCAGCTCGCGAACCTTGCGCCCCAGCGCCATCTCCACCGCACGCCGCCGGCGGCGGCGGCCGCCGTGGCACGGCGAGCGGCGACGCCTCCTCTCCTCCATGTACGAGCGAGTGCCAGGTGAGGTGAAGATCGTACGTCGTGTGCGACGACGTGTGTGGTGTGGTGTACGTGGGTGGAGCTGAGCTAGTGGAATAAATAGAGCCGTGAGGGCCCTTTCGGGGAGACAAATATTTTAGTAGGGGGCTGGACGCAAACGCGCGGGGTGAGCTGTGGGTTTGTCGCGTAGTGTGGGGCCCGTGCGTGGACGCTACCGGCTTTTGTCCTGCACACGTGTCTGACAGCTCCCTGATCGCCCCAGGACCGGGGAATTTAGTGCCCGATCTTTTTATTCCCGTATTGCCCTTCTCTCGCCGTTGCCGATCTTTTTTTGCGTGGGATGTTCGCCGGATTCAATGGTGAATCACGAATCTCCTAAATATCGGTTATAGGTTTATAGTAAAGATCGTGTTGATTTCAGCCATCATCACGAGCCATGATACAATGGAGACCAACAACCATATGCATTAGTCGATACAGAAGTTGAGATATTAAATATTTTTTTTTCCAAAAATGGATGGAGGCAGCATCATTTGGATGGCTACTACAATTTGCATTGATAGAATAGTGTATGGACAGTCAATGCGATAATTAATTTATTATTTTCTAGCTGATGCATGGCCAATTCTAGGCGGCCAATTCATGCACCAGACTTCGGCAACAAACTAGCTTGGTAAGGCAATACATGGGTAGCAAGCAAGGGCCTTAAATTTCGTGAAACCATACCAAATGCCAATCTCATTAATACTTTATGATATGTTCATGAAAGGGAGAGGGTTAGGAAATAGATAGAATGCACACATGAGATATGCTACTCAAAATTTTAATGTAGAGAAAACCTTGTAAGGTGAAAAATGTATAATCAATTGAATGGGGACTTGCCAACATGCCAATTGATAATGAGGGTTTAAGGTGTTGAATCTAGAGAAATTTGCAAGGGTCATATACACATCCGATGGCTGTGGCATGAACACTAGATGCGAGTGGTAGATGACGTAGCGAGGTGTCTGTGGTGATTTCATCAATCTTGAGATCTCTGCCGATCTAGCCGGTTTCTTGGAGGTGCTCATATGAATAAGGTGTGCATGCGTGTGTCTATAGGGGTGATATGAATGTGTATTGTGAGTGTCTGTGTCAAAAAGTCGTATGAATAGACATGGAAACACTTTGCAAGAGATGAAGATAATAAGGACCAAATTATATGGAAGTAAACAAATCACAAAATATGAATACTTGGCCTTTTCAGCTTACAAAGCACAAATTCATGGTTCATCGATTGGCACAAACTACAATATGATCATTTGTAAAATGTGGACAGTGAAAAAAATTGTAACTTCTTTGCCAGTTTGTTAGTAGTGGTAGCTAGACGATGGCGTAACAACACATTCTGCCCACTGTGTAGCTGAGGACATGAATTGTCTAATGTAGATGTACTAGGAGAGAATTTATCAATTTAGGGTCCTATGGTAAAACTGGGTCAACCACCACTAGTTGAGCTGCCAATAAGGTTGGCTAATACCTCCACGGTGCATGAGTGGTGGACAGTGCTAGTTGCCTCGGTGTGACCATAAGGAGTCACACTAATCCTTCTAGTTTTGTGGGAGGTTTTGAAAGAAAGAAATTAAGGTCTTTTAACACAAAGAGCTCTGAGGACTAATTATCTTTATAGAGATCAAGGAAGAAGTTTGAACATGGGGGCTTGCTTGTGTGCTAAGCGCTTTGAGACAACTTCTCCCTTATAATTCTATAATCTTTGTATTTTTTGGCCTGGCCCCAAAGGGTTGTACTTAAAACTCTTGTTTGTTCAATGAATATATTAAACATCATCCATGGAATGAAAGGATTGGTTAAGGTGAAAATTTATTTAGCACACTTACAATGGTCGATGGCCGATGAACTTAGGGTTTGCTTGGATGAGTTAGAGTCAATTACTAGTTGGACTAAAAATTAGCTAGCTAGTTCACTAATACACACACATAACCTCTTGCGAACACACATATGCAAACCCTATCCCTATGAGCACCTTCGAAAGACTGTGTCAGCACATCTCGAGATTAAGTCACCACATGCGTCTTGCTATCGACGGGAACGTCTGTCACTGAAAGCATAATGCTGTAAAATCCTAGAACAAATTTAGCGAGGACTTAAATCCGAATGGACAGGTTACATCACAAGGAACTTATAGATTTTGATACGCACTTATACATTATATCAAAATATATAATAAGATCAATATATCTAGAAAAACCAAAACATCTTATAATTGAAACAGATGTAGTAGTTAAAACCTTAGCAAAAACTTAGCCCTCTCATTTGATGGACTAGGGTAATATAAAACATACTCTTAACCCATCATGCAAATTGCTTGTGGCACTGTGACGTGGCCGTGGGTTGCAGATGCATTGCTTCCGCGACAGACACAGCCCCTTCGCCCGCCGTACGAAGCTTGCAAAGATTGGTGAATCTTTTGCAGAGAAGACCAGGAGTTATTTCTGTCAGAGGCATCGACTCCGAAGAATGGTCGTACGACACCTCTCTGCGACGACGACGGCGACTCGCAGGAGACGACAAAGCGTTAGTCTGCGACGCGAGTCGATCGGCTTGTGCGTGTGTAGGGTTGATTTGGCACGACGAGCGAGGTGGGTGGGGGGTTTGCCGCCTTTTCTCTCCATGCATGTGGTCGGTCGGGCCGGCCGGCCGCTGCGGCTGGCAACGGGACGGGACGAGAGACGCCGCACAGCGCACATGCCCGCACATGCTACCTACTACTTCCAGCGCGCGGCGGCTACGACGTACGTACGCCCCCTTTGCTGGACTGGACTCGCTGGCATCAAGTCCTCCATGCAACCCTACTAGTTCTAGCTAGCGAGCCTCTCATATCAGCCATCCATCTAGCTACTGTAGTGAGCAAAGGGTTATTAGTTGAATCGAAATTAGCCGCACCATATCATAGTTACTGATTGGTCGCATGCATGTCAGTGTTAGTTAATTAGCACATCCGTTGCATTTTGCACTAGGCGACTACTAGCTAGTTATATGTTGTGACGAAGAACAACCATAAGTATGCCCACACACGTGTGTGCACACAAAAATATCAAGATGATCTCCGATCCTTTTTTTTAGATAATAGAAAAACATGTGGCTTCATTCTCAAAGAGGAGAAATTAGATCATATTATTACAATAAAGGGCTTGTTTGGTAGAGCTCTCATATTCCAAATTCTCAATGGAAGCTGTGAAAAGTTTATGTAGAGTTGTTTGCCATTATACTCCAAAATGACCACGAATCATCTGCTTAGATAGATCTGGATGATTTAGGTCCTCTTTGGTTGGGCTTTTCAATCTACTTTGGTTTCCAAAAAAGCCAAAAGTCATTCAAAGCTTTCAACAAAATCAGATTTTGGCTAGTACAATTTTTACAGCATAGTCTCACCCCGCTTCATGTGGTTTTAAAGTTTTCACAAAAATTATTACCTGCCACTGGTTATGTTGCATACCGGTTTGTTTTTTCTTTTTCTTCCCATTCCGCGACGTCTTCCCGTCCACAACCTTACAAGCTCTTCCCGTCGAAGCTGCTCCATCACGATGACCCCGCCAGGGCCTCACTTCACCGCCGCCGCGACCGCTGTGTTGGACTTGCAGAGAATGCCTATGTACACGCTTCCAAAGCCTCAAGTGCCGAGCAACCGATTGTCACTAAACCCTCTGGTGGCATGAAACATGTCCTTGTATCGTCCCAGTCCTCATGGAGCTCTCCCAACTTGATTCCCCACCACACTAGGGCGTAGATCAGGACGTCCGCAGTGAATACCGGTGTGGTTGTTGCGATGGAAGCATGGTCTCAAACATGAGGCTAATGAGGAAGAAGAAGCATGCCCGCTCAACGAGGAAGAAGGAGCATGCCACGAGGCTGATGAGCAGGGCTGCTTTTGTAATTGAGAGAAGATGACAATAATTTTTACGGAAGCCATAACTGCTCAAACAAACGGCTTTTGGCTCTTCTCACAGCCCATACCCCACAATAGTTCTAGTCCTAAGCTTACAACTAATTTTCCAGAAGCTATAGCTCAACCAAACGCGGGCCTAAATCATATATTACCTTCTAGGACAAATACAATTTTACATAATTTTTATTTTGAAAAATAGGCAAAATATCTTGGGAAAAACAGGAAAATATCTTACAATTTGATCTAACTTTGCAAACTAACATCATCTCCTGTTAGATCTAATGTGACAAACTAATTTTGTGTATTTGACTAACGTACGTGTGAAATTTTGTACCCTGAAATTGTTCTGAAACGGCTACTACTGACAGTAGAAGAAAATTATCATGTCGCGGCATATAACTAATTCCAGTATTCCGTATTGAAGATTGATGTGTCATCTTAAAATAAAAGATCATGAGGACATTCGAACAAAACATCTCGATGTGTACCGGGTGTGGGTGTGGGTGCAAGATTGACACGCATAATCATGATTGGAATATGTATCTGGTTAAGAGGAAGATCGTGCGAGTGTACCTAGATCAGATTACCTAGTTGAAAATTGAAGAGGAAGCATGCAATTGATAAAGTTGATGCGATCCAATCCTTTATGTTCTTGACTTTTGGCAAGAGTTGATGCGTGGGATGCTATTCCTCTTTCTTTTCTTATTTTTTTATTGGTATGATTTATTTGCATGACCAAGAATAGGAGTATATAATGCTGGAGTAGTTGTATCGACGGCGACATGCATGCTTTGAAGAGCAACCGTGCATATGGACGACGGTTGTGGCTGATGCTTGCCGCCATGTGCCATGTATTTATTGGCCTTAAAAGTTTTCGTTTGTTGTCTTCAAGCATCGCACGGCGCGGGCGCACACAAAATAATCTTATACAAGGTCCACCATGCCATGGATAGTTTGTTTAGAGGCCTTGTATGGTGAAGTGCATAACGAAGACAATGCCAAAATATTACTACCGGCATCCTTGCCCTCAGGTGACCAATATCCCATTTTTTAATCTTTTATTAAACCATCAATTGCATAATATATCGTGAACCTAAAAACATTTCCATATTTCAACATGCTAACTTGGAAGATGATTTACCGTCTAAACTGGAAACTGATGAGGAGATGGACTGGCTACGTAGAAATGATAGCTATGTTCCAGAACGTAGAGGCCCACGTCCGGTCCTTAATGATCCACTGCCAATTTCCAGTGACTCCGGTTAGCACAATAACCTTATGCAATTTTTTATAAACAAACAACCATTTAGATTTATGCTTTTCTACTTAACTCAGAGATATTTGCAGATGCACACCTACCAGAAC
>Ga0182004_10001091_pt1 | contig 19073 bp, 14 predicted proteins | sample Sormic07211540_1_FD_120479 | JGI IMG/M metagenome (GOLD analysis project Ga0182004, IMG submission 120479) | Endophyte microbial communities from Sorghum bicolor roots, Mead, Nebraska, USA - 072115-40_1 MetaG | ecosystem: Host-associated > Plants > Roots > Unclassified | place: USA: Nebraska...
ATCTTAGTATAAAACAGTTATGCAAAAAGTTTCATGATCATAGGATGTATATATTATACTACAAAAATCATAGAACATGTATTTATTAATTAAAAGAGCTAATTTTTTAGCATCCAAAAGATATTTACTTTCATAGTTTCACATTTTTTCTGCATAGAGAACATCATGACAAGGCTACCCAAAAAATTTGATGAATTTATCATGCTCAAACAATTCACTATGAAATTCACAGATTTAACTATAGAACAGAAAAAAGAAAAACCGCTCAAAGTGGCTCAAAACCGCTCTGTCCTCTCTCCGGGTGCTAAAAGTGACCGGTTTTGATAGTTGAGGTTGAGAAACAGACGGTTTTGTAGTTGAGGGTTAAAATTAAACTCGGCCAATAGTTGAGGGGCTAAAAGTGGACTTAATCCTTATATTTAAACAACAGAACAAATTTGCAGCTTCAGAGTTTCAACTGAACATTTTCGAGCAATAGAACAAATCCGTTACATTTGTTTACTCCTGCAGCTTCAGAGTTTTAGCTGAACACATTTGCAATTACAAGAGGAAAACATGGACCTTCCAGGCAAGTTCTAAATCAACAAATTTGCAACTGCAGCTATATAACAACAAGTAAGGCCTTGTTTAGTTCACCAAAAAACCAAAAGTTTTCAAAATTTCATGTCACATCGAATCTTTCGGCACATACATGAAGCACTAAATATAGATGAAAATAAAAATTAATTGCACAGTTTAACTATAAATCGCGAGACAAATCTTTTGATCCTAGTTAGTCTATGATTGGACAATATTTGCTACAAACAAACGAAAGTGCTACAATAGCGAAATTCAAAATCTTTTCGCACACATCTAAACGAGGCCTAAAACAAACATCGGCCTTCCCGGTAAGCTGCAAACCGCCCAAGAAACTTTGAAAACCTCGATGAAAAAACGCCAGAGGTTTTTAGCGCATTTGGACCCACGTGCCGTCGGCCGGCCGGCCGGTAGCCCCCCACCCGACCGGTCGCATCGCCTCGCCTCGCCGGCCGGCGCACGCACACATCAACCCGTTACCCGTACCCGTCCGCGCGCCAGCCGCGAGCACCCACGGCCACGGCCGGCCCACCGACCGTCCGACCCCCGCCCCACGATTTTATCCGTTCGTCGCTCGTCTGTCTCTCCAGCGAAGCCACCATCTCCCTCCCCGTCCCACGTTCGCCACGTGCGCGCCACCTCCCCCACCGCGTCCGCGTCGTCGGCCATACTCCTCCGTCGCGAACGAGATCACGGGCCCCAGTCCCCCAGCCTCATCTTCCCCCGTTGAGGGAGCGGATCGTGCGAGGCGGCGGGCGCGGGTTGGTTTCGCGGGCCGACCATGGGGACGCTCATCCGGCCGGGGCCCGCCGCGTCGCCTCTCCCCATCGCTTCCTCCTCCTCGTCCGGCCACGGTATCGCTGACCCGCCTCCTCTCTGCTGGCTCGCTGGGCCGTATCTCCCGGGGGAAGCCACGGGTGCCGATCTTATCTTATCTGTGATTTATGTATTGGTTGGTTCATAGTGGCGGCCGTTGGCGGCGGCGAAGGGGCGAGGAGCTTGCGGCATCGGGTGTCGGTGGCGGTGTTCCGGTCCCCGAGTACGCATGTTCTGGCGACGAGATGGCGCCGGCGGAGAGGTACGGTTGTGCGGTCGGATGCCATCGCCGGCGCCGCGGCAGCTGGGGATTCGACGCCGGCACTGTCAGGTTTTCCTTCTTGTAATTGCAAATTTGTTCAGCTGAAACTCCGAAGCTTGCTGAATATGTTAAAATGTTGTTTTAATTGTTTTTAAGATGGCCGTGAGATTGCAGTGGTTTGTATACGTTGGAGAAGATAGGGTCGGGTGACACATCACACATAGCTCGCGGAAATGGAAGGGGGTGAGTGGTAAATGATTTGTCAGTTTGTGGGAGTAGTGAATGTGAGAGGGGCTAAGCGCGATACCTCTCTTAATGGCACAAAAGTTAATGGCTCTAGTTAAGGAGGACGGATGTCTTTGCAAACCTGCAGTGACTAAATCGCTATCGCTAATGGTCCGTGATTTAGTTGATTTGAGGTAAATTCATAATGCAAAAACAAAGAGTCGTTGGGTTGTGATGGGTAAATAGAAAATACTATCAACTATGATTACAATCGGTACTCCCATCTAACTGAAAGGCAGTGTGTAGCCTTTTAGGCACATTAGCATGGTCTAGCAGTACTGCTACTGCACCATTGTGTTTCACTGTTTCAGGAATGTAGAAGAATCAATAGATGCAGGTACTAGCTGTGTCTCATGCTTATTAGAAAACATGTGCGCATGTACAACAAGGTGACAAATAGCTTGTATGAAATGGATAATATGCAGAGAAAAATGCAAGATATCAAATTATAGAATTGGATCTCCTTGTGCTAACTTGAAATTATTTTAACAGGCCTGCAATTGGCTCCCAGAGTCAGAGGGGTTTGCTTCTATTTGGTGACTGCAGTTGCAGCAATCTTTTTGTTTGTAGCTATGGTTGTGGTTCATCCACTCGTGCTACTATTTGACCGGTACCGTAGGAGAGTGCAGCACTACATCGCGAAGATTTGGGCTACGTTGACAATTTCCATGTTCTACAAGCTTGAGGTTGAGGGAATGGAAAATCTACCTCCAAATAATAGTCCTGGTGTCTATGTTGCTAACCATCAGAGCTTCTTGGATATTTATACCCTTCTTACTCTAGGGAGGTGCTTCAAATTTATAAGCAAGACCAGTATCTTTATGTTCCCTATTATAGGGTGGGCTATGTATCTCTTGGGTGTGATTCCTCTGCGGCGTATGGACAGCAGGAGCCAGCTGGTATGAGTAAACTCATCCCTATTTACATACATTATGGTGTGGATAAATTTGTGATGAAACTATACTTTTGGATCATTTATATTCATTAGAGGGACACATAAGAGAGTTTTGTTTTGTAACTGACCTGCCATGGTGGGTTTTTTTGTTTTTTTGGTTTACACAGCTCTGCCATGAGGTTTAGAACATATATAAGTAAACCAAATATTATGTAATTCTGTTGGCTAACTAGACACCATATTTCAATTTGCGCTCCATGTTCTGCATAACATTGGTTTTGGAAATTCAGGATTGTCTCAAACGGTGCGTGGACTTGGTGGGAAAAGGAGCTTCTGTATTTTTCTTTCCAGAGGGTACTCGAAGTAGAGATGGCAAGTTAGGTGTATTTAAGGTTAGGCTTTACCAAACTATATTATTTTCTCTGTTCATTATGCTTTTAACTTTTCTTCGAGCAGTGACATGTTGTTATAATTTTTCTCAGCGTGGTGCATTCAGTGTCGCCGCAAAGACCGGAGCTCCTGTGATACCTATTACTCTTATCGGAACTGGGAAATTGATGCCTTCTGGAATGGAAGGAATTCTCAATTCAGGTTCAGTAAAGGTGATTATTCACCGACCTATTCAAGGAAATGATGCAGAAACATTATGTTCCAAAGCAAGGAATGTGATAGCAGATACTCTTGTTCTACATGGTTATGGAGTGCATTAAATTAAGTGGGTGCTTTGGTCTATTTTTTTTCCTGAACGAGTGCTTTGGTCTATTCCCCAGAAGACTTTCAGAGCACAAGTACTTGAGAGTTGAGTCAAAGCTTGTTGCAGGTACTGATGCTAACTATCTATCTTGATTTTTCGGGAAGGTTGGCAATTTATGATATCTGGGTTGCTCTCGTTGAATAAGTTTGTTTATTTTATTCTCCAAAAAGGTTTGTTTATGTACTGTAATCCACCGGGACCTGATATTTGAGTCTGTTATCGACTGCGACAATAGAGTAGACCCTTCAAATAATGGAATGATTGATTAACACTGGAGGTGTGCCTGCTTTTTGTCCTTCCATCCCTTCTTTGATATAGGACTATGAATCATTCATGACTATGAAACATGATAGGAGGCAACTTTAGATATCAGAAGATGCAGTGCCTCAAGCAGGTGCACAGTATCTGGTCCATACTTACAATGCTCTCAGTTACATAGTTGGGATGTATTTTCATGCACTGGGGGCCTGTTTCTTGTACTCACACAGATACCACGAGTCAACTATATGTACGGTTCCTTGCATAGCAGTATTAGACTATTAGTGGATAAAAGACGACATGCATCACTTCACCTGTGCCTATTCATTGTGCAATCTGTCTTCTTTATTAATATATGATCGGGCAACTCTCCTGCTAAAAAAGTGTGCAATCTGTACCTTTTGGTGTTCCTTGTGGCCTATGGCAGGTTTTGAGTACTTTTGTCTTCTATATGTTGCAGATGTAATCATGTAAAGGCAAGAGGGAGAAAAATGGCTTGAATTGGCGGTTGTAACATGTGGTCTAATGTTGTACACCCCACTTCTTTTTTTGTTTGTTTGATAGTACAAAGCGTTGTATGTAAAAGGCAGAGGCCGTCTTCATTGGATGGAAAATGAAGCCCACGTGAACTTTTTGCCGTTTAGCAATGGGACTTGCTCCCCGGATTTTGACAGTTATTTATGGGGAAGTGGCATTACGTTTTGTATCTAGTGATTACTAGTGGTGGACCTTTAATCACCACCTATTAAAGGGGTGACGACGGCGAGCATTTGGGGTTGCATGGACGGCACTTGGCCCTGCACTCTTTCATTGTCTGATAGCAATTCTTTGGATTAGTTATATCCCCGCAACAAGCGCAATACTGCAGGCCATGACCAAAGTAATTGCACTCCGCAGCAACGCAAAATATTATGATGACCTTGCTATCATATAATGATGTCGATTTGTTGGAATTAGCGGTAGAATTTCCAATTTCATGTAGCTGAGGACGACCTGCGACAATATTTTAGTGTTTTCCCATCAGTATTCATAGAGTATATTTGCATACCACAGAACTTCAACTAATGACAAGAAGATTCGATAGAGAGGATGATAACAGATACTTACATAGTGCAGGCAATGCTTGGGATCCAAATAGCACAACAAAAATAGAAATGGTCATCACGTGCACTTGTCGGCCATTGGTATTATCCCTCATCTTCGATCTTTACAAGGAATTGTGTCGAGGAGCCCAGTTGGCCGTGACCCGTGAGCAGTGATCAGAAGCACCTTGACCTCAGAAGTCAGAACTGGCAACAACACGAGCACATCCCGCAGGTTAACTTGCAGGCTCTTTAAGAAAGCACCTCCTTTACATTTGTTTTAAGTCGTTTTCTTCGGAAAGTTATGGAACATTTATAACTAAAACTAAACTGTTGGAGGTGTTATTTAACAGGTAGCTTTCATTTTATTTAATATAATTAGTGTCCAGTCATAGACTAATTAGGTTCAAAAAATTTGTCTCGTAAATTATTCTCTAACTGTATTTTTAGTTTCGTAAATATTTTATATTTAATACTTCATGCATGTGTCTAAATATTCGATGTGATACATAGTAAAGTTTACCTGTATAAAGCAAACGGGGCCTTTGTTGTTGTTGTTTCTAACTACTGGTTTTAATGCGCTTTGCTACTGTTTCAAACTATAGTACTTTATTTCTTTAATGCACTTTGATACTGTTTCAATCTACTCAATCTATTTTAAATTATAAGACATTTGACTTTTTAACACTAAGTTTGACCACTTGTTTTTTTAAAAAAATTGTTTAAAATATCACCTTTTTTTATTGTGGCTTAGTTTATTAATAAAAGTTCTTTAAAAATAATTTAAATTTAACTATATATACACAACTTTTTTAAATAAGATAAGTAGTTAAATTTGAGCTCAAAAAGTTAATTGTTTTATAATTTGTGATTGAGGGAGTACTTGTACTAGTGTCGTGACTGCACGACTATAGTCAAGGAAAACGCGGTGCCTGGGCCATAGGCGGATACAGAGGGTATTCCTGGTATTCCCAGAAATACCCAACTTTTTTATGCACTAAGTATATATAGATATATTTATACATATGTATATTTGATATATTAGCATTTCTATATTAAGGAGCTAATAAAGTTTCTCATTTTTTATATATCCTTATATTCTTTTTTTCCACACAGGTTCTATATTACTTCGATTGTCAAAATTATTCTATTTTATTATTTTTGCAAATTAGAACCTAATTATTATTTCCAGAACACATACATATTGACTCATGCCGTCAAATATCGGTCAAATCATATCTTGCTTCTAAACTCTTTTCCAATATAAATCAGAATATACACATAGCAACATGTATAATAAAATATTCTTTCGTGTGAGTGAACAAGACATGAGTGAGAGGCAATTCTATAATCCCCATTTTTAAATCTCTAACTCTAGTCGGCATGACATGGTAGCGGCATTATTGTTGGCGTGCAGCGCGCTGCATCTACCCTACGCCTACATGGTGACTGGCGAGAGCGCATGTCGGTCATGAGATTAGAGACAACAATTGAGCGCGCGGCCCACCAGACACCCTTACGGGAATACCCAAGGTTTAAATTCTGACTCCACCACTGACATGGGGGCGGCCAGAGGTCTTCCACACCAGAGAGAGAGAAAAAAAAAATAGTTGGTGGTTCGATGGAGAGCAAGCAAAGGACGGAGTGAGCCACCCTCCGCGTACAGACCGGTCCGGATTTACGATCGCGACCGTCACACCGGATTAACCTGCAGTGAGCCGAGGATGCCGGATCCAGTCTCTACGATGCTCCGCGCCCCAGCCGAGCCAGCACCTCTGCCCCCAAGCTTGGGATGACGTGGGCCACCGCTACGTGGCCCGGCGAGGGGTAGCTGGCCGGGCACGTCGTTAAAGCTGGTCGCGTCCAGCGAAATGCTCCGGTCCAAACTGCGGCGCCCATGAATCTTGGAGTGGAGCACGTGTGCTTCGGGCGACCTACTGAACTGCGCGTACGGGCCAGGCCAAATTGGATGTGAGCGAATTGAGGGAGAAGAAGAAATAGGAGACAGATCTTCAGGCGGACGCATGCATGCATGCAGTCGAGGGGATCGCCCAGGTGGGCCGGGGGCGTGACTCATGATCAGTCGACACGATGCGGAGCCGGTGTCGTCAATCCTGTGGACATGGTGCGCTCCGCTGGCTCCGCCCGTCGACCCAAACGCAGCTAAGCAACGTACGTATTTGGCAGAATTGGCTCTTCCGGCAATTAAATCCAGCAGCAGTTTGCAGGAGCAAAACACGGAGATTAGTATTTGGTGGACTTGTTTCGGCAGCTACAAATCAAACACTGATTGACGGACATCGTAGGATAGCTAGCTTGGAGCAACAACTGACGGGCATCGCAAGGTGTCACCAGCTAGCTATATAGTACATAGACAAATTAAACCGAAATAGATATGAGATTATTACCATGGATTTGCAGACTGATTTCCATGTGAAGACGGATCCAGAGTCCACTATCCAACAATTGACTGGCTGGTTGTGTTGGATGGACGGAATAATTAGTGTGAGATCGGCTGGTGGCTAGGCCTGGGCGTTCAGTCTGACCGAATGGTTCTTGGGTCATTTCAAAAGTTCAGTCATCTAGAAATAAGTTTTTTCAAAAGGTCAGTTTCATAACTCAGGCCCAGCAAGTTCGGTCTCAGTTAGTTCGGTTTAGTCTCGATTATGACCGAACTAACTAGACTTAACAAAACAACTACTAAACATTGTAATTTGTAGCAAATTTTTGCAATGTTTTTTTTTCTATTTTAAGGCAAAAATAACAATACAACGTATAGTTTAACAAAGTGATAAAAGTGATGTTTGATAGAAACTCACTAGAATAAATATTATATCATTAACAATAGTCTCAAAGTACACATTACGTCAACAGATCTAAATGTTTAGTTAGTTCGATTGTCCAATACATATAGCCGAACTGACGGTAAGAAGTTTGGGTAGTATGGTCTCGACACCAAACTAGTGACCGAAAACGTCTAGGTCTTCGGTCAATATGCTCAGCGCCATTGGCTGTTGTGATGTTACCAGCGTATTGTGAAGCATAGATGATGGCATTAGGCATCCTATATGCTCTGTGTCCTTAGGATGATAGATCTACCTACATCGTTTGACCACATAATTATCACACGCACCCTGCTCTACAGTGTGGTGGCTACCACCTCATCAGAGGTCATGCCCCATAGGGTGTGATCGCCGGTTGAGCCATGCCTTGCTCCACATGCTAGCGAATGGGTCACGTTGTGGTTTACCGTGCTGAGTCGACACTGCTTTTGTTTTCATTAGAAATCAGAGTTGCATATTGCCATATCTGCTAATCCCTGAATATTGGGTTGTCGACTGTCTTAAAATTTTTGTTGTCGTTGCATGCCCTACAAGGTATCAATGACATTACTTATGGTCAAGCTCTATTTATGGTCGACACCTATTTAGACTGATACCACCCATATTGTCAGTCATCGTCGTCGCACTGGCTCGTAATTTGAGTCCATGCTTATTGCCACCACAACTAACGAAAGGCGTGCAAGCGAGTGCTTGTTGACACGTCTGAGTAGCATTGTCTAGTGCCGGTTCTTGTAGATACATTGGAATAATCATCTTTATAAGTACAATCATTATTAGGGAGCTGGTGATTATGTGTTATTGTGTGCCTCTATTGATGCTTTGAACTTGCACCTCCCTACATGGCTTTGACCACGTCAACCCTAGGTGACAAAATGAGCTATTTTTTACATGAGCTAGTTTTCAACTTATACTCCACTCGCGATATCTACAATGACATCGCTATGATGTGAAGGGGGGTTGCTACCTATTAGTCTTCGGCTTCAAAGTTCTTCTCTAATCTAGCCATTTGCGATGCTCCCGCTACAACTAGAGGGGAGAAGAGAAGGACGATAGAGCCACGAGGACAGATTTTTGAGGATTCAAATAGAGGAATAATGAAAATTTTGGAGGATTAAAATAGAGGAAAATAAAGAAATTTTAAATGATGGAGGAAAAATAAAGGAATTTTGGAGGATTCAATTCCTATATAGATTTTTGTTTTGAGAATCTATATAGAGTTTTTTTAAGGCAACAAAAGAGTGAATCCTCCGAATTCTTTTGAAATTCCTACAAATGAGTTTTTTTATCGAGGAAACCCGATAAAATGAGTTGTCCTATGGAACTTTCAGGCCTTGTATGGATCTGAAAAGTTTTTGGATTTTGACATTGTAGCATTTTTGTTTTATTTGACAAACATTGTCCAATCATTGAGTCTTAAAAGATTCGTCTCACAATTTACAGACAAACTATACAATTACTTTTTGTTTTTATCTATATTTAATGCTCTATGCATATGTCGGAAGATTAGATGTGACAGAAAATCTTAAAAAGTTTTTGGTGCATGTGCCGCAAGATTTGATGTGACGGAGAATCTTGAAAAGTTTTTGGTTTTTAGGCCTTGTTTAGTTCGCAAAAATTTTCAAGATTCCCCGTCACATCGAATCTTTGGTCATATGCATGGAGCATTAAATATAGACGAAAATAAAAACTAACTACACAGTTTACCTGTAATTTGTGAGATGAATCTTTTGAGCCTAGTTACTCCGTGATTGGACAATGTTTGTCAAAAAAAAAACGAAATGCTACAGTAGCCAAAAACAAAATTTTTTGCGAACTAAACAAGGCCTTAGCACCCTAAAAACCAAAAACTTTTCAAGATTTCCCGTCACATCGAATTTTGTGGCACATACATGGAGCATTAAATATAGTTAAAAATAAAAACTAATTGCACAGTTTGCCTATAAATTATGAGACGAATCTTTTAAGTCTAGTTACTCTATAATTGGACAATGTTTGCCAAATAAAAATGAAAATACAGTGTCAAAATCCAAAATCTTTTTGAATCTAAACAAGGCCCAATCTCATGTTTTTCTGCAGCCCAAATTCCCATACGGGCATACGGCCCAGGTGGACTTGAGCGACGCAGGACGGGTCCACCCCTTCCCCGCCTGACACGTCACATACCGAACCCGGCCGCGCCTCGTAGTAGCGACTAGCGACGCGATGACCAGCGCAGCAGCGGCACCCTTTTCTGCGATAAAAAAAAACCCGCGACTCTGGTCAGAGAGAGGGAGGGAGAGAGCGAGCTAGAACCGGCAGGAAGACAAGACAGAGGGAGCGGAGCCGCCGGTAACGTAGGCGGCGGGGGCCATGGCGGGCCGTGTGGCGGGGCGAGGCGGGAGGCCGCTGCTGGGCGGAAGCGGCGGGGGCGGGAAGCGCGGCGGGAGGCCGTCGATGGCGGTCGTGGCGGCGCTGCTGCTGGCGTGCGCGGCGCTGCTCCTGCTCCTGGCGCTCGGCGCGCTATCGCTGCCCGGGGCCTCCGACGGCTCCGGGGGCCGCGGCGTGGGGCTCGCGCGCCCGCGCCCGCGCTCGCACTTCCGCAGATCCACCTTCGACTCGTGCGTTTTTTTGCCCCCCTTCTCCACGATCTCTCTTGCTCGCGCGGTTTTCCCCTGAGATGCTTACTCCTCTGAGGTGCTTACGCGGGTTGGTTGCTCGTGCTTGCGTGCTGCAGGGGGCTAGAGATGCGTGGGGAGAAGGGGGAGCCGTGGACGGAGGTGCTGTCGTGGGAGCCCCGCGCGTTCGTGTACCACAACTTCCTCGTGAGTCCGTTGCCTCATTCGTTTCTGTTTGGGTGGGAAGGACAAGGACCGCATGTTCTACATGCGATTTGCTTCATGCTTTTCGTTCAGGAGATCTTGAGTTTTGTTTTGTTTCAGTTATGTTGAAATCTTGGGTGAGCAGTTGGCGCAGCACCAGGCCTGTTGATACCCTGATTATGGGATCGAAGTTGCTTAGCCCTTTTCGAGATTCCTTGCTCCTTTTTCAGTAACATTTACGGACGCTTTGAGCAAGCCTTTGCCCGAAGTGGTTGTACAAAATTAGTGGCATTTGGTTATGCTGCGAATGAGATGCCGAATTGTGTGGCTCTGTTAACTCTTCCAGATCTGGGCAGGCAGTACTACAGTCAGTGTACTTGAATTGGCTAGTATCCATATGGGATATGGCTGTCATTGAGCTTCACCAAGAGCCCAAGAATTGAAACTGAGCCAGGGGTACTAATCCCCATTTACTGTCAGTGTCAGGCATATTTTGAATTGCCGTTGCCGAAGTGGTGGATCTGGAGTTCATACTCGGGTTTTCAACCATATGGGCTGGATATTTGCTTCGTGTTATGATTATCAATTCACCTGAAATGTTATAGTTATTCTCACTTGCCAAAGGCCCAAATCATTTGAATGATTATTAAGTCATATTTGCTGTTGTAGAGATTGGGTAATAGTATCAGTGTCATGATCAAATTTTCATAATCAACTGCCATCTATTTCCAATCCATTTTAGTTGGCTTCACCAAGCAATCAGATTATGACTGAATTTTATGTTATTCTCAGTCCAAGGAAGAATGTGACCATTTGATTTCACTGGCAAAGCCTCATATGAAGAAGTCAACAGTAGTTGATTCAGCAACTGGAGCGAGCAAGGATAGCAGGTTTGAACATTTAACGAAATTCCAAATTCAGGGATGTTACGTCATCTGCTATGCTCATTTTGCTTCATGGACATATATGCAGAGTGCGGACAAGTTCAGGAATGTTTCTTAGAAGAGGGCAGGATAAAATTATTCAGACAATTGAGAAAAGGATAGCAGATTTCACCTTCATACCTGTAGGTACGTAGTATTCTCTCGATGGGCTTAATGTCGAAGTGTTTGTCTACTATTTTGTGAAGGAAAAAAAAGTATGCTCAACAGACATTTCAACTAGGTTTAATGTTTGGTTGGTGCTGTTTAACACAGGCACACAGCTAGCTTGTACACTTAGTTATCTGCTTCATAGAATGACTTGAAGTCCTTACTAGTGCTCTAATATTCAAATGGTGCCTAACTTTAAACCGCACTTTAGGTCCTGCATTCATCATACAGATAGAATAGCCTGCATTGTGGGACTTGGAAGTCCTGACTATTGCTATAAATGTCGCAGTGAATCACCAAATTGTACTTTTCTAAAGATGTTAACACAATCACAATCTCTGGAAATGCACTAAACTTTGCGCTTCAGTAGATTTAATAGACCCTTGATTGTCAATGTACTTCAGTATGACCTTGGAGGTTTCAATGCTGTACATGTCACTACGTCAGTTCTCACAAAAAACTGCATGATGTGAGGGGAAAACAATGTATGTGCTGATTGTTGCACTAACAAGTACTTCCCCAAATTTAGATTTTTAGAACAGTACAGCTTATGCAGTTTTGCTGACGTGGATGGTTTGACATCTAGGTGTTCATTTTTTTAAAAAAATTATGTAGAGGTATGTACCCAACAATATGATGAGGTACAAAAAGGGGCCTCAAGTAGTAAGTGTCAAGTGTCTATTTCAGCAAATAGAAAATAACAGATACAGCATAATCTGATGGGCACGCCTAAATGTGAATAACAATCAAGTCTTTGAACATTGGTGCCTCTGTGTCTGATTATTTTGTACTGCTGTTTTACTTCAAATGGCATAAGCACCTCTCTTTATTGTTTCCCTGACTTCCGCAGAGCATGGTGAGGGTCTTCAAGTCCTCCACTATGAAGTTGGGCAGAAGTACGAGCCTCACTTTGATTACTTCCATGATGATTACAACACCAAGAATGGAGGCCAGCGTATAGCCACTCTTCTTATGTATCTGTATGTATTACACTGTTGGTATTCTATGATATGTGCCGTTGGTGACCCAGTTGCCCAATTGACATTTTCTATGGCAATTTTTATTTACTAGTTCGGATGTTGAAGATGGTGGCGAGACTGTGTTCCCTTCATCGACAACAAACAGCAGCTCTTCACCATTTTATAATGAGCTGTCTGAATGTGCAAAGGGCGGTCTATCTGTTAAACCAAAGATGGGAGATGCGCTTCTGTTCTGGAGCATGAAGCCTGATGGATCCATGGATTCCACAAGCCTGCATGGTGACATTACTTGATCTTCTGATGCCATGTCATGTTTTCCAACAGGCAGGTGTTATGCCACAGTACACTGATACTTCTATTTTACTTCAAATTTCCTTTAGGTGGGTGCCCAGTGATAAAAGGCAACAAATGGTCATCGACAAAGTGGATGCGCGTTCATGAGTACAAAGCTTAGATACAAGAAGACACAGACCTGAGGTACTAAATTTTGCTCAGAAACCAAAATGGTCCTTATACTCCATTTTTAGTTTGCCAATTGCAAAAGTAGTGCTGGGCCTCTCTCTACCTTGCACCAACAATAATATCCCCAGTATATATTGAAATGCCTGCGGTCAGCTATGAAGATACATTTCAAATTCATTGAAATTTTGTCTGACTCTTTGCAGGTCATGCACCGGTTCAAATTCGTGGACATTTTGGCACATGTCGAGGGTTTCGATTTTCCATAGAGGATTAATTTACACTTCTTCTTTTCTAGCTGTTACGGCAATGTCTTAGGCTCCGTGTTGTACATTAACATGTTATTAGGCTGATGAACATAAACCTGATGATTCAGAGATGGACGTCTTCGGTGTATACTGCCATTGCCCCCTGTTCAAATCAAGATAGGATGTCTTATTGATGTTGATGAAAAGATTTCTTTGTGTGTATGTGGCTATGCTACGCTTTATTTTGGTGTAGTACGTTATACGCGGCAAAACTGAAGAAGCATATACAATATCTTCAAAGTTTTTTTTAGCCTAAACCGAAACAGGATCACTTCGAAAACATTGTTGTTAAGCTTGGATTCTGAGCCTTGTTTAGTTCGCAAAAAAATTTCAAGATTTTTCATCACATCGAATCTTGCGGCACATGCATGGGGTATTAAATTTAGACGAAAACAAAAACTAATTACACAGTTTGCCTGTAAATCACGAGATGAATCTTTTGATTCTAATTAGTTTATAATTGAACAATATTTACCACAAACGAAAGTGCTACGGTATCTAAAATTTTGCCAACTAAACAAGGCCTGAGTGGCTGGAGCCCGTTACTAGTCCTGCGGCGAAGTCCGTTGTTTGGCAGGATAGCAGCGGGCCTCGACAGGAAATCAGCGGCGCCTTACACGCGTTGCTCGGTGCGCGCGACAGACGTGCAGCCATCGCCGGGACGTCCAGCGAACTCGAAAACATTTTATAATATAACCCGAGCACGCGGCAGACATGGGAAACGGCGGTGGGACTGGCGAGAAGACGAAGACGAAGGCGACAGGAGGCCTCACCGGTCGCGAACCCTCCTCCTCCAGCCACGCCTCGAAACGGCGTCGGGGCCTGCGCGGCGAGTCCATGGCTGACCGCTTCTTCCCCAACGACTTTCCCGACTTCGTCGCCGAGGCTGAGGCCTCCGACGGCGACGGCGAGGGGCACCGCCCCGCGGGACTTCGGGGCCTGCTCGAGCTTCCGTACACCAGGCTCTGCGATCGCTTACTCCGCGCCGCGCGCCGCCTCAAGGACAAGGTCCGCCTCGCTAGGCCGCCACTCGCTCTCTCTCTCTCTCTCTCTCGTTTGCTTTGTCGCCGCCCGCCCGCCAGGTGCTCGACTGATTGCTCTTGGCTACCCTCCCTGCAGGTGGTGGAGGAGACGTGGCTGAAAGCCGGGCGGAAGGTGACGGACTACACGCTATACACGGGCTCTCTCGGGACAGCGCTGCTGCTGTTCAAGTCCTTCCAGGTCACTGGAGACCGCGGGGACCTCGCCCTCGCTGCTGACATCGTCCGCGCGTGCGACGAAGCGTCCCGGGGCCTGCCGTAAGATCACCGACCAAGCCCCGGTTTCTTGTTCATGCTTGGTTGCTTTGGTTGGATCTTCTTGTTACTTGTTCATAATTATATGGAGGTGTGTGGCCTGGGTGTGTAAGGCGCAGGTTCTTGACGTTCATATGCGGGAGGGCCGGTGTCTGCGCTCTTGGAGCGGTGATTGCCAAGCATTGCGATGATCAGCTGAGGGTCACTCAATATCTGAGCTCCTTTGATGAGGTGCGGCTTTTGATAAGCATGGTTCTGGGTTTAGGAATCAATTTGTTAACTTTGTATGTGTGATGCCAATGCACTATTACCACTTACCACGTGACTGTAGAACAACAGATGGCACAACTGGTAACTCCTAATCTTTAGACTTCAGCTGTCCTTTGTGATGTTGTAGATAACAGTCACTGAGAAAGTTCCAAATGAACTGCTGTATGGAAGGGTGGGCTATTTGTGGGCTTGTTTGTTCTTGAATAAGCATCTCAGCGAGAAGACGATCCCGGTCGAGCACATTGTATGTTAATGCTGTACTTCTGTTATATAAATTCTCACATGCATTTCGTTTTTAGTTATACTCATGTAAAAGGCACTGAAAATCTTATTGTATCAAACCACTTCAACTGTAGAATTCTGTGGCAAAGGACATCATTATCGAGGGAAGAAATCTTGCAAGCAAGGGGAGTAGCCCGCTGATGTACGAATGGCATGGGAAGAAATACTGGGGTGCTGCCCATGGTCTTGCTGGAATCATGCATGTGCTCATGCACACTGAACTGAAACCAGATGAGCAGGACGATGTAAAGAACACCCTGCGGTATATGATCGAGAACAGGTTTCCTAGTGGCAACTATCCCTCAAGTGAAGGCAATGAATCAGATCGCTTGGTGCATTGGTGTCATGGTGCCCCAGGTGTTGCTCTTACGCTTGCTAAAGCATATGAGGTAATTGCTGCATCTGTTCACACTTGCTCTATTGCATCTCTTATTTGTGTCTGCATGTTTATTCAGTAGACGTTCCTAAGATCTGGCTAGATGTTTAACTAATGAGTGGATCTGTGAATAACTAGTTGGTCTATTGATCTTTAGAGTTCGGATGTGGTCACCATGAGTAACGATATCTGTATTTCAGGTCTTCCATGATGATTATTTCAAGCAAGCAGCTGCAGAGGCTGCTGAGGTTGTCTGGAACCGAGGGCTTCTGAAGAGAGTCGGAATATGTCACGGTGTAAGCGGGAATGCCTATGTGTTTCTCTCACTCTACAGACTAAGCGGCAATGTTGAGTACCTCTACCGAGCAAAGGCTTTTGCCTGCTTTCTTCTGGAGAAAGCTGATCAGCTGATAGCCGAAGGGGCCATGCATGGTGGTGATCGCTCGTTTTCACTGTTTGAAGGGAAGGCGGGGATGGCATACCTCCTCTTGGACATGGTTGATCCATCAGAATCAAGGTTCCCGGCCTATGAACTTTGAGAAACCCAATCTGTACAATTACCCTGTGGTTTGTGAGGCTGTGTGATGATCCAGCACTCTGGAAAACGCTGTGTTTGTGTTCTCTCGTCTACTCTGTAAATGTGTGCTTGGACCTCGGTGACGCCTGCTGTGTTTGTAGATTTGGTGTTCCTGATGTTGCAAACTTGGATCTTCTGTCAAGTATACATGACCATCACATTCTGACTAAAGACGCCATGACCCTAACCACTCACCCGTTTGGGAGGGATTCGGGTGGCTCCGGCTCCCACCTGCATAAATGTTGTTGTGCACTATTCGCTAAAGCTAAAGTTCTCTCTCTTCCCTCTTCCTCTCACAGACGAAGAAGTAGGAGCAGGAGAAGCTAAATTTTTTGGCTTCAGCAGCTCCATTTGTGTCAGTGAGTGAAGAGAAACCAAAGACACCCTCAACCTTCAGCTGACATTATTCCAACTTGGCTTCCTGCTCTCGCCTTGCCATCAGCTTCACCAGCACTCCGTCGGCATTACTACGATCCTGCTGCTCAGGATCGACCCGTAGAGAGTACTACCCAGCCACCATAGTCTCGATCTGTGGAAGAAAAATCAAGACATTGTAAATTTGCGACCATTCTCAATTTCTGAAAGAAAAAAAACTCCAGACATTGCAAATTTGCAATCATTTGGGCCAGCAACCTCGGTTGAGCGATTGTATATATATAAACCAATCAGGCGAACCAGTTCCTACAAAAGAATCGAACAAAACCAGCACAATCAAACAATCCCCAACTCCCAAACAAACCTAGCTGACAAAAGAACATGCAAGATTCGGACTTATGTAGCTTTGGTGTTCATTTGAATTTATCTACCGAATTTGGCAACTATTTAGCAGTATTTTTCTCTCATATTAAATCGGTAAACAGTATTTTTAATTATAGCTTTTCAGCCAAGTGAACAAGTCCGGGATCGCTCAATTGGTGGTGGGTGGGCTTTCGCTCCAAAAGCGATGGGTGGGATATCAATATCAGAACTCAAACGAGAAAATATTAGAATGAAGATATTGTTAGATTAATCATATAATATAATATATTTGTATAGTAAATTTATTTACTGTTTATTTATAAATCTAGTTTAATTTAAAACTGATTGACTTTTCCAAAAGAAAAACGAGATGTGCATCTTGTTCAAGTACAGCTGCCTTCGCGGAGGTTTTCATTCCTGCTCGGTGGAAAAGGATTTGCACGCCACTGGTGTAGTGATACTGATCGATGGATTCTATGGTTGCTGCCTGTCCTGTGTTTGTCCTCTTCTCGTCGGGCCCAAACGACAAGTCCAAGGCAGACAGACACGTGGCGGGCAGACTGACTGTCCATTTCCTCTCCCTATAAAGCTGACGAAACATCTCGGTCGCTGGCCGGCCGGCCTCGAACTCGAAGGGCAAGCAGCAGCAATGGCGCTGGAGATCGAGCACACCCACCTCCCCATCCGCGGCCTCAACCTCCACGTCGCACACGTAGGCAAAGGTGACTCTCTCTGGCTGTATGGCATCATCATCGTTGCTTGAGTTGAGCTGATGGGATCCCCGCAGAGCAAGCAGTCAAGCAGAGTAGCAATCACGAATTCATGATTCATGTGTGGCTGTGTGCTGTTGGTTGGTTTGTGCGTTGCAGGTGACCTGGGCACGGTGGTGTTCCTGCACGGCTTCCCGGAGATCTGGTACTCGTGGCGCCACCAGATGCGGGCCGTGGCCGCCGCGGGGTACCTCGCCATCGCGCCGGACTGCCGCGGGTACGGCCTGTCCGACCAGCCGCCGGAGGACGAGGAGGCCTCCCTTGACGACCTCGTCGCCGACGTGCTCGGCATCCTCGACGCCCTCAGCGTCCCAAAGGTACGCAACAAAGGTCACCAAACGGATGAAAAGGAGCATCCGATTCCAAGAACTGATTGAGTCGTTGCTGCCGCGCGTGCGCGTGCAGGCGTTCCTGGTGGGCAAAGACTTCGGCGCCATGCCGGCGTACGAGTTCGCGCTGCAGCACCCGGACCGCACCCGCGGCGTGGTGTGCCTGGGCATCCCCTTCAGCCCGGTGCCCATGTCCTTGGACGCCATGCCCGAAGGCTTGTACATCCGGCGCTGGCGCGTGCGTAGCACTGACCGCATCGATCACCTCTGAGCTCTCAACTATAGTCTTCTTCTTCTTTATCGAAATCGGCACGACACTGCTGCAGCTGGTGTTCCTTTTTGCTTCTCTTCTGCAGGAGCCGGGGGGCAGGGCGGAGGCCGACTTCGGCCGGTTCGACGTGAGGCGCGTGGTGCGCACCGTCTACGTGCTCTTCTCCGGCGCCGACATCCCGATCGCCAAGGAAGGGCAGGAGGTCATGGACCTGGCCGACCTGTCGACGCCGCTCCCGGCGTGGTTCACCGAGGAGGACCTGGACGCCTACGCCAAGCTCTACGAGAAGTCCGGCTTCGGCTACCCGCTCAAGATGCCGTACAGGTTAGCCGCCGCCGCACTAGCTTCACTCGCCGGCGGAGACTGGAGACTGAAAAGACTCTGATGTTCGTTGCTTTTTTTTTTGGCTTGCTTCCATGGAAAACTGATTGGGCATGCAGAGCTATACACAAGATCCCGAACCGGCTGGACGCCAAGTTCCAGGTGCCGGTGTTCATGGTGATGGGGGAGAAGGACTACTGCTTCAAGTTCCCGGGGTTCGAGACCGCCATGCGCAGCGGCGTCATGAACAACTTCATGCCGGACCTCAAGATCACCTACATCCCGGAGGGGAGCCACTTCGTGCAGGAGCAGCTCCCGGAGCAGGTCAACGACCTGCTCCTCGGCTTCCTCAGTGACCATCCCTCCGCCGCATAAGGAGAAGGGGTGTGAGACTGTGAGAATCGGATGAGAGCAAGTATAATAACGATTTTTAGCCG
>Ga0182004_10001092_pt1 | contig 19073 bp, 15 predicted proteins | sample Sormic07211540_1_FD_120479 | JGI IMG/M metagenome (GOLD analysis project Ga0182004, IMG submission 120479) | Endophyte microbial communities from Sorghum bicolor roots, Mead, Nebraska, USA - 072115-40_1 MetaG | ecosystem: Host-associated > Plants > Roots > Unclassified | place: USA: Nebraska...
GAAATTTTTACTACAACTCAATCATAGAATAATTAGCCCACTATATAATTTTCATCACAATTGGACCATAGAAACTATAGCTATAATTAGTCTAATTAATTATAGAAAAGCATAAATCTAAAGATGCATAAAAAAAAATTTGTACTAAAACATACTATATTATATACTCAATGTGTAGATGTACTCATCTGAAGTCCAACAAAATTGAGTTTTCTATTTTATGATTTTTATATGATTTACTATGATTTTTCAAAAAAATTAGCCAAAATAAATAAAAAGAGAAAGACAAAACCGCTTTTAAAACCAGGTCAGGGATGTAATGTGCACGGATTTAAAAGTTGAAGGATGTATTTTATCCGGTTTTAGAGTTCAAGGATGAAAATCAGACTTTCGTGAAAGTTGAGGGACCTAAAGTGGACTTTTTCCTTAATTATTTTGCTTCTATATTTGGTCTGACCGGATGAAGAAGGCCCATTCACACACATATTTCGGCCCATTATAAGGATTTCTTTTTTCCCGGTTGTTTACTTAGTATATAAATGGCACCCTTGCTATATTCTATGATATATTTTTAATTGTTCACGTTTATGTTTTCATGTAATATCCCTGCTATATATATTCTATAATATATATGATTGTTCGCTCAGAACCTATCATTATTTTTTCACGCAATACCCATAATATATATTTAATTGTGGTTTGTTATATTACTTTTCCTAATATCCACCGGCGCCATCCTTGCTACAGCGTGGACCGGCTCTGATGGCGGTGAGGCATGCAGGAGTAGCCAAAGGGGTTGGCGATGGCAATGTATGGGGTGATGTAGGTTCCCCACTCCGACAATAGGTCACCCGCTCCTCACAACAAATAGCTTGGCTGTTGTCCCTCTACATTGTCATCGGGGTTGGCCTGCTTGGTCGCATGCGCCAAATCCGTCTACTCCTCTTTGACCCATGCATGCTGCCATGCGATCGAGCCCGGTGTGGATGCCACAGCCATCGATGCGGGTCATGTCATCGTCATCGGAGTTGCTTGGCTGCTCGAGACAGATCTGGTCGCACCATCCTCAACTTGAAGTAGACCCCCTCCTGTGGTCCTACCACCTTCTTCGTGGCAGTCGCGCGGACATCCGACAATCTGCTCTAGTGACGACAAGGTGGGGGGGAGAGAGGTATGAGAGCAAGGCCAATAAGCTTGTCTAATAGCCAAGCCATATCATGTGTAAACTAGTTTTTGTAGACAATATATACAACAACCATGGCTCTTTACATATTCCAAAACTATTTTAATAGTGTGGGACCCGCCACTACCTCCCTCCATCTATGCTCTCATTGGCAAGTAGGACAGGACCACACATGCAACCCTCGCATGCAGCCTTGGAGCTTGTGACGAGCTGGTCGACAAATGCGTCGACCATCACCCTCTCTCTCCTATTTTCTCTCTCTTCTACATCAGACTTTGCTGAGTTGTCTTGGCTATTAGCCAAACTGACATGGCTTATTGTACCTGCTCTGAGAGGGCCAACGATAGGGGTGAGTAGTCCGACCATGTTGTCCCCTCAAGAGGATGAAGGGGGGCAAGTTTCGATTTATATCTGTGATCTCGAGAATATTTAGTTCGTGTACTTCACCCCGTTTCACATGACGATTCCTTATCTTTTTCCTTTCTTGGTTTTGAGACTGCAACTCTTTGACAACCTTTATAGTAGTAGGCTTCAAATGCAAAATATGACTTTTGAAGACAAAGATCAGTGTGTGTAGAGCTCTTGGGATGTCATATAATCACTTTTTTAAGGTGAGGAGTGAGGACACTTAATTCTTGATTGACTTATCTCGCCTTTTAAAGCGATCTTAAGTTCCCTTGATGATCAGCAATAGCGAAAGTGGACATGTATTTAACTCTACAAACTACGTTGGCTCCTAGATTAGAAGCGCTATCCACGTCTGTCTTTAAAACTCCGGTCGTTGGATCTTTTCTACCGACGGCTCCAGCTTTCTCCGTATCCTTCTGCTTATATCCGATTCTACATTACTGTTTGGCTTCTGGTTGATTCCTTTGCTGATTCAGGTTTTGGTCCCGCTTCTTTAGCTTCTGCGTAACCGTCGTTTCTTGTCGAAGCCCACTTCCCCGTCGCTTTAATTGTTGGGACACCTACCGGGGTCATTTTCGTCAAAGCAGCTTGTTGCCACGGTACTTTTCCTGGTTTCCTCCGTCCGTATTCTTCCGCGTCGCCGCTTCCTGCTTATTCTCGTGCGTCTCGCCGGGTTGCCCGCCGCTCCTCCCTGCTCTTTGTATTCCACGCCCGCCGCCCGGTTCCAGCGCTCGGTTCGTCCTGCGCGCGCCCGGCGGGGGACCCCGCCGGGTGTCCGCACCGTTGGGTCACCTCGAATTCAGCGATCCGTGTTCGCTGCAGGCGTCGCCAGGGGTGTGCGCCGCCGCTTCGTTGTCGCTGCGTCTGGTCGCCGGAGGTCCGCGCCGGTTTTCTGCCGCCATCGCTCCGTCCTCGCTGCACGCGCCTGGTACGGCTGTGCGCGGCCGCTTCGTCCTCGCTGCGTGTGCCCGCCGGGGGTCGGCGCCGGTTGTCTGCGACGTCCACCCAATCTGTTTGGGGCTGTCGTTGTGCCTTTGTTTTCCCTCCTCTGCCTTGTAAGACTCTTATCTTGTTTTTACATTCTTTCGATTCCGTTCGTCCTTTGTCGGTGGATTTGAGCCTGCTCCGTCCATTGTTCTTCCGTTTCTTTTCGTTGTTAGCGGGGTTAGTTTTAGTTACTCTACGTTTACCTTTGGTGTCTTTCTGCTTATGCATTCTAATGCTTTCCATTGGTTCACATTTTTTTTTTCTTATTGCAGGTTTTGTATTCGCGGTGTCCGCCTGTTTACACATTGGCTCCAACTGGGACTCAACCATAGTTCTTGTCGTTCTCTATTGTCTTGTTCAGTTCAGGTATATATTTCCCCCTATGTTTTAGATTTAGATTTTTTTGTTGCTATTTTACTCTGGGTTAACCCTATATGCTGTGTGACTAATATTGTTGTTTGGTTTTGCTTACGTCTTTTTTTTGGGGGGGTTTTCCCCTTTTTGGCCTCTCCCATGGCCCAAACAAAAAATATTAGCATCGTATTAGTTTTTTTAAGATTCTAAAATCCGATAGAGGTGGTTCGGAGAGTTTTCAGATTTTTTCCTTCTCTTTTCTCCCTAAAAACTACTTCCAAGGATCTAGGCCGTTCATTCTTCTTTGTTTGTCAAAATTGTGCCAGCCTTTGTTTTTCTTGATGTTCCTTTCTTAGTAGGCGTGGTGCAAGGGGGCGCTTGCTGCTTTCTATTGCAAAAAGGCAGGTCCATTTTCGGTTCAGAATGTTTGCCGTACATATCTCCTACGTCGTTGTTCTTCAGCGCGTTGCAAATTGTTGCTGCCTTCCTTACATATCTACTATACATCAAATTCTTGACGACGGTACTTCCTTGTATGGGATTGAGGTGGAGTTACCTGGTTTAGGTTGTGAACTCAACTCACACAGGCTTTTCTTCTGGGCAAATTGTGGTTTGGAGCGCTCAGTGGCTTATGAGGCAGCTGCTCTGCAAGCGCTTGTAGCTTTGCAAGATAGATTTGGCTTTGTTATCTTGGACTACAGTGCGCATGGGTTGATGTTGTATAGAGCTCTAGCCCAGTATCTACTTCCTGTAGCTAATAGAGGTGTTGAATTGGCTAGGCTTGTAATAAACAGTTCAAACCAGGGAGTTCGATATGACTCCGCCTTGTTGGGTTCTGCACAGCAGTTGGTGCATGGGCTCAGTGCTATGCCCAGTGCTGCTTCCAATTTGTATGCTACCTGTTTTCAGCAATAAAATGTTTGTGTCTTCCATGTTTTTGCTGTATATCTGTGCATGTACTCTATTGAATTCTCAGTCATGTCCTATATTCTGCACATTCTGAGTTCATTACATTTGTCCTTTTATTTCATCCGCACCTTGGATGCCATGTGCTATTTTACGAACAAATGTATATAGTTATGTGGCTTACGCCTGTTCACAGTACGTACAAATATTTGACCAAGAAACATAGCGAAGGATTTTTTTTGTAGTTGTTATTCTTTTACAAGGACCTTGTCTATTTTGTTTGCTATTTGGAATTGTGGCGATGGCCTGTACAGTGGTCGATGCTTCTTTCTTTGTAAAAAGTTTTTTTGGGTTTCGTCTGTATTTTCGAATGTATGGATAGTTGGTTTATTTCTGTCCAATGTATGGATAGTTTGTTCACTTCTGTTGTGCTGTTTGTTGCTGAATATTCAGGGCTCGATGGACACTCCTCGCGTTTGTACGTATCATCTAGGCTCATTGTAATAGAGCAGCGTTGGTTTCCATTGTGTTTTCCTTTGTTTATGTATGTTAATTGTCTATATTTTAATCTAACAGGCTCTGCATCGGTGAACGCCACCACCTTTGCGGCAGACTATGTAGCCTTAGACCATGCAGGGAGCTGTATGTAATCTCCCGCAAATGTTGTACTATGCGTTCTTTCCGTTACTATGGTTCTTATGTCTCTATTAACAGTGTTATTACTAATTGTCAGCTTCAGCCTCAGTGCACATACATACTGCTGTGCCGGTATCTGTAGAACCGTCTTGTGAACGGATCAGTATGTAGCCTGCTTACGCTGGTTAATGCGTTTTGGTTCCCTTGTCTTGTACATTTAAAGGTAGTACTTACACTATTTACACTGATGTAGTAACACAAAGGTCGTCCAGTGCTAGATCAGATTTTGATCCTACGACCTCTAGACACAAAAGAAGAAGACTTTTAGATCAACACCGTTTAGTTTGGGCAGGTAAGATTGTTGGTCATGTACGCCCTTTCAGGTCGTACACATTTTATCCTTTGTTCATCATCTGGTGCATAGTATTGCTTCTATGTAGTGTAACAGCCAATTTTGTAAGACCATTTTCTTCATAATACAATAGGAGGCCCCTGGCACAGCAGCAATCATCTCACATGTGGCCAATTTGACGAAGCCTTTGTTTATGCTCTCAAAGGTATACACTCCTTCAATTTCTGTGTCTTTTTGGCCTTGTTCATGTCCTTACAATTCTTGCGCTCTTCCTGTTCTTTGCATACCTCGGTTGTCGTTGGTCATATGACAACCTGCCTTTCCTTGTTTTGTCCTCTATTCCTTCAACACAGTTTCATATCGACAAAGATCTTACTACGGAGCACCAGACTATGAATGCCCACACTGTCATGCGGTCTTTTGGCATGCTGAAAGAGTTGGCCACGATTCAGCCCAGCGTTCTCATAGAGTAGTGTACAACAATTGTTGTAGAGGCGGTAAGGTTGTTATACCACAGTTCCAGCCACGACCCGAACCATTGGCCTCATTGGCACGGTTTGATGGAGGTGTCATTTCCAATAAGTTTATGAAGAACATAAGACAGTACAATTGTCTTTTTTCATTCACGTCAATGGGGGCCAATATTGATCGAATGATGAATGATGGCCGTGGGCCCCCTATTTTCAAGATCTGTGGTCAGGTCCATCACCGGATTGGCTCCTTACTTCCTCAAGATGGAACTTCACCTAAATTTATTCAGCTATATGTCTATGACACTTCTAATGAGGTACAAAATAGAATGCAATGCCTATCACGTGATGATGAAAGGGGTACAGACCTAGATCCTTGCATAGTTCAGTCACTGATACGTATGCTTGATGATTATAATCCTCTAACACAGCAGTTCAGAATGGCTAGAGAAAGGTTGGTTGATCATGGTGATGAGGACTTTGTGGTTCGAATTGTTGCGCCTAGAGATGGGGATCCTCCTCAGTATAGCCTACCAACAGTTAATCAGTTAGCTATGCTTATTGTTGGTGGTTTTTCTCCAGAGTCTTTTGAACGTGACATCATCATTGAAACACGTTCAAACGAACTGAAACAAATATCAGCTCTCCATCCTGCTTTTATGGCTCTTCAGTATCCATTGTTGTTTCCATTTGGTGAGCGTGGCTTTCAGGCTGGAGTTTTGTATGCGGGTGTTAGACCAACTCAACAAAATTCGTACACAAAAGTCACGATGCAAGACTATTTTTGCTACATGTTTCATTATAGAAAGAATCAGCCAAATCCTTATCTCTGTTACGGTGCCCTATCCAGCCAGGCAAAGGTTGATGCACGTGCATGTGTCGATGAGAATAGACTATGGTATATAATGAAGCATCAGAAAGACATTAGAATGGAAAGTATTCAGGGTATCTGTGATGCTGTTAATAGAGGCTGCACTGAAGGTGCTGAGATGGGAAAGATGACAGTATTACCAGCATCACATACAGGAGGTCGACGGTACATGATACAAAACTATCATGATGGGATTGCCATTTGTCGAGAATATGGTCCTCCCGACTACTTTGTCACTTTCACATGTAATCCTAAGTGGTTTGAGATCAATGAGGCCATATTTGATGCTGGTCAGAAACCAAGTGATAGGTCTGACATCATTGTTCGAGTATTCAATATGAAGCTAGAGGAACTCTTGCACGATATCAAGGATGGTCGTGCTTTTGGACCATGCAACGCAAGTAGTCTTCTTATATATATCTTTGTCATACTCCTCGCTATTAGAACATGAAGGTCTTACCTATCGTTGATAACCTTATCTATGTCAATTTCAATTGTTTGAATTTAAGTGTTGCACACCGTAGAATTCCAGAAACGAGGCCTCCCACATGCGCATATTATTTTATGGACTACAGCTGACACATCAGATCCAACTCCTACAATGATTGACTCATATGTTACTGCTGAGATACCTGATCCAAGAGATGACCCACTTGGTTATGCTCTTGTTGCTGAGCACATGATTCATGGGCCTTGTGGGTCACACAATCCAGTTTGCCCTTGCATGAAGGCTGGGAGATGTTCCAAACATTTTCCAAAACTATATCATCAAGAGACTTCAGTAAATTCTGACGGATTTGCCATGTACAGACGCCGTGAGAGTAGTCTTTATATTGAAAAAGGAGGTCTGCATATGGACAATAGATGGGTTGTTCCATACAATATGAGTCTTCTTAAGAAATACCAGGCTCATATTAATGTTGAATGGTGCAACAAAAGCACTTTCATCAAATATTTATTCAAGTATGTGACAAAGGGTGCTGATTGTAGTAAGGTTTATCTTGAAAGAGTAAGAAGAGCAGAGTCCGCCCCTTATGATACAGATACAAACACAATTAATGAAGTTAGGGAATATCTTGATTGTCGCTACATTTGTGAGCAAGATGCCTGTTGGCGAATATTGGGTTATGATATTCATAGACACCATCCGGCTGTTGAAAGAATGCCTGTACATCTACCTAATGAAAATTTCATTACATTTAGTGCTAGAGCTAGAATGGATAGAGTTGTTTCCGAGGAATTTTTAAGGAAAACTATGCTAACAGAATGGTTCACATGCAATCAGTTGAACCCTGATGCTCGGGTCCTTACATACTCACAGTTTCCTTCAAGGTGGAAATGGGAACACAAAAATCGAGTTTGGGAAAGGCGTCACCGTCAGCAAGGAAAAATTGGTCGTTTACATTATGTTCATCCTTCTGGAGGGGAACAGTATTATTTAAGAATGTTGTTGCTCATTGTCAAAGGTGCTGTTAGCTACCAAGACCTTAGATTTCATAACCATATACATCATTCAACTTTTAAAGAAGCATGTAGATCCCGTGGTCTTCTTGGGGATGACCGAGAGTGGTATGATGCTTTTGATGAAGCTGCGGGTTGGGCTACCTCAGCCCAACTACGTAAGCTCTTTGTTACCATGATAGTCTTCTGCCAGGTTGGGGATGAAAATGCTTTCTTTGAGAAAGTATGGCAACTGTTGGCTGATGATATCCAATACCAATTTAGAGATATTATTGGTGATCCTAACTATCAAATGCCTGAAGCTAATGCAAGAGACTATCTTCTAGAAGAACTGGCTTCCATATTTGTGCAGAATGGGAGAAACATAAGGGAATTTAACCTACCTGAGAAAACAGGAGATTCATACTCTGCATCATACAACCGGTTGATTGATGAGGAACTTTCATATGCTCCTGATCCTTTAGTGGACATGGATAACCCTACTGTTACTCTCAACACTGATCAAACACATGCATTTACCACCATAGTGGACAGGGTCATGAAGAATGAACCAAGATTTTTTTTTGTTTCTGGGTATGGAGGAACTGGTAAGACCTATCTGTGGAATCGTATCGTTATTTACCTAAGAGCACAGCAGAGAATTGTCCTAACTGTTGCGTCTTTGGGAGTCGCGTCGCTGCTTTTACCAGGAGGCCGCACGGCACACTCTAGATTTAAGATTCCATGTGACCTAGATGACACCTCAGTGTGTGACATTAGAAGAGGAACAATGCTTTCTGAATTGATTGAAGAAACATCTTTGATTATTTGGGATGAGGCTCTGATGACCGATAAAAGAGCTTTTGAGGCTCTCGATCGAAGTCTTCGTGATATACAATCCATGCATTGTTCACAAGCTGCTAATATCCCCTTTGGTGGAAAGGTTGTGGTACTGGGTGGTGACTTGAGACAAATTCTCCCTGTTGTAGAAGCAGGAAGCAGATCTCAGATTATCGATTCTGCTATAGTTAAATCTCGACTTTGGTCAGAGGTACAGATTCTCAGTTTAACTCAGAATATGCGGCTCTCTTGTTCTTCATCAAATGTAGATTACCAGAGACAAGTTGCTGAGTTTAGTAAATGGGTGCTCGATATTGGGGAAGGAAAGGTCGATTCAGTTGCAAGGGAAGGTGAATCTGAACCTTCATGGATCGAGATACCTGAAGATATACTTTTGAGGACAGAAGGTGACAAGTTATCTTGTATAGTCAATGCTACTTACCCAAACTTCATAACAGATTACAAAAATACAGCGTACCTCAGTCAGAGAGCTATATTAACACCAACAAATGAGCAAACTGATGCCATCAATGATTATATGGTTTCCTTACTGCCAGACATGGAAAAAGAATATCTTAGCTCAGATAGTATTGCCAAATCTATTGGGCCCCATGAGGCATATGACCTATTGTATCCACTGGAATTTTTAAATTCACTTAATGGAAATAATTTTCCACAGCATCGCCTCATACTTAAAAAGGGTACTCCAGTCATGCTTCTTCGTAATCTTAACCAATCTGATGGTCTTTGCAATGGTACTAGATTGGTCATAGTTTCTTTAGGAGATATGGTGATAGAAGCTAAAATAATAACTGGAAAATTCTGTGGAAAAAAGGTCCTCATCCCAAGAATTACTCTGACTTTGAAGACCAACAAATGGCCATTTGTACTTGAAAGACGTCAATACCCAATAAAGGTCTGCTATGCAATGACAATCAATAAAAGCCAGGGGCAAACACTATCAGCTGTGGGCGTTTATCTTAAAAAACCTGTTTTCTCGCATGGTCAGCTCTATGTTGCTATGTCACGCGTGACAAAAAAGGATGGACTAAAGATTCTAATAGAGGATGAACAAGGAGGCTGCACCAACAAAACAAGAAATGTTGTGTACAAAGAGGTCCTAGCATATTTGCCAACGACACATTAGAGTCAGCAAGTTACCACTACAATCTTCTGTTTCTTAGTACCGTCATGGCTATTTGGGCTTTTGATATTATTCTCGTAGATGTGATTAGCCATGGTGTTAGTAGTTACAATGTATAGGTATTTGATCTTGCATGACTCTATGGCCTGCTTCTGAATAGTTTGAGCCTCCATATATGTACAGTTCCATATATAAAGAAGCATTCGCATGTTTGATGGACACAGAAATGTAAACTGTGTTTTGTTCTATACTGTGTGTTTCTTTTGTAATAATTTTGTTCTACAAAGAAGCCATACTGTTTATATTTTACTGTATATCATTTAAACGCTCATAGGTTTTTATACTATAGGTTCAAACCTGACTTCTTCGATGTCTACATAATCTGTAGAATGCAGACCAGCTACCTAGGAAAGTTGGAGAAGGGTCGCCCAAAAGGCTTTGTTTGTGTTCGTGTTCTGAGGAAATGGACAGTTAGAGAAAACATGGGTCAGAGAACGCCGCTGTACGTTGGCTTGGTCCTAGCAGATGCAAGGGTAAGATTTTGTCATATATTATTGCGTTTTGTTAACAATTGTGTCCATTTAAACACAGTAATACTGTTGCACATGTGTTTCCAAGAACCATTTATCAGCACATGATATAAAGTTGGTAGTTAAACAAGTAAAAAAAGAAAACAAGGGAACAGAGTATTGTGCATGTTATAAATTTTTAAAATAATACCATTTTTCTCTCTGCACAGGGAGATACTATGTATGCTGAGATTCCCCAAGAAATTATCCAAACATTGGATTCTCTTATACAGGTGGACAACACTTATGTGATTAGTAAATTCAGAGTAAATCCTGCAAAGGCATGTTACAAACCCTTCAGTGCTCATTTGATGATTGAATTCACAGAGTTTACATCCATCAAATTAGCCGAGAATCCACCAAAAACATTTCCAAAATATGTATACGCTCTAACCCCTTTTGACAAAATTGTGCCTGCACAAGGAGCGGTTCCTATCTTGACAGGTGAGCTCCTGCATGTTGCCCTCATGGTTCTTTATCAGTGTATAGCAGCTGATTCTTATTCTATGGTTTCCATCTTGTTCTCAGATGTCCTGGGTTATATTACAAAATACACTTCTGCAACAACTATAACCCCAAAAGGAAAAGAAAGAGCAAGCATCCTTAGAGAAGTGTTCATAAAGGATATGAGGTATGAAAAAATAAAAAAGACAAGTAACGAATCTTCAGATATACACCAGATTATGTTCCCTATGTATTGTAAATGTGATTTCACAGTAGTTATATACTTTCTTTGTGCAGCGACGATGAGCTCAAAATAACGCTTTGGGGTGACCATGCCATAAACTTCACTGTCGATCATCTGAACACTGCAGAAGATCCCAAACCAGTTATAGCTCTCTTTGTTGGTTTCATACCAAGAAAATGGCACTCACATTACGCACAGAATAAACCGTACCTTAGTGGAAGCAGTGGCTGTGACTACTATCTAAATCCAGACATTCAGGAGGCTTTACCATTTTATAATAGGTAAGCAGTACATGGAACAATTCCAATTTCTAATCGTATGCTTAACAATAGTAGCATCATAAAAAGATTAATCCTTACATTATATATTTGGTCACAACTAAATAGATTCAGGGGTGAAACGATGTACATAGAGCGACCACCTCCATCTGAAGACAACCTTCGTGCACAGCCAGAGGACACTCCACTAGCACTGAAAACGATTGCTGAATTAGATAGTATAGACCCATACGAATTTCCGGTATGATTTACATGACCCATTCATTAAGCTTTCTTTCGGTCTCATACCCTGGGGTTGCTTACAGCTTTGTTTAACATGTTTCAGGATGAAGGTTACAAATGCATAGTGACAATCACAAATATTCCAGACAATATTAGTTGGTGGTACATGACATGCAAACCGTGTAAGAAAAGAATGGATCCACAGGCTGCTGGTGGATATAGGTGTCCAAAATGTTATGGCACAAATGCTTTGCCTAGGTAAGAAACAACTACATAGGTGTTACAAAACACCCTCTTGTTATATTCCAGAATTTTGACAACCATGAGGTTCACAAACTTTTGCCTTACAAATACACAGGTATTTACTAAACTTCTTTGCAAGGGACGAAACAGCAGAAGCAAGTTTCTTTGCATACGATGAGGTGGCTAAGTTAATGGTTCTCAAAGATTGTGATCTAATTTTAAACCCTTTGAAATTGGCGTCTGGGTTGCCGCAGCCACTACAGTCCATTATTTCCAAGAAATTCACCTTGTCCATTAACCTCACGGAGGACTCATTCAGCAGTAGATCAAAAAGACAATACCTGGTGAAGCATATCTTGGAAAGATCAGATAAGCGTCATTCTCCACTGTACCTTGCTGGATCTGCAACCACCACACAGTGTACTACAGTTATGTGCACTACCTCTACACATGAACGCACTCCACCACAAATAACGAACACTCCAAAGGCTCACCAGCAAGTTTTTGAGATTGCTCAGGATAGCCAATTAGTATGTTAAACATATACATTTTCCCCTCTCTATTTATCAATTTCTATACGACTATATACCTAGCACACTCATTTTCACGCTTTTGTTTACAGACGCCTGCCCCAGTCATTGATCAAGACAAAACACCTACTAAAGATCATACCAATGAGTAAGATATAATTATATAGAACAACTAATAATCTTTGTATCCATGTACCACTTACATCCTCTTTTTAATATCTACCAGATCAACGGTGCCTCCAACAAATACCCGGAAAAGGCTATTTGGAGAACATAAGCAACCTGAAAAGGTAACACTGTTACCAGATCCTAATTTGTGTTTGTAAAACCCGTACTCAAATTTATGTTTTGCTTTAACTGTATACAGACTGTACTTCCAAACAACTGACAAAATTGTTACCCTTCTTAACATATGCCTCTAAAAACTATACATTATCTCTGATTGTTTACATCGCCCTTCCATTGACTCAGGAGACTAGAGGTGATGAAAACTTGGATGAAGAAACAGTGTCTGAAGACAACCTTGTTGGTCTAACCGATCCACCACCTGCACCAAAAACAAAAAGGTAGGAATCTGGAACAAAAGACCATAAAAAGCCAAGAAAGCAATCTAATAATAGCACACAAATTTAACAACTGACAAATGTATGCACTAGCAGGTCCAGAAATAAGCCCCTGAAGCAGCAGGCGTCTTCTGATCAGGTCTAAATGAAGAAATCAGGACAGGTGAACATTGCATTCTTCAACTATGCTTTTAACATTTATTATTAGTAAGATAAATATTTGTAGCAACATTTTTTTTATACACGCCATGTCCTCAACTTTTGCACTTATATGAAAACTTTATATATTTACCAAAACTTTGCCTAAGACCCTTATACATTTCAGGTGATACGTATTCACGATCAGTCGACAACAACCTTTTGTGCAACATGATGCCTATGGTCTTTAAGAGCGTGTTGCTTTATATTTACAACACAGGACTCTACCTAGGCTCAGCTATTCCCACCTAGCAGTTTTATTTTAGTTTTTACCACGTTCCTTGTATATTGGTTCCTCAGAATGCTGGTATCTCAACAAATGTTGCTACTATGTAGTTATTTACCTGTCACCAGTGTTTATCTGGTTAACTATTTACTCATCTACAAAAACTACTTGCACTCCTGCTACCAATGTCTTCTACATAAAAGCGAGTGGTTTTTACCATGTTCCTTCTATATTAGTTGCTCAAAATGCTGGTATCTCAACAAATATTGCTACTATGTAGTTAATTACCTGTCACCAGTGTCGACCTGGTTAACTATCTACTCATCTACAAAAACTGCCTACACTCCTGTTACCAATGCCTTCTACATAAAAGCGAGTATAATGGTAGTATTTTGTTAACTATTTACCCGTCTACAAAAACTACCTGCGCCACTCTTACTGATGTCTTGTACATGAAACTGATGTCTTCTACATGATACTGAATATGTTCGTGCTATCGGTCATGTCAGCAACTCAACGCCCTTATTATCATAATTCTGTTGGCTTCGACCCTTGAGTAATAGATATTGACTATAACAAAACAAATTAGGGACACACCTCACAGACATAAAAAACAATCGGGTTATAGCATTAAGCCTAACCCAGGGCAAACACCCAGAAAGAGGAAAAAGGATAAGGCCAGCAATGGACCTTAACTATAAGAAAATAAATCCAAAACACAGGTCACAAACGTAAAAAACGATCGGGCTGCACCGTTAGGCCCAACATAGTGAAGCCACCAAAAAAGGCAAAAAAAAAGGCAAACCAAGCCCACAAAGCACCACAGTTTCAGCCCAGTTTACTGCTCCTGTACATATACACTCAGTACTTCCGATCACCACGAGCCGACGGGCTGCTACTCCAAACTACAGGGGCACCGAATCGGCACCCGACTTCTTCCCAGCAACGCTTCGTCCCAACTAAGTATCGCGTCACCGAGCTCCATCAAAACCTAGACAACCCTATTTCTTCCACCCCACCATATCCTTGTGTTAGCGCCGTCGATAGGTACGCAAGAATCGGCAGCGGCGGACGACGACCGCACCACGGCTATCTCACCCTACGACTGCTCCCCAGTGCAGCGGCCTTCAACTCAGACAGCGTATCGGCAAGCTCCCTCATCCATGGAACCCTAGGTTTTTCTCTCTCTTTTTCTCAATCTGTCTTCATCCACTGATTATTGCAATTATTCTATTAGCTTTTCCTAAGTTATAATCAACACCAAATTGTAATCACTGCCCCCATATATCTATCACATCAATTTCAGATATCGACCTATCGGCCACACCAGTTTTCCTACCAAATATTAGTCACATATCAATTAGAACTAACTGTTTATTACCTAAATACACATGTCATATTAACATCTTAGTAAACAAAATAAAACCTATTCCTATAAAAATTTGACACTAATATCTTCATACTAATCACATACTTAATATTGACATTATTTTACATAACACTGCAGATCAATTACCCGCACAGTGAAAACCATGATGGAAATACCAGGAATCAATGAAGGTACATATTATCACTCTTGTTAGTTATTACTTTTTAGTTGCACTTTCCATTACATTTTTTTCTTACAATCTTTAGTTAAAATAGAGGAAAAATAATTTCACAGCTCATGTTTCAGAAACATACTGGCAGTATGCCATCATCGCAAGACCAACAAATACATACAGGGAAGAACCAAGACAGGTCTCCAAAGAAATTGTAGAGACAATAAGAAACCAGTTGGGCTTTTACATGACTACCTCCGACATAACATATAGGCCACCAAATTTTATTATCTATTTGCAAAATTCTCACCTACAGCGACAAACAGTGAGCGCATCGCCTCTACAAACAAGAAACTTCCGCCTCAAAATCGTGCCATGGTCAAAACAGTACGAATTAACTCAGCTACCTTGGATAACAGGTACAGTTGCAATGAAATACTATACTATCACCATGTTTTTTAAGTTTTGCTTACAAAATGTCTCACCTTTATCTATCTTTGGCGCATATCGAATCAAGCAGATGATCTAAAAATCAATATTGATCCACTCACAATACTTCCTGTACCATCAGCGTTGAGAACACACCCAGGTAAATAATGTACTACCTCTTTGCTTATGAACAGGCACTACAAATTATGGATCTAACTATGATATCCATTTTAGGAAACCAGGCTCTCAAGGATAATTATGCTAGCATGATAGACACAGCCTACGAACTGAAGTCACCAGACTACAGCTACTTGCTAATTTCAGAACTCCGAGACTTCTACTACCAAAAGTTCAAAATCTTGAAGATATGCAGATATAAAACTATTCAGTTACAACAAATGCTACAAGAGTTCCTACAGCAGTTCCTCAACCAAGCTACCGCCATCCGCACCATTATTCAAGTTGCTGCAAATAATAGCCTGGATGGTACATATATATATATCTGTCACTTTGCTGAGCATCTAAGTAATGCTGCAAACCACGCCTATAGAAATTACAGCATTATAGATGGCCACATCAACTTAGTCAAGGCACAACCAGAAGAACCTATGAACCTAACTGGTTTCAATAAGATTCCACCGCTGCATGAGGTATGATTTTTTTACACAACAAAATATATACTACTCATACAATATTACTCATATAAATCAAGTATATCAACTGCTTCAACTAACAGTAACATAAACCATGCAGATACCAGTCCCACCATCATATGTTACCCGGCTAAAAGTCATATATACTGCGACTACAAAAGCAGCATATAAAGCACAGAGTGCCATTACAACCATCGAAACATCGACAGGTCAGTTTGAAGCATTCGTGCGTACACAAAACTTGACATACAAGTATAATGAACTTCCTCACAAAACTCCAGCATCCATTGAAACACTTGCTATCTGTTACACCCTAAAGCAAATCACAAATGTTCTGGGATATCAAATAGTCGACCTCAACTACCCAATCCTAAAAAGACTGGTTAATGACATCAACAACCTCAGCGTATACATGAGCCTACTACAATGTTGTGTGTCATATGTCAGAGAAGACATAGTTCCAATATATGAAAGTTTCGGCCATTTACACAACGAATACAGTTTGGCATCCGACGGAATAAACAACATCATGCACTTACATGATGCTGTAACTAAGCTTGATAATGTCATGACAGCTTATTACAATAGTATTATAAGTTCAGCCGATGACTTCACAGACTCAAAGGTAACCCAAAAAAAACACATTAATAACACCTATATTTAACAAATTATTAAAACATAATACACAATTTTTTCTATATACAGATTCGGTTTCTTTGCACACATTTGGATATGGAATCACCGAATGCTATCCCCAGTCGATGGCTTCGAGCTGACATACCATGTAACTTTCAAATTTTGGATCTACTACTGACTTATGTACGTAGTCAACACCCATGACAACAGCTGTACCAACAATTTTCGTACAACCATGATTAACAGTCAATACCCTACTACAGGAGCTCTAGCATAAGGAATGAAGACTTCGTCAGCCTAATAAGGACATATGCCGACATCATGCACTCATATTTCATATCTGTTTAATAGCCCTCGACATAGGAACACATTTAGCAAATCCTCGTGCCACAGGATTCACCCTAGCTGTTCCGTTAGCCTACGCAATGCAGTGTTTGTACAAAGTTTGTAATATATAGCACAGCCTTATAAGTACGATCCTTGTGCTTGTAAGAACCAACTAATATTACTCACATCATGTGTAATATAATCTATCCAGACTTCAATAAATATGTTTATATAACAGTTTTGATTCATCTTATAGGTTTATTCCACTGCAAAAGCAGCGGCACCGCTCGTTTTTAAAAATATATACCAAATGTACCGCTATGTTTCGCCGTTGTAAAAAATTAATCTAAAAAATTGTTTAACATACTGGGAGAACTATGTATAAACTCACATAAACAATACTGCAACACATTCGTCCTCATACCATCTACTTCATTGGTCAAATTCAGTGGCAAAAAAAAATATTACGGATAACAGCCTTAAAAAACCAAATAAACGCCAAAACAAGAAAAACTAAACTATATTGTACCAAATTTGTAAAAAAAATCCTACAACTCATTATATCAAACTAATAACATTACATTTCTCATAAAATATCTTTTAGTAGCGTTCATATTTTATGCCACAAATATTGCCACTTTTTGGTATAAAGCTAATTAAGCCTATACAAATTTCAATGCCAGACAAAGCAAATTTTATACAATTTTTTACAAACTAAATAACGAATGAACGAGAGAGAAACATTTAAAAGTTTTACAAAATTTGTACAAAAAAAATAACAAATTTTTTTAAACAAACCAATACCATTACAAATTTATCAGAAATTATACCTCTACAAGATTCACAATTTATGTCATACATGTTGCTACTTTTGGGTATAAAGTTAGTTAAAGTTCAAAAGATTTCACTGCCAAATATACAGAATTTTGTACAATTTTCTAACAGCCAAATAATAAATAGATGAGCCAAAAAAACCCCATCGTGCTGCCCACCTTCCACTTTATTACTATCAACTACCTCCCTCCCTTATCCACTTTACTACTAATACCTACCTCCTACATCTTTCCTCTCGCCTCAGCAATCCAGAGAACCTTATCCATGGCCTCAACACTGTTCGCCTTCCTCCTTTGGTCTCCCCAGCTTCGGATTCCTCCGCCCAAGATTGCATAACCTACTTGTGCCTCCCCTCTTCTCCCCTCCCCTCCCGTCTCCCTCCAATAACAGCTCCACCATCCACACCCTCTGGACCATGGCCTGCGCCCCATTAACCTGAAGAAGCTAGATCCACAACACCACCAACAGCTACGGAGAAAATTTACTTCGGCCTAATGTAAGTAAACTACCTGATCATCATTATTGTTCCTAGCCCTCCACAACTCGCCTTAAGTTATGCCCAAAATTTCCACTCATTTTTGTTTTGATTAGGTAATACCACAAATTTAGTCAATACTCTTTCTGAATGTTTGTTACGAAGGTACACATATTTTATCCTCAGTACATGTACAAGACCCTATTATGAACCATAGTCATATAAAACAAGTTTATGTTCATCCTGCTTGTATATTGCTATTTCTTCTACAAAAAAAATGGACGTCCACCATGCACACTGTTTAAGAGCCTTATTTTTACTCTCATCACTTCATAAACAAATAATAGCAACACAGTACATCAATTTAATGGCCTCATATAATTTTTGCAGCGCCACATACTCTAAATTAAATATACCTACATTACCATAGACTCGAAGACCGTACTACATACACAAATACATCATTTCATTGTTAATTTACCAAAAACACTCACACATCTACAATTTCCAGCAGATGGCGAATCACAGATTCGAAAACCTCATAATCATCGATAAAGCTGACTTCAGGATATCAACACCAGCGCCTATGTCAACGCTGTCTTCGCAAAGATCCCAGATACTCTCTCAGACGCATTCAACCATTACGACCTTGCCGAAGCGGTCCACCAACAATTCCAAGTCAATATTCAGGTACAGGACATATCCAGCTATGGCCAAGGTTATTTACTACACGTACATACAGCAGATGCGAAGATAAACATGTTGCGCAAAGGCATTATAATTGTTCGGAACTACATGATCGCCCTCATGCCTTGGAACCCAGAACATGGATCAACAGCAGTTCCTTTACAAACCGTGCTAACCTCCTGTCCTCTCAACGTACACTTAGCTAAAAGCCCACGCTTGACAGAACCATATGAACACCTGACCATCCAGATCCGCGGTGTACCACCACATCTATGCTGCAACTCGCTGATATACAGGCTCTTCAATAGAATTTGCATCATCCATGGGATCACATTCTTATCTGGTACAGCCGAATATGACCTTAGTGCCCGCGGACGCCTGAC
>Ga0182004_10001093_pt1 | contig 19073 bp, 12 predicted proteins | sample Sormic07211540_1_FD_120479 | JGI IMG/M metagenome (GOLD analysis project Ga0182004, IMG submission 120479) | Endophyte microbial communities from Sorghum bicolor roots, Mead, Nebraska, USA - 072115-40_1 MetaG | ecosystem: Host-associated > Plants > Roots > Unclassified | place: USA: Nebraska...
TGCTTACCTCCAGCGCACTCACGCAGGCTATACTGAAGTTTGGAGAGCCTAACTGCATGGACTAATTACCATAATTAGTTGTTTAACATAAGGATATACTGTAGACCAAGCAGACTGTTGGTGGTGCCTGGCCCCCTCCAGCCCCCCTTCCCTCCGCCACTGCCTCTAAACGAATTCGGTCTCGAATACGGTCGAAAAATATCCGTACCGTTTTCTCACTGCGTGCGGCCGTGCACCAAACAAGTATCCTTGCCTAGGCCTTGTTTAGTTCCCAAAATATTTTGCAAAATTTTTCATATTCCTCATCACATCGAATTTTACGGCACATGCATAGAGCACTACATATAGATAAAATAAATAACTAATTATACAGTGTATATGTAATTTACGAGATGAATCTTTTGAGCCTAGTTAGTCCATGATTGGACAATATTTATTAAATACAAACGAAAATGCTACTATTCATGTTTTGTAAATTTTTTTAAAGTTAACAAGGCCCTAGTTAGGCTAGGCTAGCCATTGCCTAGCTGAGCAAAGAAACCAAGTAGACCCACAGATAGATGCTAACCGCGAGTAGTTGTGACGGCAGCTCGTGGCGCCACGGGTTGACGACGGTTGGCCTAGGTAAAGGCCACGTCGCATAGGTTTTACAATCTTTGTATGGAATAGGATCGTTTATTACGTACTAGGTGGTTATGGTCCATGGACAACGCCTAGAGAAATAGAAATCCCCAAATCGCGCGCCCCTATATCTTCTGGTAGAAACAAGGAGGCGTGAGAGCCATATAATTCTTTGAAGAAACCCTGAAAAGGCTCCGACTCCTTCAAGCTTTTTGCAAGAAGTTATTTTTTACATTCTTATTTGGTAGAGCTTCTTACAAAAAGCCCTGAAAAGTCGCAGCCTTGCTAAGTAGGGCTTAAGAGCAAATTACTCTCTCTATTCTATAATATAGCGCAGTCTAGCATATGAAATTTACCTTAAAATATAAGGGATTCGGGAAAAAAGATAACATTTACTAAATAGAAAATCAGATTTCAATAGATTAGAAAGTTAAGTGGTGAATACATGCATCTATTGCACTCTTCCTTTTTTTTCTAAAAATGGTTATGTCGGTGCTATGAAACTACCGACTCGTGAATTTATGTGATTGCGCGTTTAGACTCGGATGGTGAGCTAAGGTGCGCATAAGGGATTATACTAGTTCAGATGGAATGTTCCTAGTCCAGTCACGGCGCTTTGTGCTACCCGCTCTTTTGTTATATTTGTAGTAGGGTTTATAAACCGACGAGATAGGGAAAGGGCTCCCAAGTCTCTGTGGTGTGTGCATGTGTTGTTGTAGTAGGTGCGTGAACTAGAAAGTTCAGCTTGTCCTAGAAGGGTCCCAAGGCGTCCTTTTATAGATCAAGGGAGGAGCCTTGTGGTACATGGCAAAGGGAGAAGAGAGGGATAAAGGAGTATAGAGGAGAGGGCTTTCTTGGTGGCGTTGCTCTCCTCCCATGGGTGGGCGCCGCTGGCCCGGTCATCAACGACGGGGGTGGTCCGGCCCCCACATCGTCGTGCTGCTGTCGTGGTTGGCAAGGCGGCACGACATCTGTCTGGCCATGGTATCTTATTCCATAGGGGCGTACAACGTGGCTTACGACACCCTCCACAGCCCCCAGTCTCTTGCCATACTGAGCATAGGTGACATAGCACTAGTTCGTCCGACACTGTAGAGTGCCGGTGCTCCTAAGAACAGCGCACCGTGGCTATGGATAGCTTAGGGGCGTGATAATTTCTATGCCACGACAGGGCATTGTGGCATCAATTGCTCACCTATTGGGCCAAGTGGAGATAGCCTAGCCCCCCTTGTGGGCCATAGTGTTCCCCGCCCGACCCCTAGGTTCCCTCAAGCGATCAGGCGAGGCGGTGGCTTCCTATAAGTACCTGTTGGGTTGGAGGGGCATAGGCCCACGCTCCAGCCACTGGGCGTGGCGAAGTCTGTGCTCCTACCCTCGGGGTAGCGCTTGCTCATGCCTCTAGGGGTTGGGCAAGGCAGAGTTTGTACCTTGGCTATTGGGTAGGGTGAGATCTAATATTTAGGCCGCCTAGTCAGGACAAGGCCCCTTTCGCAAAGGCCCATGGCCAAGTTTGGTCATGCTTCGATTGTTAATATAGCCCTTGACCACTTATGAAGGCCTTCTAGTGGGTACCCTTACATTAGTACTCGATAGTAGTCCCCAAGCCATCGTGTGATCTAGATGTGATTGATCAGGGGATTTTCGTTGGTTGCCAGGGGGTGCACACGAGTGCACCCACTAGGTGTGGCTCTCGAGGCTATAGAAGAGTGAGACCCTCGAGGCTACGAGCGCACCTGCTAGGTGTGGCCCCATGGCTATTATTCCTCCCATGTCCTTTAACAAAATAGAGGGGTTGGACCGTGTCTGCGGTTTCCTTGTTATGGCAAACACGGTGCCAAGCGAGTCGTTAGTGGGCCTACCAAGGCTAGACCATGGTTCCTTTCCATAGGGGCATGACACAGGCCAACTAGCAAGCCCTTGGTGCTTAGTGGGCCAGACTGGTGCCCTTAGCTTTGCACGCCTCCTTCTTGAGGAGGCTCGTGGTCCGTTTGGACCAGTGGGCGCCCGACATGTCCTCTGAGGGGACTGCTAGACATCGTGTGTTGGTGCCTCACCTAAGTCTTATCATGCACGCCCCACCTCCGTACCCATATTTTGGCCTTCCTCGCTCTCATCGTTGGCCAAGCTTCTGATTCTACCACCACAATTGAAACCTTCAGCTCATCTCCCTTCTCCCCCATGGATATGTAGAGGCATTTAGAGTGTGGCGACACGTGCATGAGGGGCTTTGTTCACCATGGGCTCCTGCCCACGAGGACCGACGAGCTTAAGTGGATCCTTCCCGATGACAAGGGGTTCATGGTGCCACTCGATGGTTATGTGGTGTCATTTGCACACTTGAGCACGGCCTTGTAGTCTCCCCACACTGCTTCCTACTTGGGCTTCTTAACTAATACAAGATCAAGCTATAGCACGTGACTCGTGATAGGATCTAGCACATCATGGTGTTCATCGCGTTGTGTGAGGGTTACCTAGGGATCGAGCCATATTAAGACCTTTGGCGGTATTTCTTCATTATCGAGCTACAGAAGCTAAAGATGCTAGACCAGATGACAACAAAGCTAACTAGGTGCACTCACATATGCTTTTGGGGGTGGCCAGGCTAAGGAATACATCCATATGAAGCTAGCGCCACCCGATAGGAGGTGCTCCTCCTAATGGTTCTACCTAAAGAACACCAACTCCTCTACCCTACTAGAGCACACCCTATCAAAGTTTACTGGCCATGTGACCGAGGCGGTCCTAGAACAATGGGCAAAGAGAAAGTATACAAAGGAGGATTAAAACATTAAAAAGGATTAAACTTCACCATGATGAAAAGTACATTAGAAGACTTTGGAAGACCCTAGAAGACACCACATCAAAGTAGAAGCTGAGAACCTGACATGTGGGGCCAATCGGCCCCACACCCATGCCGACCGACCCCCTATCTAGGGTTTTAGTGATGCTCTTCAGGAGTATTCTTCCATCGTCTTTGAGGATGCATCTCAACCGTATTTTAAGAGCATTCTAATCCAAAGGTTCACATTGATCCACCAAGGCTATATAATCAGGCCTGCACCCCCTAAAGCCAAGTTAGATCCTAGGAGCTGAAGAGCCAGAAACACTAATTCATATCTCCGCTAGGATCTAGGCCAAGGATCAAGAAGATTAGTCCTCCATAGGATCTAGTCTTGTAATTAGAGATAGAGAGATAAAGTGAGAGAGAGTAGAGTTTTGGAGCAGTTCTAGCATGTTGATGCTTCTCTGCAGCTGTATTCTATGAGATCAAGTTTCTCTAGGAGCTTGCTTATGAGATTCTATGGTAATCAACTTCTAATTCAAGTAAGCAATTGTTTATATCGTTCTTCAAGTTTGCAACTCTACTTTGAGTGCTTTGATCTTGGTAGCTCCTTCATTGAAGTGGTATTTCATAGTGTAACCGTGGTGCTTAGACTAAGTTTACTTGCATTAGCCCCTATTTTTCTGATCTTGGTTGTGAAGTTGGGTTAAGTTATAGAACTTGATTTAGTTTCATTTAATGTTCATTTGGGTTTGATATTAAGATTGGGTTAATCTTGGTGAACTGCTACAACGGTGTAATATCTGTGTGCTTGCAGATATCTATATTTACTTGTGTGCATTTAATTCATACCAACAGTGAGTCTGGTCGGTTGGGAGGAATATTCCCTGAATGCACCCCTCAACCACTAGGCCCTATAGTAAAGGAACCATCATGATGAAGATGAGCCAGAGAGGAGGCAGGGGGCACGCTCGTGCCCGTAGCATGCTCATGCTAGGGCTAAGCCCCCCTCGGCCCTCCTTCATGTGGTGGCTTGCTTGCTAGACTTGGGCCTTAGTGGCGATGTGTGTTTGCTCTTTCTATTGCTTGTTTGTGCCTTCTTGAAAAGCATATTTCTAATAGAATTCACTTGCACTTTGTATAATTTTCTGCATAGTGTCACAACTTACAGTACAAGTATGATTTGGTTAGTAGCAAAGGTATATGTGTGTAGAAACATACAATTCTTCCATTTTTGGACTTATATTGGCAATATAAATGTGTCAATAATGACCGCCAGTAGAGACGATAGGGGTGGACACTTACAAACACGACAAATCCAAGTTTTGACCGCCTTGAGCGACACCCCCAGCACTAGATACATGAACTCATGGGTGGCTGACGTCATCTAGGAGTCCATCACACCATTGATGTGCTGGGCAACCTCGCTGAGAGCAATCAGCTCTTCAGTGAGAACCATCCCAACGAGTGGTGCACCGGGAGCCATCCAGTGCAATGGGAGCGTGCATGCCATCAGCAGCGCCACCCACCTCTAGTGGTATGCCCCAATGATGCCCACCCTATTTACACCACTTTTCTTTAGAATATTGATGGCCTCAAGGTGTGACTCAATTCTCTTCAAATCCTTCCTTGGAACCTCCCACTTTTCCCAAAAAGATTTACTTGTGTGGCCCTGAAAAAAGGCCTCTTCTTTGTATGACCTCTTTTTTTGAACTTCCTTCTATGGCCCTCAAACAAATTTTCATTCCTTCTATGGCCTTTTGTCCATTTTCAGCACTTAACAATGTTAAGTGGAGGATAAAAAGACCATAATACCCCTGATATGATTTTTTTCACAAAGTTTGGTTTGTTTCTTGTATAAATGAAATTTTTGAGCACATACTGTATTGTACTGTGATGCTGTCCAAATATTTATTGTGATCCAAATATGTACTGTTATAGTGTCTAAATTGTCAATTTATTTGTTTACTATTACTCAAAGTATATAAGAAACAAAGTAAACTTTGGAAAAAAATTTAACGCCAAGGATATTATGGTCTTTTTACCCTCCACTTAACACTGTTAAGTGCTGAAAACAGACGTAAGACCATAGAAGGAATGAAAGTTCATTTGAGGGCCATAGAAGGAAGTTAAAAAAAGAGGTCATACAAAGAAGAGGCATTTTTTTTGAGAGCCATACAAGTAAATCTCTCTTCTAAAATACCCTCGCAAAAAATATAAATTCACCCAAACTCGTGGAAACTGCCAATAATAGCCTCCTATTCTATCATATTCATTATTTATGTGAGAAAGATTGACGGTTCATGATATACTTTAACTACTATCAACAAGCTCCCCCACACTAAGGCTTTTACTCATCCTTAAGAAAAGGATGGATTACTTAAGACATAACTCTAGAACAAACCATCAACATAAAACTATTCCCAGTCATACATGCTCTGTAGGATTCAAAGTGTCTACCATAAAAGTTTAGGTGGTTGAAAAATAGAACAGCGTGAGATAGATCACTATACTCTTTAGTTGATCCAATTGGAGAAATAGTTAAATATTTTGAAAACAAAACATAGCTTACCTTCTCCATTTGTAGTACTCTCAAATCACTCATATGTAATATTTTTGGATTCTTAACAAGGCATAAATGATATTGCCTTCTTTTTACCTACTTCTAAGCTTATATGGATCTTAGGTATGTACGAATAAAAACATACTTGCATTGCATATATTTATAAAGTCAAAACAAGGATCCAAGAAGAAAGGTGTCATACTCTTAGATAAAAAATGTGTCATACTTGCATTGCCTTCTTTTTACCTAATTCTACTATGTTCCTAAAAACATGTCTATCTTGTTTTGGTACTTTAGAAAACTTATGCTAGAGAGTATGGGCTATCTTTTTTCTTCTTTTTTCTCTCTTTCTTATTTTTATTAGAGGGCATCTATGTACCCATTGTTTTAGATACCTCAGACACTTGTCTATTTTTTAATACTTTTCTTTTTGCATAGCCACATATCTCTTTCTGCAACATGGAAAAATTCAAGAAAGACATTTGTAAAACTCTATCCTTCCATCTTGACACATGGCCCAAAGACCAAAATACGACGTTGCAACGCCAATATAGATTCTAAATATCAATTTGTTCTGATTATTCTTGATGACTCCAAATGAATTTGGGCCTCCAATAAGAACCACTCCAAAGGTCTTCTTGTTAGCATTCCATGCATATGTACAATGTCCAAATCCAAGGCCGTATGCAACCTGGGCGACCAATTTAGTGTTGATTGCTCCTGGACTCCAAAACACACTTGAAATCGAGTTGATTTGGGCCTCCATCTTCGCTCAGGTGCGCTTGCTGGTCCTTCATGCCTCCAAGCCCTCCAATATGAGTCTCCTGGTCCTCTTCTTGATTCCTAAGCATAACATAATCATTAGGTAGCAATCTATTCTCAAAATTATATAAAGATTTGCTTAGGAACGAACTGACCCCTAAATTTAATTGTCGTACATAAGCTCTTGTGATTGGACCTTGAATGTCTAGCAGAGGATCATTATGTGTATCCAAAGGAGTGATGTCCTAATCATAATATTTTCTTAGGACCATAGATTATATGTAGGGTCTTATAACTTATAAGTAAATAATGTACTATTTGAATGCCACTTTTCATCACTAGTATAGAAAATTTAATGGAGGCAGTCATTTTCGACTAATGGAGGCGCGCTTTCGCAACCATCTCTAATGGAAGGCCTCGGTTAATCATGTTTTAACCGAGGCGCTAACCTTGCTCACCACGGTTAATATTTTAATGGAGGCGATCGCATTAAGTTGCCCACCTCCATTAATTGATTTTAAAAAATAAAAAACACTAGCAAGCCCAATCGAGCCCACCGTTAGGCCCAATCGAGCCTGCTGCCATCGCATCTGCCAAATCTAGGCGCTCCTCCTCCTTGCTGGATCTAGTGAACCTACACACGCCGCCATGGTGGAGAGAGGGAGGGAGGCCACCATGGTGGACCCACGCCACCACCATGGTGGATACCACACCGCAGCCGTGGGAGCCCCATGCTGTGTAGAGACCATGCATACTCATCATGGTGGTGGAGAAAATGTCACCACTATGGTGGTGGAGATCCTGCGACGCCTACCTCACATGAGATCGGCGCCGCCCGCCCAGCCGCATGGGCCCCTGTGCTGGATCCACTGCTGGGCCGTGTGCCACTAATGCCTAGCGACGCCATGCTAGAGGGCTACATGGCCCTACACCGTCGTCCTCATGAGCCACCACTGGGGCACGAGTGCCTCCCGTTGTTGTAGGAGAGGGAGACAGAGGGCTAAGAGAAGAGAGGTAGGGTGGTGCAGTGGTTTGGTGCCAATGGGGGAGAGAGAGGCATGGGGAAGGAGTGTGGTGCAAAGGGTCAAGGAGGGAGAGGGTCGTCACACTCGATGGGTCTGGGGAGGAGGAGGGGTGCTGGGAGAGTGGGAGGTGAGGCTAGGGTTAAGTGTTAATTATATATGAGCCCAGAGGAAAGACACAGATGGGCTTTTTCTAGGCTAGAGGCTGGGCAACTATTTTTGGAGGCGGGCTTTATAGTGTGCCCGCCTCTATTAATCAATTAATGGAGATGGGCAACTTAAGACAACCGCCTCCAAAAATGTTCTATTTTTGGAGATAGTTGTTTTAACTTGCCCGCCTCCATTAATTGATTAACGGAGGTGGTTGGCTTATAATAACTGCCTTGGTTAATTAGTGGTTAACCAAGGCGATGGCGTTATGACGACCGCCTCTGTTAATCATTAACCAAGGCGGTCACTCATGAGGCTGACCTGCCATGGAATAATGGCGGCGGGCAAAATATGTGCCCGCCTCCATTAAAAATATGGCAATGCCACACAAAACAAATCCTATACTAGTGCATCCTATGTCTTTTATTGTTATTTATTCATTCTAAAGGCTGTTGACATTTCTAATGGCGTAAATATAAGTAGAGAAAAACCCTAATCCTAACAACGATGCCAGAAATGTTCAGGCCACCGCTTACGTTGCTTATGCTAAGTTGTTATCCCTAACACAACACAAGAAGTGTGGTAGTACTTAATCATTAATAGCACTCCTAAAATATGAATAAAGGTTATCCGCAAGTGCACAGATAAAATACTCCTGTTGTAGCATTTCACCTAGGAAAGTTCTAGGTATCATTATTTATAATTCTACCACTAGGAAGGCAGGTGAAGGTATACAGAATAAAAGCCGTAACTTATACTTATGATAAGAGTTCCACTAGATCTGCTCAAATAGGAATCAACCAAAACATAAATAAATATAATTAATAATAACCAAGATATTCGACTAGGTGGTCCCACAGCGCATGTTCCTACCTGGGCGTGACTCTAGAAAGAACTAGAAACTAAAGACTGACTCCTAAGGTTATTCTAATCATAGGTCATTGAGATACCCTAATTAGTGCAATTACATCTAGCAATCATGGTTAGATTTAACCCATATTCACACTAAGGAGTAGTCGTAAGAGGGAGGTCAGAAATAGAGTAAGACGTTCCTCTCCCGACCTGGGCTCTACTAGGCCTATATTCGAGGAGTGGACTACAGAGGACTCAACGAAGCTATAATAGTCACCTTCGCGATCTACCACATGGCCCAAAACATAGGGTGCATTCGCAGATAGATGATGTCTAAGTACCACGCCTACACAACGTCTACCACTCACCCCTTGGCTTTCAAGGTAAGCGCTACACGAACATGAGTACAAACCTAAAGCTAATCTAATTATGCTAGACGTATAATCAAAGTAGGCAATGAACATTACAATTATGAATAAGTGATTATCCCAAGTCATATCAAGTAGTCAACTCAAACACAAACTAGAACGAAAACTAGACATATTACTAGAACAAGAACAAGAACACAATGAACTAGACAAGAACATGATGAACTAGATGATGAATTAGACAACTAGAAGATGAGTTAGACAACTAGAAGAACACAATGAAGAACTAGAAGACAAATAGATAAATAATGTTGAATACAAGAGAGAAGTACAAGGCTTGTATCTAGCCTCTTCGCGACTAGATCCAAAATCCAAGCATTGCCTAATTCCTATTCTATGCTCTAGCTATGCCCTAGTTGGTGAAGCTCTTGGGTGCCCTAAGTCGACGATTGGTGAACTGATACATTTGTTGGTGATTGCCTCAAGGGGGTCTGCCCCTTCCTTTATAGGCTTGTGGGGTGCACCACAGCCCTCGGATCAAAACCGACTCGAACAAGGGCCAGGATGCGTTGAAGAGTTAGATTGGAAGCTGTCCCACAGAGAAAGGGGCACAACCAGGTGGGCCCAGCCTGACTGGCCTGCATGTGGGGCTAACCGGCCCCACCTGGCGGCCTCTCCGCTCCCGCTTTGCTCTGGTGCCTTCTTGTGTCTTCTAGATCCTTCCTGCTGACTTTTACATGATTCTAACTTGATCTCATTCAGTCTCCTTGATCCCTACTCCTCGGGTTCTTCTGCTTTAGTCCTTGAATATCTAGAATTACACCAGAGCTATGGAATTTATTAGGTTGGTCCCTTTAGCTCTCTTGTGGTGATGGTTCTGAAGTATTTGAGAGGATTCCAATCGTGTCGAATGGGGACTCCATCGTTAGGACTCCGATTAGGGAAAATGATATGTCCATTTCGATGGTCTTGATGATCTCTTCACAATGGTGTGCTCTATTTCATCATTTGAGGTACTTTTATGTGGAAAGATATGCATAACCTGCAAAACAAGTAGGAGCAACACAACTATTGGAACTTGTTAGGATAAAACCCTACAACTATGCATTAACAACTCTTTTATTGTTGTATGGTGCATGAATGGATGGTATAATGTTGACGTTAAGGAGCGTCAACAAAGGCAACACTCTAGTTGCCAGCTATTTTGAGTCGATGAGATTCGACTATCAAGCATCGATCCAAAAAAATACTTTGGTAGTACTTATTTATGTATTTTCCATTTAGGTATAAGATCCATATAATACTGTGGTTTGCACATACACAACCATAGATGTGAGGTGCTGCCATAATCTTGGCACCCTCTAAGGGTCAAGGGATGCAGTCTCAATCCTCCTAGGTACAAAGATTATGGAATCTAACAAATGATGCAGCACATCACAAAACTTCAACATCATTGAGGATCTCTACCTTCCATCTTGCAACCCTCATAGTCAAGGGACGATTTGCTTCTTGACCATAAGAGCTGCAAGATATAATATAAAACATCCAATCTTGAAGAATGAGCACCTCGCAAACTGAAAGCACCCCCAATCAAGTATGTAGCCCCTGAATAGGAGAACTAGATGATTTTAGATCTTCTGTTAACATAAGATCTTTAAGAAGATCTACAATCATCAAGAGGTCAAGCTCCTGTTCAATGGCATCACCTCACAAAGGATGGAGAAGGAGCACCTCACAAAACTTGCACCTACATTGCAATGAGGTTCTTTATATTTAATAACCTGTCTACCCCTCAGCATTGAGGGATGCAGATCTGCATCTCATGCTAAGGGCCAACAAGGTTATGGAATCTAAAGCACCCAATCTTGAAGGCCATCTCAAAACACCCTGTGAGGTGCTTTATCTCCATTTTGCACCTCTCATGGCCAGGTCTTCCATGAGAGGTGCAAGGATGAAGACAAAGCACTTCTTGGCAATGAGGAAAGATACAGTAGCTCACAAGTGTGTGGATTTAGCCCAAGAGGTGGATCCAAAACCAAGTTAAATAGGACAACCTTGAAGATGGAGAAGTGCTAGTAATGGTGATGCAACTGTGTTGTACTGTTGTGGGTACTTGGGAAATAACTCACGCTGACTTCACCACCATTAGACCAGACATTCATGGAAGACCGGCGACAACATCATGCATCCCAATTGGCTTGGCTTTTCATGTGACTGAGATAATACCACTACCACATCTATTGTTAACCCGTCTATGGTAGAAGTTTCACTTGTCAGTTTTCTTCCTCAGGAGGCTTTGCTACTGGTCCAACTGACCATGGAAGTATAACATTGGCGCTTTTATCACTACAGTAGTGAAAGTGGCGATGGTGAAGAGTCAACCGATAGTAGTGAGCCCCAAAGCTCAATCTCCCTCCCTAGGTTGTTCCAAGTGAACTGTTGTAGGTGGAGTACCCCAAGGCATGGTGAGCACATCCATGAAATCCATCTTCATCTTCCCTATCTCTACCAAAGATGAGGTCAAGTTCCACACACACCATGCATGGCAAATCAAACACTTCGAATAGCTTCCTCATGTCACTAGAAAGCTATAGGAACAAACTACACTCCACCAGTATAGAAAAGCTCTATATAGCGGTGGGGTCTAATTTATATAGGCAGTTTCAGTTATTGAGCACCAATGCAAAGAAATGGCCAGGCTAACTCAAGAACCACCAATACAAATGGTGCATTTCCACTGCCAGTTACCTTAAGTGAACTGCCAGTGTAAATCAATTTTTGGTGGTTCACTTAAGCAAACCACTAGTGCAAATGCACCATTTGCACTGGCAGTTTCCTTACGTGAACCACTAGTGTAAATTGATTTACATTGGTGATTCCTTAAGCCAGCCGCTAGTAAAGTTTATGGTATAAATATCCCTTCCCTTCTCCTCTCCAAGCAGAACTATTTCTCACAACAACCTTCTATTAGAGGCTATTTTGCAGGTCCAGATTTCATAAAAAACAAGGGGAGAGATTTTGATCTTCATTTTTTGGAAGAAGCTTGCTAAGAAAGATTAGTTTATGTCTCTCTTGTCTCTTTCTATTCATTCTTGCTCAATTTGAGCCACTTTTTGGATCTAGGTTTCACCATATGATAGAGAGAAAAGTAGCTAGGTTATTGTCTTTATTTCCTCAAATGAGGTTGCTTAAGATGGTTAGATGGTGTCTCTCCTCTCTCCCTTTTCATGTTTGCTTCTCAATTTAGTTTATCCAAGATATATTTAGTTGTTTCCATGAATGTTGTGTTCTTGTGTATTTATGTAGAGAGAGAAATATAGGTTTTTTGTTAGTTTTTTAAATTATGTTACTTTGATTTTTGTCTTTATTTCTCAATTTGATTTAATTATTCACTATGTATTTATGTTTCATGAATGGTGTGTTTGTATGGAGAGAGGAAGATAGGTATCTTAATTAAGATTTTATGTCTATTAATTGCAAAATATGAAAGAGGTTTTGTTTGTTCACCATTATGTTGTTGACTAAGGTTACTTAGTATGGTTTCATTCTTTTAACTTTTAGCAAACTTAGCTTCGAGGTCTACAAATTGGAAAAAATATAAAAGTGCACGGAAGGTTTTCATCTTCATTCCTTTGAAGGTGGTTGCTGATCAAAATGTTAGTTAATTAATATCTATAGACAATCATATTTGTTTTACATTGATTACAATTAATTCATTATATTTTTTGTAGGTAATGATGGAGAGGTCATTCTTGATGTATAACTTATCAAGACTAGATCCATCATACATATTCGAGGTTCATAGGTTTACTGATGCCGCTAAGAACCATGCTTGGAGAACAAAGATGAAGCACATATATTGTCTATGCATAGACTACAAAAATGTTGTTGTTTTTTATGACACAGAACCAATCATTTCTCATCTGGCCTGCCAAAGATTTATCAAGGATTACTTGATTTGCATAAAGCATGAAGAGGGTAACATAACACCTTATACAATTGGAAACCCTACGAACATCAAAGCTAATGGTCGAGATATACTTGTTGACAGATTTCAATTCATACACTAGACACAACAACCTTTTCCCCAAAGTGAACATGTTGTGTCAAATGTTACTAATCATGGTTTCATTAGAGGAAATGAAGGCATCAGAACGCATGTTCTGCCAAATGTACGGATGAGGAAGATGCTGAATTCTTAGAGGCAATATTGTATCATCATACGAATCCATCAATGTTCTTCATGAGAGGTATGGAGGCCCTAATGAAGGCAGCAGAAGAGCCTTTATACGATAAGTCGATTTGTACCAAAGAGTTCACGATGTTGTAGTCTGTGCTAAAGTTGTCAATGTTAAAAGCTAGATATGATCTATCTGATGCTAGCTTCGACATGTTCTTAGCTATTATCACATACGTGCTTCTAAAGGAGAACAAAGTGCCTGCTAACATGTATTATGCAAAGAAGCTAATAAATCTGCTCACTATGGGTGTCAAGAAGATCCATGTGTGTAGAAATCATTGTATCCTATATCGAGGTGATGATTATAAAGACTTGGAGAGCTATTCAAAGTGTGGTGCAAGTAGGTATAAGATGAATAAAGACTATCAAGAGGAAGAGTATGTTGTGTCCATGTCTAAAGGGAAGAAGCAAAAGAAGACCCAAGAGTGTTCAAAACCTACCAGCAAATAAAAAGCAGTAGACTATTATGCGCAGAAAAAGATTCCTACTTTGGTAATGTGGTAACACTACTATAGTACTACATGATTCTTTTTAGGTGGTGTTGCCCTTTTGAGATTGGAGGCGGGCATATTTTTTGCCCACCTCCATTGTTCCTAGCATGACTAGCCGCACTCGACAACACATAGGCTCGCCTCGGTTAAGTATTAATGGAGGTGGTTGCCTTAACGAGGTCACCTCCATTAATAACAAAGGCAGTTGCCTTGGGCTGACCGCCTCCATTAAAGCATTAATGGAGGCGGTCTAGTTATAGTAACCACCTCCATTAATGTGTGATTAACAGAGGCAATCATTGTTACATTGCTTGCCTCCATTGTTCCTATGGCTATAAATGCCAGTCGCCCCTTTCTTCCTCCTCATGACTCCTCTTACAAATTTTAGGGTTTTGAGATCCAAAATCCTAAAATTTGAACAAAATCTAGGGGGGAGTTCTGCTCTTGGTTTGTTTAAGGACATAGCAAAAGGTTGAAACATGCTCTCTAAACCTCATTCCTCTATCTTCTTCATCATTTGGGGCTCTCTAGATATAGATCTAGATCCATGGAGGAGAGAGAAAATAGTGGTTTTTAGCTCTAGATCTATTATCTTATTTGTTATGCCTTTTTGATAGGAAATAAGGTTTATAGGTATGAACATGTCTGAATGGATGTACCGGATGAAGAGAATGGAACGTTAGTACCTAGTTCATGTGAGGAAGTTTATTGTAGCCGCAAAAGCTCATCGTTAGTGTCTAGATCAGATGACAATGATATGTCCATGTTCTTGTTGTAAGAACATGAAAGCCCATGCAGACAGTGAGGTGCAATTTCACTTGATCAGGTATGGTTTTGTTAAGGATTACATGGTCTAGACTTATCATGAAGAAAAAGAAGTAGATGCAACAGTGGGTGATGCATCTAAAGGGAACTTGACATCATTGACCAAAGAGCATGTAGCACGACAACCTGCCTCCTCATTGGCCATAGTAGCCAGCGATGACAATGTCCATGATTATATCATGATTGAGGACTTACACCAAGATATGGCTACTAACGATGATGGTGGTGGGGATGGTGATGAGGATGCTAGTGTGAAGGACCCTAGGGGTGCAGAGCTTATGGTGGAAATAGCTAACTACTTTGATGAATATGACATTCTATTTGGTAACCCAAGGTGGCTAGAGAATTTCAAAGAGATGAAGCAGGCTGTAGTTGACTCTCTCTATAAGGGTTATCTGAAGCATTGGACGATGTTGCATTTTGACCTATAGATGCTGATGTTGAAGGCTCGACATAGCTGGTCTGACACTAGCTTCAATGATATCTCATGAGTGTCCTTGCTGACACATACCCAGATGATAACAAGGTTCCTGACGATACCTATCAGGCAAAGAAGCTGACTCGACTAGTGGCGATGACCCTTTCTATAAAGTCTCAATCACAATAGGCCAACAATGAATGGTCCTTAACCGACACACTCAAAGACACTACTTTGGAACTCCTTTCCAAGGCAAGTCCACCGACCGGTCCCAAGTTGAAACATCATTGATCATAAAAGTTATTTCACAACAACCCTTCAAACTTTTGTATTTGAAAACCTACTTACTAAGTAGAGCTAAGCATCACTACGCATTTTAAATAACACAGGTAGCAAGGATAGTATAATAAGTATCAAGATTGGTGATGCAACAAGTAGGTTGACATTCAACACCTAAATATGTAATGCAACATCTAAGACTCATAAGTAATAAAAGATTTGAAACATCCAAGGAAAGGTTAATGCATCCGGGGCTTGTCTTGGTTGTCGGGATAGGCAGGTTTCTCTGGGGCTTCACTGGGGTCACCTTGAACCTCGACGTGTGGGTTACTTCCTTCAAGGTTCTCTTCAATAGTTACTCCTTCATTGACATGCACTATATGTGAAAATGATGTATGCTAATGAGATGCTTATGATGGAACATGAGAAAGGTTCATTTGAGTAGAACTTTCCTTCACGGTACAACTGCAAGCTAATAAAAGTAATCAATAGATTACTTATCTTCATGTTATTTTTGTCCAAGAGGTTGCATCAACAACCCCTAAGGCCATCACCCTTAGTGTTTCTCTCTAAACTAGGGTTGTCATTAATTAAGTAAATTGCAATCATTTAGTATTATTGTTCCTTAATTAAGAATGAAAGATTAAAAGTAAGGGATTAAACTCAAACAACAATTAAGGTGCCAAAGGTCATTAGGGTTAATGACCTTAGGTCATCATCAGTAATCAAGCCACTCAAAGCCTAAATTTGAATTTAAACTAATTATTAAGTAATTATTTATTAACTAATAACTAAGCATGAATTAAGTGACTAATTAAACTTTATCCAAACATCACCAAAATTTTTATGAGGATAGGTTATGATAAACAGTGCCCCAAAAATTTTTAGGATTTTTGGACAACTATAATAATTTATAAAAATCAATTAAACTTGATTTAATAAATAAAACATAATTTTAAAACATGTAAGAAGTATTTTAAATAGGCATTTCATATTTTTCCTATGTTCTACATAATACTCAGAGCATACCCAAAATTTTTCATCATTTTAGGAATTGTGTTTCTTTTTCTACAAAATTCTAAACAAAATCCCTTTTAAATCTTTTTGGAAAAAGGAAAACTACACTATGCGCATGTAGGCCCAATCCTTGGCCCACACAGCCTAGCTCGCAGTCCCTCCTCTTCACTCACCCACTCTGGTGCTAGCCTAGCTCATGGACAGCGGTGGGTATGGTTGGCCGCTCGCTGCCGATGAGCCCCCGAGGGTGCCTGAGCACCCTATAATGCTCTCCACCCTCTTGCGCATGTCCTCACCCTCTCAAGTAAGCAGCTCAAGCTTCACAGTGGGCTCGGCCATGCTCATGGGGCTGGCCACACTCCGACACAACAGCGCATCAAAAATAACTCCCATCCGGTCTCTCTTTGGCCTAGGCGAGGATGGTTGCACATTGAGAAGGCTCACTGTGCCTTGAATGGCCCTTCAGTAGAGGCGAGGATAGCTTGGTCATGGCTATCGGTGACGGAGGGAGCACGGTGGTGCTTGGCCGGCTTCGGGGAAGAAAGGGGTCAATTAAGGATTAGAGGAGGTTTAGGGGCACTCCATTGGGTCCTAAAGCATCACAAGGAGTAGGCGAACGTGTTGATGCTCTTGCTTCGGCCGAAGATAGAGATTTGGTGGTGCTATGCGGTGGCGGCGGTAGAGAAGGGGACGGCGGCGGCAGTAGGAGCAAAGAAGAAGAGATCTCTCGTAGCACAACATCTTGTAGATGAGGATGGCTGAGTTAGGAAGGGGCAGGCAGGTGCATGGCAACAGTGAGCAGTGGCCAAGCTGTCCATGGCGGTCCACAGCAGCAAGCAGGAGCTGACCGATGGCCATTGGTGGTGCTACTGTAGCACCATCCTCCCCCTTTCCTGATTTGGCAAATTACTTTGAAATTCACCAAACAAGTTGAAAATTTCCCCAAATATGAATTGTCCCATTTGAAAAGTTCTACAAACTTGTTTTAAAGACCAAAGTTTGATTTTGAGTCGAAAGGGTTGAATTCAGTCAAAACAGTAGAGGAATTCAAATTTCAATTTGGGCGAAGAAAGCAATTTGAAATTGAGCTTTCTAAATTTTCAAATTTGCATTCAACTTTATTCACCAACATGAAAATCTCCAAAAATAAAACTTGTTCATTTTGAAAAGTTCTACAACTTTTCTTTTGACCACATTTCAAAATTCCAAAAATATTTTGAAATACAAGTTTAAAATCAAAGGGGGACAATTTTTGGAATTTTGTATTTTCAAAATTACTTTAAATTTTACATTGAAACCTTGAAAACTAAAACACCAAAGTTGTACATCTCAACACGATATACAACTTTTCTTTTGGGCTCAACCCCAAATTTTATTTAGATTTTGAATTACATAAAAGGGGTACAATTCAGGGTTGAAAATGAGGGTTTTTCAAATCTAGATCACACATAACTTAATCTTTTATCTTAATTAGTGATTAATTAGTGATCACACTAACATCTCAAATGCTCTATTGAGTTTAATCCCAAGGGTTTCACTCAAAGTCACATTTGGTTGCACAAAGTTTTATTTACAAAAGCATTTTAATACTTCCCCAATTTTGAATCCAAGTTCGTATTAGAAAACTTGCAGTGAGTTTTGGAATCCAAACCTAAGTTCAAAAGTGGAGCTAGAAGTGACACTAGGGTAAAGTACCACTTTACCCCTTGTTGACATTTACTACGTACCGTCATTACTGAAAATAGAGATAAACCCTACCTCTAGTAACGACACCAGAAATGCACGGTATATAATTAAATTATCAATTAGCAACTAGTCACTCTAACATTCCTAAGCATAAAGTAGGTTGTCATCTCTAATTATATTGCTAGAAATTTAATATAGATTCACATATTCTATTGCAACTAGGCAGAGAATTAAAGATATGAATATAATTATAAACTAAATGGGTTCTGCAAGCGGACAGATAATTATACCGTTGTAGCATTTTACCTAGAGAAGTATCCAGGTTGTCGATTTATATTTATACCACTGGAAAGGCTATGTGTTAAACTATAATCTATTATATTGATAAGAAACTATATAGGATGAATAAATGATAGTACCAAAGTTGTCTAATCTACTCATAACAGGCAGAGGCCACAAGATAAATATGGATAGATAATAGTGATAGCATAATCATCAAGTATCATAATTAAGAATAATCATCAGAGCATCTACTAGTCATAATCATAGTTAGCCATTGGATAAACTAGGGAGTTGGATCTAAGGTAATTCTGTAATTACATCACTGAATAACTCTAACTAGTGCAATTACATCTAGAAATCATTGTTGAGCTAACCCTATACCATAATCACATGTAAAGAGACATCAACTAATGAGGGTATTAAAACACAAGGGTCACCTCCTTCGCGACCGCGCCAATGCTAGACCTACGTACGGAGGGTGGACTACAGAGGAACCAACGCAGCTGTCACCTACACGGACTACCACACGTCCCGGCACGTTAGGGTGCACTCGCAGATAAACAAGATATCTAAACACCACGTCTACATATTATCTAACATCTACCCAATGATCAATTAGGTAAATGATATACGAGCAATTACATGAATTCAATAAGATCGAACCAACTATCCTAGACATATAATCAAAGTAGACAATGACTATTGCAATTAAGAA
>Ga0182004_10001094_pt1 | contig 19068 bp, 7 predicted proteins | sample Sormic07211540_1_FD_120479 | JGI IMG/M metagenome (GOLD analysis project Ga0182004, IMG submission 120479) | Endophyte microbial communities from Sorghum bicolor roots, Mead, Nebraska, USA - 072115-40_1 MetaG | ecosystem: Host-associated > Plants > Roots > Unclassified | place: USA: Nebraska...
TAAGGCTTCCAGTTGGGTGGTGTGAGTGCCTTGTAGCAATATGGGTTTGGGGGAGTGGGGGATCGAGAATGCTTTGCCTCGAGATTTTTTTTTTTAGGGGGGGGGGGATTAGCTCTGTCATAGTCATAGTGCTCTCAAAGGTATATTTGTTTTGTGAACGTGTCCCCTCATCTAAGGAAATGTACAATCTTTTTTCCTTGGTTAGTTAGAGTGGTACTATTAATCTACAGAACAGAATGAAAGAGTCCATGATGGATGCTGCTGCTGCCTTGTAGCCTCATGAATTTGGGTAAGTGAGGGATCAAGATTGCTGTCTCTCAAGAATTGGAGGGATTGCCTTTGTCATAGTCATAGTGCTCTTGAAGTTAAGGTATATAAGAGGAAGTGTTGCCTGTAGAATCAGTAGCTTGGTTGATGAACGTCTAGCTACGGATACTTCAATAAGTCTCATCCGCATACCTTCTGTTCCATGGCAAATCTAACACTCTACTTGAAAGGACTGTCTTCGATGAAGCGTTGGGACTTGTGCTTCTCATCTCCTTTACTTGTGGGTGCTGCTACATGTGCAAACATTTGAGTATAACTCAAGTGCAAGTCATGATCCAACTGTTTCATTTGTTTGACTACTTTCCCGGTGATCATTTCCTATAAAAGCAACTACATTTCATTGTCAGAAGTGGCGTGCCAGATTTTGTGAAACTCGATGATTTGAGGTTAAAAAGAAGAACCTTTTATTCATGTTTTACATGGACCAAAATTAATACATTTCTAGGTGATATTGAAGATCTTGTAGAAGATTTGGATTGAAATTTTTAGCCACGGTCACAAGAGAGTTTGTTGGTTCAACCTTGAATTTTGTAGTATTTCCTTGAACTAAGTTTAAGCTATGGTACTACTATCTCCTTTTGTTTTGCTGTTAGAACTGGATCTGACTGTGCTATGATGCATTAATGCATTATTCCACAGGATCTGCCTGCATGCTTTAAAACAGATATTAATTCATTATTCTCTTGGTAATTGCACGATTAAGTGGGATTACTCTTTTCCTTTTGCTTCCCTCTTTCTCCTTTATGTCAATGCAAAAATGACACAGGCTGGCACTATTATTCATTATGCTAATTACTTTCATTTTTATCCTGTAGGAATTCTAAAGCAATTCAAGGTGTAAAGCTGGTATAGATCTAATCATGGCAAATTTCAACTCGTCAGAACCTCGAGACTCTAGAGAATCAACTTCACCTGCACCATCAACATCATCTTCTATATCAAGGTATAACATATCCCTGTTTTAACCTGTTACTCATTTACAATGTTTTGAAATAGCTTACTCATAGGAGTACAGATCAGCTGTCTAGTTGCAGCGTGTCATCATCATGTCCATTTAGTCGGTGGCTAGTCGGCTAGTCTAGCATTAGAGTCATCGTGCCTACTTGCCTTGCTACCCAGGATATATATAGTACAACTGTATAAATTGTAAGTTGTTAAGTACTGCTACTAGACTATAGCACCGCGCACTGCACAACTATATTATCATAAATTGATAAACAAAGCATACAACAAGCATGGTGGGACAAAACTGGTTAATCAGATGACTAATTGTGATTACTGATTAGTTGTTGAATATTTTGTCAAAGAATGTTGCTTCGGACAATTAGCTTAGCTGGTTGTTCCTGTTTCATTTTCATCTTACATCCTCTTGTGTTTGTTTGAAGCCTCTCCATCTCACGTTTTTCCTTATTTCCTTTGTCAGAATCACAGCTAGCAAACACGCAACCTATAGTATTATAACTTTTTTTTGAACATTAACTATAGTATATAACTCGTTACTTATTTGTTGTTCTACAGGGAAAAAGGTGACCTGGCAGATGTTGATGATCCTGAAAGTGCAATGTCCACTGTGGCTCGATTGTTGGAAGACCTCCATGCTAGCATGGTATCTCCATCTGGGAAGGAAGCTACAACCAGAAGGTTACTTGAACTGGCCAGAGCAAAACAGGAGGCAAGGATTTTGATAGGTAGCCATTCTCAGGCAATGCCATTACTTATATCTACCCTTAGAGTTGGGTCATCTGCAGCAAAAGTAAATGCTGCAGCTCTACTTAGTGCACTCTGCAAGGAAGAGGACCTGCGTGTGAGGGTCCTCTTAGGAGGCTGTATACCACCCTTAATCTCTCTTTTGAAGTCTGAATCTGCTGAAGCGAAGAAGGCTGCTGCTGAAGCTATTTATGAAGTGTCTTCTGGTGGGCTTTCAGATGATCACATAGGCAGGAAAATATTTGTGACTGAAGGTGTTGTTCCAACTCTGTGGGACTTGCTTAATCCTAGGTCTCGCCAAGATAGAGTAGTTGAGGGCTTTGTGACTGGGGCTTTAAGGAATCTCTGTGGGGACAAAGATGGTTACTGGAAGGCCACACTTGAAGCTGGAGGTGTTGAAATAATTACTGGTCTTCTTTCATCCAAGAATACTGCTTCACAGTCGAATGCTGCCTCCCTATTGGCACGGTTTATCTCTGCTTTTGGTGATAGCATTCCCAAAGTTATAGATGCTGGGGCTGTTAAGGCTCTCCTTCACCTTCTAAATCGAGATAATATCATTTCTGTTCGTGAAAGTGCGGCTGATGCTTTGGAGGCCCTGTCTTCCAAGTCTAGTATTGCAATTAAAGCTGTGGTGGATGCAGGAGGCCTTCCTATTCTGATTGGAGCTGTTGTAGCACCCTCAAAAGAATGCATGCAGGGTGAGACATGTCATTCTCTACAAAGTCATGCTGTCCGTGCTTTATCAAATATTTGTGGGGGAACAACTTCTCTGTTGCTTTACCTTGGTGAGCTCTGCCAAGCACCCCGGTCACCTGTTCCCCTTGCTGACATTCTTGGAGCACTTGCTTATTCATTGATGGTTTTTGATGGCTCTGATGGTAAATCGTTTGACCCAGTTGAGATTGAAAATACTTTGGTTGTGCTCCTAAAATCTCATGACAGCAAGCTTGATCGTATTCTTGAGGCTTTAGCAAGTCTATATGGGAATGGTTGTCTCTCTGACAGGCTTGATCACTCTAATTCTAAGAAGGTTCTTGTTGGGCTGATTACCATGGCTCCTGCTGATGTTCAAGAACATCTTGTTCGTGCCTTAACTAGCTTGTGTTGTGATGGTGTTGGAATATGGGAGGCTCTTGGAAAGAGAGAAGGGGTTCAGTTGCTAATATCATTACTTGGGCTTTCCAGTGAGCAGCAGCAGGAATATGCAGTTTCCTTATTGGCTATCTTGAGTGATGAAGTAGATGACAGCAAGTGGGCAATAACAGCTGCTGGAGGTATCCCTCCACTTGTCCAGCTACTAGAAACAGGATCTCAAAAAGCAAAGGAGGATGCAGCTTACATCATGTGGAACATGTGCTCTGACAGTGATGATATCAGGGCATGTATTGAGAGTGCTGGAGCTGTTCTGGCACTAATTTGGCTTCTAAAGAGTGGTAGCCCTCGTGGACAGGAGGCATCAGTTAAAGCACTCAAGAAGCTGATACGATCAGCAGATTCTGCTACGATCAATCAGTTACTAGCATTACTGCTCAGTGACTCACTGAGCTCAAAGGCTCATGTCATTACAGTTCTCGGGCATGTCCTTGTGCTGGCGCCTCAGAGAGCTCTAATCCAGAGTGGAGCCTCAGCTAATAAAGGTCTTAGGTCACTGGTTCTTGTTCTTGAATCATCAAATGAAGAAACACAAGAGATTGCTGCAACTGTGTTGGCTGATATTTTCACTATGCGTCAGGATATTTGTGATGTCTTGGCAATTGATGAAATTGTCCAGCCATGCATGAAGCTTTTGACAAGTGGAAACCAAGTGATTGCCACACAATCTGCCAGAGCTTTAGGAGCGCTTTCATGTTCAGCTAGTTCCATGTCAAAAAACAAAATGTCTTGCTTAACTGAAGGTGATGTGCGACCTCTTATCGAAATGGCAAAGACATCATCTATTGATGTTGCTGAAACAGCATTTGCTGCATTAGCAAATCTCCTATCAGATGCACAGATTGCTAAAGAAGCGTTAGATGACAATATTGTCTTGGCTTTGACTAGAGTGCTCAAGGAAGGGAGTTTAGAAGGCAAGATTAGTGCGTCGCGGTCACTTCGTCAGTTGGTCAACCAGTTTCCCCTCAGTGAAGTTCTCCCAGATTACTCGCAGTGCTGTTTTATAATTCATGCATTGTTGGTATGTCTATCTGGCATCAATTTGGACAATGTTACAAATTTGGAACCCCTTGATGTTCTTACATTGATGGCTACAACAAAGGAGGGTTCACATTATAGCCCCCCTCTATGCACTGGTTTTCTTGAAGTTCCAGAAAGCTTAGAACCTTTAATTCGTTGTGTTAGTATTGGGCTTCCACCTGTTCAAGATAAGTCCGTTCAAATACTTGCAAGTCTTTGTCAGGGCCGACCTTCTCTACTTGGTGAATATTTAAACAGAAGTCAAGGATGCATCACTTCACTTGCTAGTAGAGTTATAGAGTCAAATGACATGGAAATAAGAATCAGCAGTGCAGTCATCCTCATATCTGCAATGAGGGACAGCAGAGAACAGTCGATCGATGTTCTTGAAGCATCAAAACTTCTGAAGAATCTGATATCTGCACTCATTGATATGCTGAAGCAACGTTCCTCTTTAACATCCCTAGACATTGAAATTTGGAAACCTCACATGGAAAAAAGTTCGCTTAATTATGAGCAGGATGTTTTGAGTGTGCCTGAACTTGGAAAGGTTTCTGAAGAAACTGTTGCACTATGGTTGCTCTCACTGATTTGTTCTCATCATGGAAGGAGTAAATATACTGTTATGGAGCTCAATGGCGTTGATGCAGTATCTGATAGACTTGCTAGCTATACTGCTAACCGACAGGTGCATGTTTCACATTTTATTTTTTCTGTTTTCATAGTACTCACTCTATCTGAGTAACTTGTTGCTAAATTCGAGATATTTTCTGCTTCAAACTGCTGTACTGCTGCATTTAGTAATTTAGTAATCTAGATGTACTGGTAATATGGAAATCTTATATCCATCTTGAATTGTCATCGTGACTAGCATGCAAAGTTGCAAACAGTGTTAGGTCTAAGTTTTCCTGTATTTTTACATCCTTGTTTTGAGTAATGCTGGATAAGAAAGATAGGCCACTTCATATGTCCATCCACTTTCCATGTTTCTAACTCAAGTCTAAAGGACTTCTTTACTCTGAATTGGTTCCTGTAACAGACTGCTGGTTGATCAATTTTAGGTGACCTACTGACAAGTGACACCAGCTATACATATGCATCAGCACATATGGTGTCACTAGTCTTTTATGTTACATATAAAAAGAAAACCAATGGCCATTTTAGACTAGTGAAGACTTTAAAATTTTGGACTATTGGTTATTAAAACATTTAGTCGACAAATTCTAGGAAGAGTTGAAATGATTTCCCAATGCTGTTTATGATTCCACCCAAAGTTCCTGTTTACATAAAAAATCATCATGCTAAGTTCCTACCTAGAAACAGAAGTCCACTCCTACACCCACAGATGAAATGTTATATTTTGCAAGATGAAAGCTGGTTGGTCTGCCTGTCTGTTTCATTTTTTATATGCCAACTTGCCTAGTAAATTGTTGGAAACACTAGGCTCCAGATTTGCACCCTTTGTTCTTGGTAACTCCATTGCTTAGATACCAGATTCTGATGTGCATAAATATTACTCCCTCCGTCCTAATATATAAGGTGTAACCACATTTTATTCGTGTCCCATAATATAAGGCGTGCTGTCTGTCTAGACGCATGTACATCGATGCAGTAGTACTAGTGTTGAGAGAGAGAATTAAATATACTAGGACAGAGGGAGTATTAGACAGACTAGTTTTACTATCCAATTGGTGCTGACTGCTGAGAACAGAACAAGCAAGCAGAACAATTGTGGTGGTCTGCTTACCATAGCTGAACTGTTCTACATTCCATCAGACAACTTTCATTCTTTGTTGCATTACTTTTCATATCTGTTTCTATTGCTATGCCTATTTCCAAGCTGTAATAGCTGCTCCATGTTACAGGAACAGTATGAAGACTCAGAAAATATATGGACTTGCGCCCTTCTGTTGGCTACTCTGTTTCAGGATTCAGTGGTTGTTCAGTCTTCTGAAATAACACGAACAATACCTTCTTTAGCATCCTTGCTAAAATCTGATGATATCATCGATAAATACTTTGCTGCTCAAGCACTGGCTAGCCTTGTTTCCACTGGGAGCAGAGGTATACAGCTTGCTATTGCAAATTCTGGTGCAGTTTTGGGTGCTGTAGCATTGATCGGACAGGTAGAATCTGATATGCCAAACCTTGTTACAATGGCTAAAGAATTCAAGTTGGCAGACAATCCAAGTCAAATAATATTGAAAAACCTTTTTGAGCTTGAAGATGTCTGCACTGGTGCTTCCGCTCGAAGGTCCATACCCTTGCTAGTGGATCTACTTAAACCAATGCCAGACAGGCCAGGTGCACCTCTGATTGCTTTGCACCTTCTGACTCAACTAGCGGAAGGTAGTGAGGGAAATAAAGTTGCTATGGCAGAGGCTGGAGCTTTAGATGCTTTGACTAAGTATCTATCTTTAAGCCCTCAAGACTCAACTGAAACTACTATAACCAATTTATTAGGGATTTTATACAGTAATCCTGATCTTCTTTACCATGAATCATCACGCAGCACTTCAAATCAACTGGTAGCTGTCTTACGTTTGGGCTCGAGAAGTTCTAGGCTTAGTGCAGTAAGGACGTTGCAGAAACTCTTTGATGCAGAGAATATAAGGGACACAGAAGTGGCCCGGCAAGCTATTCAACCACTACTTGACATGCTTGAATCAGGAACTGAAATAGAACAGCAGGCAGCACTTGGTGCACTTATCAAGCTTTCTGCTGGGACTATCTCTAAGGATTCTGCTATGTTTGATGTAGAAGGCAACACACTTGAAAATCTTTACAAAATTTTATCCTTCAGTTCGTTATTGGAGCTTAAGAAAGATGCTGCTCAACTCTGCTATATTTTATTTGAGAACTCCACTGTACGTGCATCACCAATTGCAACAGAATGTCTTCAACCCCTGATATCACTGATGACATCAGGATCTAGTTTGGCTATCGAACCAGCAGTTTGTGCTCTAAACAGATTACTGGATGAGGACTACAATGCAGAGGTTGCTGCAACTAGTGAAGTTATTGATCTTCTTGTCAGTTTTGTTCCTGGTACAAACTATCAGTTGTCTGAAGCATGTATTGGTGCTCTCATAAAGTTGGGCAAGGACCGTCCAAACTGCAAGCTTGACATGGTTAAAGCTGGTATCATTGAGCATGCGCTTGATATGATTCTTGATGTTCCTGTATCTGTTAGTTCATCCATTGCTGAATTGCTTCGCATTTTGACAAACAACAGTGGCATTGCTAAAAGTTCTGCTGCTGCAAAAATGGTGGAGCCACTTTTCTTGCTTTTACGTCGCCCTGATGTTACTATGTGGGACCAGCACAGTGCCTTGCAAGCACTTGTAAATATTCTGGAGAAACCTCAGAGTCTAGCAGCATTGAAGTTGACTCCCAGTCAAATAATTGAGCCTTTAATATCATTTCTTGAGTCTCCCTCTCAAGCAATTCAGCAACTTGGCACTGAGGTGCTCTCACATCTTCTAGAACAGGAACATTTTCAACAAGATATCACCACCAAAAATGCAGTTGTTCCTCTGGTGCAGCTTGCTGGTATTGGAATCCTGAGCTTACAACAAACTGCAGTTAAAGCACTTGAAAACATCTCACAGAGTTGGCCCAAGGCAGTAGCTGATGCAGGTGGAATTTTTGAACTTTCAAAGGTAATTGTCCAGGATGATCCTCAGCCAAGTCAAGCATTATGGGAATCTGCAGCACTTGTGTTATGCAATGTTTTGCGTTATAATTCTGACAATTATGTCAAAGTCTCAATGGCTGTACTTGTGAGATTGCTGAACTCCACCATGGAGAGTACTGTCACGATAGCTCTCAGTGCTCTACTTGTTCAAGAGAAAAGTAGCTCACGCTGTGGTGTGGCCATGGCTGAGGCTGGGGCAGTACGTGCACTCTTGGAGCTCCTGAAGAGCCATCGATGTGAGGAATCTGCAGCAAGATTGCTTGAAGCTCTAATAAACAATTCAAGGGTTCGTGAAACAAAAGTTGCCAAGTATGCTATTGCTCCTCTCTCACAGTACCTGTTAGATCCTCAGTCCAAGAACCAGTCAGCAAAGTTTCTGGTGACTCTTGCATTAGGTGACATTTTCCAACATGAAGCACTTGCAAGGGCAAGTGACTCCGTGTCTGCCTGCCGTGCTCTTGTAAGCCTACTTGAGGACCAGCCTACGGATGACATGACAACAGTTGCTATTTGTGCACTACAAAGCTTAGTGATGCACAGCAGGACAAATAGGCGTGCTGTTGCTGAAGCTGGGGGCATTTTGGTTGTGCAAGAATTGCTTCTTTCACCAAATGTGGATATTTCAGGACAGGCTACTCTTCTAATCAAGTACCTATTTTCAAATCATACACTGCAAGAATACGTGTCGAATGAGCTTATCCGATCTCTCACTGGTGAGTCGGCAATCTTTATGGTGAATTGTGTCCATGATATTTTAATTCAAATGTGTGTTTTTTCATGTTCTTGAGTGAAGTCTCATGCCCTTCTATTTTGAAAATTAAATGGTTTTTCATTTGCCATTTTGTCTTTGATACCATAGACATGAATATCTAATAAAAACAGATGCATTAAGTTACGAAATGATTGAATTGCAAATGCTTTATGGGTGCTATCCTGCATTCCTGCTTACTAATGGATTGTTTTGATTATGCTCTAATGTCAAATGCAATTTGTCACAGCTGCCTTAGAGAGAGAGCTGCTCTCTACGTCAACTATCAATGAAGTTATTCTGAAGACCATATATGTGATATTCAGCAACTTCAAAAAGGTGCGGTTTTCTGAGGCGGCAACCCTGTGCATACCACACCTGGTTTGTGCTTTGAAGGATGGAAATGAGGCTGCCCAGGAGAGTGTGCTTGACACCCTTTGCTTGCTTAAAGAATCTTGGCCGCAAATGAATGAAGACATCGCTAAAGCCCAGTCCCTGATTTCAGCTGAAGCCATACCTGTACTACAAATGCTTATGAAGACATGTCCTCCCAGTTTTCACGAGAGAGCCGATAGTTTGCTCCATTGCTTGCCTGGTTGCTTGACAGTGACCATCATTCGTGGGAATAATTTGAAACAGACAATGGGGGGTACAAATGCATTTTGTTGCCTGCAAATAGGAAATGGTCCTCCAAGGCAAACTAAGGTAATTCTTGTAGATAGTTGTACTCAATAATTTATTTGTAGTGCAGTTGTTTTTTTCCCTCTGAAACCCAGTATTGCCAGCTGCTGTACCTTGCAAGACTGGGATTGCCGCTCTGCTGCATGTTGTATTTTATTTTATTTAGTTTACATCTTTTTTTGTCTGTGGCTACTGATGTTTGTGCTGAACGTCAGGTGGTAAACCACAGCATCTGCCCAGCTTGGAACGAGGGTTTCACCTGGTTATTTGATGTCGCTCCTAAAGGGCAGAAGCTCTACATCATATGCAAAAGCAAAAATACATTTGGAAAGGTATGGTCATAACTCATAAGGATGGCGTGTCTTCTACTCTTCTCTTGGTTCTTGGCTTCTTGCCTGTGATTCTTTTGTGTTATTTCTCAAATGCTGATATTTTCATTGCAGTCAACCCTTGGAAGAGTGACCATCCAGATTGACAAGGTTGTCACCGAGGGTGTATACAGCGGGTTCTTCAGCCTCAGCCACGACGGTGGCAAGGATGGCTCAAGAACCCTTGAGATAGAAATTGTATGGTCGAATAGGCCATCCAACGACAGTATGTAGCATATGGATGATTTACCTGACGGCTGACGCCAACCTTATACTCCTGGCTTCCATGTAAATCAGCCCCCCATAATCATCCAAATTTCATTTATTTATATGTAGAAAGTTAAAAGACGCTTAGATAACCCATGCCATCATTCGATTATTGAGTAACTCTCGGGAGTGTTAGCCTTGCTGCTGTAACAGATTTTGGACCTGAGTAATTTTTTTGTACAGTTGAATTTATTTAATGTAATTATATATTAGTGTTAGATTGGTGTAAGTGCGGACAAACATTGCTGACAGTAACATTCTGTGTGATGTGTGGCGTGATAGTTCCCGTGGGTGTGTGTTTTCCGTTGTTAGCACTTGTAGCCTGAGTTGATTTTTAGTTCACTGCTTTTAGGAGGTAATCGGGTTGTTTTTAGGTTTTTACCCTTGTGGGGCAGCTCTAGATTTTCCTGGTTGTTTTTAAGAGGTAATCTATCACGATTGCCAAACAACCTAGATTTCTTAGGCTGTAGATTTCACCATAGCTTACTTTAAAAATCCAGATTAGATAAAATAAATCCTTAGATCAGCGGTTCCAAACAGGGCGAAAGTGGAACCCCAGGTCATGGATTGTGGCTGGAGGGAGAACATTTCCAGTGAGGGTAATTTTCGATATCCGTTTTTTCTTCTCCAGATAAGCCAGGTCGTAACTATCTCTTCTCTATCAATGAAATAGGCATAACCTTATATCGGTTCGTCTGAAAAAGGATATAACTTTATAGAAAAAAGTCCACATAACCACCTTAACTATACAAGATGGACTACTTTATCCATAAACTATAAATTCTGACTTTCTGCCTCTTGAACTTTCTAAAACCAGATGATTTTGCTACAGTGACCATGGTTTAGGGGGTTTTTAATTTATCTCCACTTTTTTCTTTGAAAAATCATAATAAATCATAAAAAATATAAAATGAAACATCCAAATTTTGTTGGACTCCACGTAAGTAGATCTACACAGTGAACATATAATATGATATGCTTTAGTAAAAATTTATTGTTGTAGGTTTAAATCTATGAATTATTGCAATTAATTATAGAAAAACATAAATGTAAAGCTATAACAAAAACTTTATACTAAAGCATACCATATTATATGTTCACTGTGTGGATCCATTCATGTGGAGTCCAACAAAATTGGATTTTTTATTTATGATTTTTTCTGTGATTTACTATGATTTTTCAAAGATTCAACGAAAATAAATAAAAAAGAAAAAAGACAAAATCATTGTCACTATAGCAAAACCACCGTCCAAAACCACTTGAAGAGGTTATTTAACCGGTTTTGAAAAGCTTAAGAGGTACAAAATCCGATTTTATAGTTCAAGGGATAAAGTAGTCCACTCTGTACAGTTGAGGTGGGTTACGTAGATTTTTTCATAACTTTATATCAAGTCAAACCATTTGAAATTTGAGCAAATTTATAACAAAAGACTACAAATATTTATGACACCTAATAAGTGTCATTAGATTTGTGACGACATATGCCTTTGCAATATACGTTATATATATAAATTAGTCTAGTTTTAGAAGTTTATTTAAGGATAGAGCTAGGATTGTATTTGTCCCAATCCAATTCGAGACTAAAGGTCTTGATTTTTAGGTGTTTCTTGGGTTGAAAAAAGGGTGTAGTTATGGAGATTCGGACTCAATACCTCTCACTTTAGCTCGTGTTGTCATCTCAATTTCCACCACATATCTAACTTAGATAGTATACACTTTCCTTTTATATTTATCCTAGAGGCACTTTTAGTCTGGGTTCATATCTCAAACCGGGACTAAAGTCATACTTTTAATCCGTGTTCATGTCTCAAACCGGGACTACAACTTCTGGCACTGACATGTCTCGATTAACCATTACAAACCGAAACTAAAAAGTCCCATAACTTCTGGCTCTGTTTGGTTGGCACAGGTAAAATTTAAATCCCGTCACATCAAATGTTTAGACATGCATGAAGTACTAAATATAGACTATTTACGAAACTAAAAACACAACTACAGAGTAATTTGCGAGACGAATCTTTTAAGTCTAATTAGTCTATTATTAAACACTAATCGTAAAATAAGTCGAAAATTCTAAAGCCCAAATTAGGACTAAATAAATGTTCATGATGGAAAGTAGTTTCTCCGGTGACAATAGAAAGCGCTGCAGCAAACTTCAGTGGCATCGACTGTTCAGGTTGTACCTACCAGTAGCAGTAGGTTTGGACTTTGAACCACCACACAGTGGTCTGCACGACTGCACTGCACGTGAGGGAGTTTCAACTTGGAATCCAAACGGTCAAATAAAAGTCAAAGCAAAGGAACTTTCTTTTTTCTCTGTTGCGTTGCATCACTCACCACCACCCAGGGAGAGAGATGGAGATACGTACGGTAAGCAATATTAAACTGTTTATACAGATGCAAAGCTTGGATGTATTATGGTGTCGATAATTAACAATGCCTTTAGCTTATAGACCTCCATCAAATCGTGCTCGTCAAAATCGGATTCAGAAAGTCACATTATTCCACGCATACGCAAGAGTTGCTTCAACACGTTTGAACTTTAGATCCTAAAAGAAAGGAAAAAAAAAACTGAATTCTTCTCGTGCCCATTATTAGAGTACTGATTTCCTTTAAGCATGTTAGAAAAGAAAAGCTACAGTAGGTTTATGCCATGTGCGGGTACTGTCTCAAAATATATCAACTTCTGGAGTTATTCAGAATCTTTAAACCTGAACAATTTCACACGGAGAAGAAGTATCAAACTTCCGTGACACCAAAGAAGTACACTACAAAAATATAGTTCACACAGTATATGTATTGATACTAATTTGTTGTCGCAAATTTCGGTTCACTTTTCTATAAGTTTATTAGTTAAAATTAAGATAGTTTGATTCAGGATGAACATACCTAGAAAGTTAATTTATTTTTGGAACAAAGGACGTGAAAAGGAATTTAAATGATAGTGATTGCTAAGCGATGCGCCATGCCCATGCTCCAACAACAGAATGTTGAAACTTGGACACCGCGTCAGTGTTCCTAGATGGCGTGGATTCCACGCTTCCAGTAGGCCTCTTGGCGGCCAAGATTTTCCAAAGTTGGCGTAACACAACGGTGCAAGACTAGTATTGTACGACACCTTCAGAGTGCCCTAGTTAGCCCTTGTAATAATACATGCAAACTGTGTAATTCATTATTTTTTTATTTATATTTAATGCTTCGTACATGCGTTTAAAGATTCGATGTGACGGAGAATCTTAAAAAATTTGGCAACTAAACAAGGCCTCCCGAAAAGTTTTTGGGTGCCGTAGTATTTTTATTTATATTTGGTCATTATTGTTCAATCATAGACTAATTAGGCTCAACAGATTTATTTCACAAACTACATGTAAACTGTGTAATTAGTTATTTTTTGTCTATATTTAATGCTCTATGCATGTGCCATAAGATTCAATGTGACGAGAAATTTTGAAATTTTTTTGGATTTTAGGTGGAACTAAACAAGGCAAGGCAAGATAACCTTCTTCTACTGCGCATGAAAAAAAATAAAAACGCAACAAACGCGCACTTGACCAGGAACTGTCGGCATCAAGCCAGCTAGCTAAACATACACCATGGTTATGCGGTACTTGGTTTGCCAGTAATCGCAGTGCCTTGTTTAGTTCACCTAGAATCCAAAAACTTTTCAAGATTCCTCGTCACATCGAATCTTGCGCTACATGCATAGAGCATTAAATATATTCAAAAACAAAAACTAATTATATAGTTTACATATAAATCGCGAAATGAATCTTTTAAACTTAGTTAGTCCATAATTAAATAATATTTGTTATAAACAAACGAAAATACTACAGTAGCTAGTAGGTGTAAACAAGGCCGAAGGCTCAATACAGACACAAGCATGACTGCAGCCTTGGAGGGCCGCCGGAGGCTCACCGGCATCGGCTTTTCGATCAGAGTGTACCAAAATCCACCAGTAGCTTTCGAACGGTCATGGTCAACACCCGGATTCCTAAGGAGATCTTGGAGGTCTGAACGAGGAACAGGGATACCGGCATACTAAGGGCTTCCAAAAACTTTTTAGATTTTAACACCGTAGCACTTTCGTTTTTATTTGACAAATATTGTCCAATCATGGAATAACTAGACTTAAAAGATTCGTCTCGCGATTTACAGACAAACTGTGTAATTAATTTTTATTTTTATCTATATTTAATACTCCATGCATGTGCCGCAAGATTCGATGTGATGAAGAATTTGTAAAGTTTTGAATTTTTAGGTGCATCTAAACAAGGCCTAACGCACAGCCCACGTGAGGGAGGGGCAGGGAAGCAACAAAGCAATGCATGATTCTATTCTAAAGTCAAACTAGCTAAAAGTAAACAAAAATTATAGAAAAGAGTATCAATATTTACGGTACTGAACAGATATACTATGTAAATATATTTCACGATGAGATGGCATTACAAATATTTACTTTTTTTTTCTATAAACTTAGTCAAAGTTAAAATGCTTTGACTAGGTGTGTTCTTTTAGAGTTCTTCCTTATCATGTCAAGCATGCATCTCCCTTAATGAAACAAATCTCCAAACAAAATGGATGAGAAGCATTATCATTTAAGGATATAAACGGGTCAGATATGGATGGGTATATAAGAATACAAATACATATAGTTATTTTTTCTGAGATTTGGAGTTAGACACAAAGTGTCAAGCGCCAGATTTATGTGATTTTTCATACTACATCCGTATAAGATATCCAATTTTGGGTATTCTGAGTTGGAATGGCACATGTATTGAATGTTTGGATTTATGTATAGATTATCCATTTAATATTAAAAATCCTTTTGGTTAGAAATTGTATGTACCATTTGCACCTTAATTTTGTTCCAACTTTAAGCAAACTAGCAAAGTAACATTTTGTTGAAGGTACTTATTTCATCTCCTCCCTCTTCAATCTTGTATTTGGTTAAAGAACAACTTAATTGTTTGAATGTTATCGAATTCACTTCAATCCACATGTGTTGGAATGGTTGAGTTAGAATTTAGTTAAAGTTCCTCTCCATTTTACCATAAATCCGACTATATCTAAACAAGGCCTAAGATGAAATAGCCTCATCCTGACTTTAAGGATGGGATGTCTCCACCTCACCTAAAGACATTAGGCCTCCTATTATCACATAAGAAGTCGAGTGACTGCTTTTTGGATTTTTTTTTTTGGGATGACCTTGTTTAGCATCCGAGAGAATATTCCTCTATGAGAGCCGCCATCCCATTTCCTCTTTTCCTTTAACCAAGCACTAGAAAAACTTCATCTCATCATAGAACACCCCTACCACACCAAACTCACCCTCTAACAACCTAACGAAATTATGCATATTTTTAAACAGAGCTCATAGTAAGCCTACTTTCCTCCAAACAGATCCCATATATAGTAGGCCAAAAAACTTCCTATATACTAGTTTCCTAATTGTTAAGTTTAACTTTTTTTATTTATATAAGCACCATATATTGTACTCCCATATACTACTCCTTTTGTTCACGACACTGTGCTTTCAGTGGAAGATGACGTCCCTATCGACAGCGAGGCGCCTGTGGTGACTTCATGAATCTCTCGTGATACGCCGGCTCAGTCCTTCGAAGGGTTTATGTACACATATTTATAGGGGTGACTGTGTATGCATTATGAGTGTCTGTGCCGTGTAATTCTTAAAAAAAAAGAAACATATTGCTTTATCTTTAAGTCGTCATGCTTTGTTCGCAAAAAATTCTTTAAGTCAAGGTTTTGTAACTTTAACCAAGTTTATAAAAAATACACAAATATCTCTACAATACCGAATTAGTTATATTAATTTCTGCATGAAATATATTTTGATGGCACATTTATTTGGATTTGTAGGTGCTAATATTATTTTCTATATAAACCTTGGTCAAGTTAGTAGAGTGTCCTAGAACGAAAACACAAGTCTACTATAATAATTTAGTGGAGAGAGTACTAGCAGGCTATCGTTAAGTTAGGTAACGAACGTTCGAAGAAGGAATGATGTCCTATTGCTATACCCATTGTTAGGGAGTAGAACGTGGACGCCGCGTATTGCTCGCGTCGTTCCCGTGTGCTGTTCCACTTGGTTGACCAGGCGACCAAAGATTTTTCCGGTTAATGTCAAAATGTCAACACTCTCCTCGCAAAATAAAATAAAATGTCAACACTCGATAGAGCGAGAAGACTGGATGACTAATGTTTTTTTCCTAAGCCTATCGGCTACCACCTTCGACAATGCTCAACTTTTTTTTCTTCTAAAAAATTCATAGCTAGAAATCTATTTAATATATTTCTTCTAGAAATGCTCGATCCAAACTTAGCAATGCAATATAAGCGGATGATGATACTTATTAGGAGTAATTAAGTAGATAAAAACAAATGACCCGGGTACAGTTTAGTTGGTTAGTTTATTTATGGTGAAACTTGTCTTCTCGAATTTAAGTTATCGTCCTTGACTTAACTTGTGTGTTTGTATTTTTCTAGAATTTGTTGCGAGTGTTCTTATTTTTCTTTCAGGACTTAATCTGTTGGGCCAAGACCACTTGGAAAACTCACTGATTTATTCCATACGTTCCAAAATAAGTGTCGTTTGCGCTTCCCAAGAAATAACTTTAACTAAATATATAGTAAAAAATATTAATATTTATAGTACATAATTAGTATCATTGGAAAGATCTTTAAGTCTAATTTTTTAACAAATTTATTTAGAGACACAAATATTGTACGTATTTTCTACAAATCGAGTCAAACTTGTGGCACGAAAACCTAAAGCGACACTCTTTTTGGTACAGAAGGAGTACCAATTAAGTATTTCTTTTGAAAACGATTGGAGATGCTCTTAAATAACCAAAAATCACGTTGTTTCTAAATTACATGCTTGTTCTATCATTGTTAAATCAAAAGTAAGCGTAAATGCTTTATGCTATCATGTAGACCAAGTAAACATACATACAATAGGATAAATGCCTATTTTAATAATTTATCCATCATGAAAGTATATGTAATACATTTTGTAAACATATATATACAAATACACTGACAATTCAATTTAAAGTATATATGTAATAAATTTTGTAAGTTGCTAGATTAAATAAGTTTGTGTGTACTTAATAATTTAATTTCAAGCCTATGCCTTTGTAATACAATACTACGCCTTAAGTGATATAGTGTAGGTTGAAATGAAGTTCATGCCATTGTAATAACTAACAATGTAAACTAGTGTAAGGACTGAATGACCTCAAGACACTACTAGAAATCAGAATTTTCTTGACGGCGATGGATTTTTTTGTAGTGATTTCTAGGCTTATATGATTTTGATTTTCCTATCGCTCATGTACCATCAAAGAAATTGTTTATGACAGTTGCCATCAGATATTTTAATTTTTTCCTGACGCTCTGTCCCTATCACTTATTTGTGCACCGTCAAAGAAATTCATTTTTTATTTTTCTATCAGTATTTATTATTTCCATGTCTAATTGCACCATCAAGGATATTCCCGTTTCTAGTAGTGAGTGGGGATATATTTGAATTGAGACTCTAAAAAAGTTAAAGTAACAAATCTTGACCTAAATAAAACAACTTCACTGCCTATCAAGAACTAGCTCTAAGACTAAGCAAAAGACATATTAAGATGAGTCTTTAGGGCCATCACACTAAACCATGTCATAGAGAAAGCACACTAACAATAGGTCCATTAGATTTGCAAGAATGAAACCTAGCTAGTACATCTCACTGAGAGAAAAACAAGACTAAGAGCCACTGAACATTTCAAGGACATAAAGAAGACAAAGGAACGTAAATGAAATAAATGAAAAGAGATGGGCAAGAGAACTAAAATTTTCTCATGGTATCAAATAGTTGCTATGTACTACCCCCTAATCCACATTGAAGCACCCACTAAGGGTTAAACTCGATTGAGTCACCAATCCATAATATCCAGTAGGAGTACCCATTCTCCACTCTGGATAGGGGGAAAGGGGGGGGGTCTCAAATCAAGTACAAAGGTAGGTTCCTCCCAACAAAATATCCACCAAGAAGCACACAAAGATCCCGGTTGGCCGGGATGAGACACACTTTGTCCTCAGCATGGCCACGCTATGCCATCGTGCCTCCTCCTTGGCCGGCCCCAAATGGATCATCCACCTCCGCACATGCTCTCATCATGATATGGACTGCAACCACTGTCATGTGCGCCCTCAGCCAAATCCTGGCTGACAGAGGGAGGGATGTTGACAGAGATGAAGGCGTGTGAGGGAGTGGGGTGAGCAGGCAGGGAGTTAGGGGAGGAAAAGGGAATGGGTAGGGTAGTCTGAGGCTTTTAGCAAGCCAAATGGTTATTAATGGGTTGTTCTAAATTAATAGAGACAGGTCTTTTAAGATCATGGACTGATGCACAATATGTGCATGGGGTACAGGCGGTCAGTGTACGCCCAAAATTTGTGCAAAAATACTAAGCACACATCCATGTTTTAATCAATCATGTATGCATAATATAGGTAGCTAGCTACACAAGGTTGACAGTCTAAGAATCTTAGTGATCTCTCTAACTTGTTGAGGCACACAATCACAATCACTTTAAACTTCTTTATTTGTTGCTGAAATTATTTTTGATGTATGGCTAGCGCAAGTGTTGAGAGAGTATTTTACGTTTTCAGCAATAAATCCTTGAGTGATCAATACTTGAGTGATTGTTTGATCACATTTATTAAGCTTGCGACTTTTTCCGATGTGTAAGCCACAAACATATCATTAAACGCTTCCAAGAATGGAGGAACAACTTGTGAATATTTAGTTTCTACTCCCTTCATTCCAAATTGAAAGGCATTTTGGATTTTCTTGGTGCATAACAAAAAGCTAAGTACCCAGAAATACCAAAACGACGATTTATAATTTAGAACAGAGAGAGTATTACGATAACTTATATGATTTAGTTGCAAACTTATAATGAAAACATTTAACTTGTTCTATTTATATATCGCCATAACTATTTTACCATCATTCAGTGATCGAATTATATCATTTAAATATCTATAAACAACGTTTGTTTTGGTCCGTATCCAATGACCGAAATTCTAGA
>Ga0182004_10001095_pt1 | contig 19067 bp, 17 predicted proteins | sample Sormic07211540_1_FD_120479 | JGI IMG/M metagenome (GOLD analysis project Ga0182004, IMG submission 120479) | Endophyte microbial communities from Sorghum bicolor roots, Mead, Nebraska, USA - 072115-40_1 MetaG | ecosystem: Host-associated > Plants > Roots > Unclassified | place: USA: Nebraska...
AAACAATCACATTGTTCATACATTCACCACAAGTGATTCATCAACTAGAAATAGCAACTAAGAATCCAAACATCGAGCATAGGTTTATTATTATCGGGTCTCCACGGGGAACGGGGACGGGGGAGGCACACCAGACCCGCCCCCGTGAAACCCAACGGGGACAAATTTTGCCCCATTTAGCTCTCCGTGGGGAGAGATTTTGCCCTAAACCCATCACCAAATAGAGGAATTCCCCGCGGAGAATCGGGGATCGGTTCCCCGTTGACATTTTGAGTTATGCTCTGCCAGTGCCATTTCGAGGCCCAGCCTCAGCTCGTCGGCAGCGGCAACGCCGACGAACTCGGCATCCACGGTGTCGGCGTCCACGGTGTCGAGCATGGCGCCAACGCCGGCGCGGAACTCAGTGGGCCAGCTGCGTGCACTGTGGTGGCAGGGTTTGGAGGGTCCTCCTGTTGCTGGGACCCAAAACTAAAATTTGGGAGTGCACTTAAAATGGGAGCCCAAATAGAAGCCCCATTGGAGTGAATTTTTTTTACTCAAGTCACTAAATTTAGAATAAGGACATAGTAGGGACTTGGACTGAAGTTGCTCTTAGAAGGGATGTAGTATAAATTTATCTAATAATATAACATTTATAAGTTACATTTCATGGTTGTTATTTGTTAATACAATTTTAAATGATTCAAATAGTACAATGACAGCATGTGCCACTGTGTACTTCGGCGGACTGGCCGTTGGCAGTTGGCGCCTAGTAGTAGACGAGACACACACGACACGAGCGTGCGCGGCCGTAGTGCACTCGTGCTTCACGCGTCGCGCACACCCTCCGGGCCGCCAGGTCGGTCGGGTCGCCAACCCAAATCCCAATCCACCGCCCCCCTCGGTCCTCGGCGGCACCACACTGCACCTGCGCCGCCCTCCGCCGCCGCCTCCCGGACTCTCGCACTCTCAACAACAACTCATCCCCGCCGAGCAACGCCAATGCTCCGGCTGCTACACGCTACAGCCGCCGCCACCGCTAGCTAGGCCCGGCTCCGGCTCCTCCCCTCCCCTCCCCAATGATGGACCCGGCCACGCCCGTCCTCGCGCTATCCAAGGCCGTCCTCTCCTCCCGCACCAAGCCCTTCCTCCTCCGCCGCGGCCGCCTCCTCGCCCCGCTCCGCCGCCGCTCCCCCTTCGTCGCCTGCGCGTCCGGCCCCTCCTCGGCCTCCGCGCCGCGCGGCCTCGCTGTGCCGAACGACCTCCTCCTCATCTCGCTCGCGCGGCTCGCGCTCCGCGGCCCTGGCCCCCCCGGGGCGCCGCCTCGGCGGTGGTTCGCGAGCGTCTCGGCTGCCTCGCCGCTCGCGTCGGGTGGTCCGCCCGCGGCGGCGGTGGCGGTCCGGGGAACGGTGATGGTGACGGCGGTGGCCGTGGCGGCGGCGACGGCTGGAAGCGCCCGCGTGCTTCGCAGGGAGCGGGCGTGGTGGAGGAAGCGGCAGCGCAGGGAGCCGATGTCATCGTGCTTGACGTTGGGGTATGGCTATCCCTATAGTACGACGAGTATACACTGATCACCTTCCGATCTTAAAAAAAATAACATATTATGTGTGACATAAAAGGATTTTTAAAAAAACTTTTTAAATAAGTGTTGTATAATTGGTTGGTCAAAAACACAGTTAGCCATTTTCTCCAGTATACACGGGTTGTTACTATGCCAGTTTGTAACTGGTTTTCATATTTAGAATTCGGATTCACATAAACATTCTCATCAACCACAACAAGTCGTGGCTCTTTGCAAGGAGGACATACAACAATTTCAGTTGGCATCTACATCGGTTGTTAGGGATCTTTAGAGCATCTCCAACAGTTTACCAAAATTCACTTGGCAAATATCATGATTTGGCAACTCCATAAAATATATGGCAAGTGAAAAAATAGACTCTCTCCAATAGTTTGTCATTTTAACTTGGTAAAATTAAAAAAAGTAGGCACACAAACAACTTTGTCTTTCTTCCAATGAAAATTTATTGACCGCTTGGCTCCTTTTGTACTACGACTTGCCACAACTTCCACATCGAGATCTTGATTACTCTGAGTATCTTAAGTGATTGGAATGGTGAGTCGTCCAAACCAGCAACATGATCATCTTGTCCATTCAAAAAAATGTCCGACAAGAAAGCATCTCCTTCCATCTCCATGAGTAAAAAATACAATTGGATGATTCATCCGGCCGGTCAACAAAAACAGATGCAAATCCATGCGGCATGATCAGCAAGCAGATCATCTTTAGATCCGTAGACAACCCTATTCAGATTAATAGCAGAAAGGCAATGATCTTCAGATTCACAAGCAGGCATGGAGATACGTACAGGTACACTTTCAATTACTATAGGCAGCCATGGAGATCGACGGGAAGCGGAAGAGAAGGACGTACCTGATCCTCACAACGGCGGCCGGCTTCTTGGCATGCGTCTTCTCAACAAAGGTGCGATCACGTCTCTCCTCACGGTGCGATCTCGTCTCTCCTCACAACGGCGGCTGAGTTCCTGGAGCAGGAACGCAGGAACTGATCACGATGAAGAAGGACGGACTTGGTATGCGCTGGAACGAGACAGGGAATTGTCCGCGTGCGTGGGAAGACCGGCGGCGAGGTGCGGGCTCGCGATGGCAAGTGAGACGCGCGCGCGTAAAGATGCGCGTGTGGAGGGAAGAAATAGCAAGTCGCTAAAAATGGCAACCTCATTTAGCAAACTGTTGAAGATAAAATTTTCTTATTTTGCTAAACTATTAAGGATGGCAACCTCATTTGGCAAACTGTTGGAGATGCTCTGTGGTTGGGTTCCTGTTTGTAGCCTCCCCGATTATGCGCCCCTCTCAATCCTCTAAGTTGTATATAGGTTGGTTCAGTGTGATCGAGATGGGGGCAGTATAGGTCGGACTACCCATGTAGTTTGTTTTTCCTTTCTTTTTGTTTTCCTCGCCTAATAAAAATACCGGCAAATCTTTTGCTGCCTTTTTTTTTTTAAAAAAAACATTCTCATAGCACCAAAACGATCATGAACTGCTAATGTTATTTTCTCGTCTCTTCAATTACAAATCGGCCATCAAATCACCAATGGTACGGTCGTGGAACCTGCTGGATTATCTCTTCTGTCAACAACCCATCTAACCAGCATTGTGTCTGGGGGCAATTACTAGAATCTCCAGTCCAAACCATTTAATATTTGTGCTCAATTACAAGAAAAACTTATAATCTATCATTTGCATTCATGTTTGTTCTTACATGCTACAAGTTCTTACCACCTTGTAATATGTATCAATATTAGTCGCTTGATTAGTTTCATTGCAGGGAATGTCATGTGGTGGATGTGCAGCAAGTGTTAAACGCATTCTGGAGAGTGAGGTTAGCTAAGTTGATCAGCATGTCTCAGATGTAGAGCTTTTTGGCCATGTGCTTATTAGATCTCTGTTGTTTCTAGTTGTGTTTGTAACTCTGTATGTGCCTGGATTTTCCAGCCCCAGGTGCGGTCAGCGACTGTTAACCTTGCCACTGAGATGGCAGTCGTCTGGGCAGTGCCCAAAGATAGTGAAGTTCAGGACTGGAAGGAGCAGTTGGGTGAGAAACTTGCCAATCAGTTGACAACATGTGGTTATAAATCCAATCTTCGAGGTAAAAGCTGCAACTATTGGTCAAGTACTGTCAAAGGGCTAAATATGTACATTTTAGTTGGGAGTGATGAGGCAGTTGAATAATGGATAAGTGTTGTTAGAATGTTAGTTTGAAACTTCGAATAAAGAGCTAAATAATGCATTTTCTCTTCAATAGAAAATGTTGACGATCGTAAGTTGAATCTCTTAAGCATCTGGATGTTCTTCTGGATATATTAAATGGAGAGATGAAATGGTGCTTTAGAATTCCTGTTGCTTGTCATTCAATCTTGTCTTGAGATACATGAATGCAAAGTCTTCTTTGTTCACAACTTCACATGGTACTCTTGAGCAGAGACATGTTACGGATCTTTAATATCCCCTTGTTGCTGCTATGTATGTTCAGTCTTATGCAAATGTCTATTTTATCTGCAGATTCTTCAAAGGTCAGTTCACAAACAGTTTTTGAAAGAAAGATGCAAGACAAACTTGAACAGCTGAAACAAAGTGGTAAAGTTTTTTGTTGAGACAAGCTCCCATCAGTTTACGAGATTCTCCTAGTCCATGATGTTTTTATAGGAAAATTTGCAAGCATACCACTGTCCGCTCGTCATCACCCCTGTTTGCTATTTTACATGGCATGTCTCAATGACAAATGGGTCCTAGTGCCACCTGCCATTGAGACATCCAGTGCAAAAATAGCGAATTGGGGTTTGACCCATTTGTATGTTTGCAAAATCCCATTTTTTATAATACAAAGCGTTAACTTTATATTTAACACGATGCCCTGTTTTTTTCTTTTAGGTAGAGAACTTGCTGTTTCATGGGCATTATGTACGGTTTGCCTTCTGGGACACATTTCTCACCTTTTGGGAGTTAATGTGCCATTGATGCACCTCATTCATTCCACTGGATTTCATCTGTCTCTGTCAATATTTACATTTGTTGGTCCTGGTCGAAGACTAATACTTGACGGGCTAAAGAGTCTGTTCAAGGGGTCACCAAACATGAATACACTGGTTGGTTTAGGTGCTTTGTCATCGTTTGCCGTCAGCTCAATTGCAGCCTTCATTCCGAAGCTGGTAGCTCCTACTCTTTCTCTAAAAGATTTTTTTTTTTTGATTTGTTGCATGCTTTGCAGATATTGTTTGCCAGTTCCATAGTTTAAACTCCTTTTGTTACCCTCTAGCTCTATAATATGCTCCGTTAATTTGCATCATGGCATATTGCCAATGTGTCAGTAGTTTGTTTATATCATTTCATTTTCCTGCAGGGGTGGAAGACATTTTTTGAGGAACCAGTTATGTTGATAGCTTTTGTTCTTCTAGGGAAGAATCTGGAGCAGAGGGCAAAGCTTAAAGCTACCAGCGATATGACTGGACTGCTTAGTATTCTTCCATCTAAAGCACGCCTAATGGTGGATAACGATGCTGAGAAATCATCATTGATTGAGGTCCCATGTGATACTCTTGCTGTCGGGGACTATGTTGTTGTGCTACCTGGGGTGAGTACAGGCTGTAAATCATGCACAAACATGGGTGATAGTTTCTTTTTCCTTGCTGCATATGGCTTTCACTACTCTTGACTCACATACCAAACAGTAAATATGTGTGCATACTGTGGCAGCAGTTACATATGCACATATAAAAATTCACTCATATGATGAAATCTTTTATGAATGGTATGATGCTCACGCTGATCTTGTTGGTATGACATTTTTGTTCCTTATTATTTACTCACGATACAGGATCGCATCCCAGCAGATGGTATTGTCAAAGCTGGAAGGAGTACAGTTGATGAATCAAGTTTGACAGGTGAACCTATGCCTGTAACAAAGATAGCAGGGGTATGTATGTCTCTAAATGCCTTAGTTTTTTTTTCTTAACATGAAGAAACTGTTCTTATCTCATTATCTGGCTTGCTGAATTCAAGTAACATCTCAGTTTAGCATCTTATTGTGCTGAATATTGATGATTCTCCTCCTTCGTTAGGCAGAAGTATCAGCAGGAAGTATTAACTTAAATGGTAAACTCACAGTCGAAGTTAGGAGACCTGGTGGTGAGACTGTCATGTCTGACATACTTCACTTAGTTGAAGAAGCCCAGACAAGGGCGGCCCCTGTTCAACGATTGGCTGACAAGGTATAATATGTGAACTGATTCGTACTCTTGTGAAAACTAGTAGTTTGGAGGTATGATGTTCAAAGCTCATTTATGCCTTTTGTCCTGCTAACCATCTCAATCATCTCCATGGGATAGGACTAGATATGTGTGAATATCATGGTCAACAGTAGTTCATGGGTTCTGTAGAGCTTTTTAACAGAAAAAGTAATGTCATAATATGGGTGATTGGGTACTTCATCTAATTGTTTTTTACCCTTTGGTATGGTTAATATTTAAAATGGCTTATTTTAGTTGGAGCACTTCTTCCTCTCTGCAGGCACTCAGTGCATTCCATTATATGTTAAGTTTCTGATCAATGGAAATATTGGTTCTGTAATTCTGTTATTCTTTTGGTACTGCCTCTTCCATGTGTTGGTGCTTGTGGATTTTTTTTTTAACTTTCTTGTGGAATTTATTTGATTGTCCATACTGTACTCTGGGCATCACTGATGGATCATGGCTGCTTTGGTGGTGTTTCCATGTGGATGGGTTTAGTAACAGTCTTACAGGCCCTTTCTTTACCACATTATTATTGTGACCTAAATTAGTAATAGTTTTGCTCTATGATCCAATGTCAATTTTATTGTTACACAGGTTGCAGGGAACTTTACATATGGAGTCATGGCACTTTCTGCTGCTACTTACATGTTCTGGAGTCTTTTGGGTTCACAACTTGTACCTGCTGCTATCCAACATGGAGGTGCAATGTCTTTGGCATTGCAACTTTCTTGCAGTGTTCTGGTATGATACAAGGAAGATATGTTATAGCACCCTTTAGGTCGTTTTCTGTTTTGTTGTGGTTTTAAAACCTTGGCGGGCGCGCCGATACGCTGTGCTAAACCTGTTGTTTTGCTTTGTGATGATAAAGCAGGGGAAACCTTTTGTCTAAAAAAAAAGGTGGCTAGCATATGAAGATATGCAAATCCTTCATTTTGAAAATGAGGTTTTGTCGAGCAAATGTATCTTCTGATTTCAACTGCAACTATTGCTTTTGAAACTAATTACTCCCAGGATTCAAAATTAGAATTGTTTCTTATCTTATAAAAAAAATATAAAGCGTGTGACTTGATGAAACATGCTTTAAGTACTGATATTTGAGCCATCATGTGCATTATTAAGAATTTTTAGCTTCATGGGTGTTGCTTTGATGAACATTGAACCACACATAAATGCGCAAAATCCCTAGCAGTTTTGGAAATTTATTTATGTTGGACTGCAGTGCCTGTTTTCTCTGTAGAGAGAAATGCCATCCCCGTGTTATCATTCTGTTGTCTAATTTTGTAGATTGACTATGCCTCCTCAAAAGCTAGTAATATTGATCCTCATTTGCAGGTAATTGCTTGCCCTTGTGCTCTTGGGCTTGCCACACCCACTGCTGTACTGGTACCAAACAAATAATATTAGAAATTTTTGGTTTAAATATACATCACATCAATGTTTATTCAGGTGTAATTTTGCCAGGTTGGTACTTCATTAGGTGCAACGAGAGGACTTCTTTTACGTGGTGGGGATGTTTTGGAGAAGTTCTCTGATGTTGATGCCATTGTGTTTGACAAGACTGGAACTTTAACAATTGGTAGACCTGTGGTAACTAAAGTAATAGCTTCCAGAGGCATGGGAGATGCAAATACAAAGTTGAGTCTCTTATGTACTCTGGATTTATATGTTGTACTTAATTCTAGGTTTGTATTCTGATATACATACTTTGGACTTCACATCTGATTGAACATCTTTCTGGAGAACTTACCTGTGAATAGGGTGTGACAGAATGCAGTTTCCAATGTATTTCCATTGAAAATGTGCTCTATTTCTCATGGATTTTTCTCTGTCAACCTAATGTTAATAGATGTCAAAGTGAAAACTATTTCTAAGACTTTCTTGTTGACAAACCATATTCCCGTCATCAGGGATTTGGGGGCCAACCAGTGGACAGAGGCTGAAATTCTGAGTTTTGCTGCTGGAGTGGAATCAAATACAAACCACCCACTTGGAAAAGCCATCATGGATGCTGCAGGGTCTGCCAACTGCATCGTTATGAAGGTAGTCATAGCAGAAGTGCACAATAAATGTGAGCTTAGATGACCTTATTATGAACTATGTGGGTATTATGCAAGTTATAAAAGACTTTCTGGATAAATGTTCTCACCACTTGAGTTCTAATCACGTCTGCTGAACTGCAATCTTATAATCAATAATAAGATGTTACGCATACTTGCTCCGGACTTCTTCCAAACTTTCTTCACACATTATTATGGACTGGGATGACCTATCTTATATTTTTACCTTTTCACACTGTTTATTCATTTGTTACAAATTTACCTTTCTGGTTTTTGCACTTTACTTAAGCGTGTTGTCACAGGCAAATGATGGATCCTTCATGGAAGAACCAGGATCTGGTGCTGTGGCTACTGTCGGTGAGAAACAGGTTTCTGTTGGAACATTAGATTGGATTAGAAGGTACAAATGAATCTCTTATTCTACAGCTATGCCGTATGCTAAATTCACTAACAACATGAGACACTTTTAATCGTCTCGTGTTCCTTCTATACCTTCAGTAAGTTCTATCTGTTCTAAACTTTTCTCCACGCACTAGCTGTCATGTGCAATTGTATGTTGTACCGATTGTAGTCTGTTAACTAGTAAAATTGTAACGTTTCAGGCACGGGGTCATTCACAATCCCTTCCCTGAAGCAGAACACTTTGGCCAGTCTGTTGCATATGTAGCAGTGAATGGTGCTTTGGCTGGTCTTATTTGTTTTGAGGATAAACTCAGGGAAGATTCTCGTCAAGTAATAGACACTCTATCTAAGCAAGGAATTAATGTATATATGTTATCTGGGGACAAGGAAAGTGCTGCTATGAATGTGGCTTCTGTTGTTGGTATCCAGGCAGACAAGGTAACATCAACTGAATTTTGTTGTTGTGTTTTGTTCTTGTGAATGATAGTTTTCCCTGTTTGCTGTAGTAAAGTGGCCTAATTCTCTGGTGTTTGGCGTTAAAGTAGCCAGAATGAACATGTTATGAGGTTGCTTGCTATCTCTTTGGCTGTTATGTGCACCAATTACATCATCTGTAGTAATCTTGGAGATGCACCACACATTATGATTCTACGAATTTCAGAATGCTGCAGAAATTTTAGTGACTATTGTTTTGAATTACCAGAAAAATATGAAGTCATTTGTCATCAAGTTGCCATGTTATCCCTTCTTTTTATAAGTTCAAACTCCTTAATCTTTGACCAAGAATTAGCCTAGGAATTGTAGGTTGTAGAAGATCCTAACATGGTTGATTTTGGCAGATGTGGATTCCTTCTCTATATACCCACTCATGTGATACTTCCTACAATTAAGCTTATCATATAAGATACATCTGTCTAGATATAGACATACATATCTAGAAAGCCATGTGCTTTGGAAGCAGCTCATACATTTTGGGAAAAGGTTTATATTTGAAAGTACATTTTATGATGTCAGGCCTTGTTTAGCTGGTATTTTTTTTTGTTTTCGGTACTGTAGGACTTCCGTTTGTATTTGATAATTATTGTCCAATCATGGACTAATTAGGCTCAAAAATTCGTCTCGCAAATTACGTGTAATTAGTTCTTTTTTTACCTATATTTAATGCTCCATGCATGCGCCGCAAGATTCAGTGCGATGGAGAATCTTGAAAAGTTTTTGTATTTTGGGGTGAACTAAACAAGGCCTCAATTTCATGCTTAGAACAATTTAGGGGGTGTTTAGTTCCCCTTTTTTTCCCAAAAAAATTTGGGTTTTGGTCCATCATTTTGCAAAATGGAACTAAACACCATGCAATTTTTTTGGCAAAAAGGTGGTTATTCTCCATTTTGGATTTTGGCCTCAAGAGGCCAAAAAAACCAAAAAGAGGCTCTCATGAGGGCAATAAATTCTGCATTTTGGATGGAACATGACCCTGAAAATTTTGGCATTTTGCATTTCATCACTCCAAGGTAGTTGGCATTTTGCATTTTGGATTCTATGGGGAACTAAACACCCCCTTAGTATAAGAGAACAATTTAGCAGCTCATATGTTGAAGGCTGTGCCGGGTTAAACCGTGCCCTACACTTTGGAAAGGAGGGAGTATAACTTAGGAAGACAAACTTGCGAAAGGATAAATATGTGAAATCACTTAAATGTTATTCTCAGTCAACATCAGCATTGACTTGAAAATGGTCTGTTTGTGAAGTGCACATACCCCCGCTTCATATTTTAATAAAACAAGAGCACAATTTGTATATAATAGGTCATTGGTTTATAAAATGAAAATAGGTGTAAGCAGGTTCATAATACTCCCTCACCAAAAGGCAGCTCAGGAAAAACTGTTTTCGTATCTTTCGTGTAGATTGTTTTTGCTAGCATGACTTTTTTATTTCCATTTCAGTATGGTTCACTTATCTCTGTATGTGGGAAAATGTCTTAGGTTCTTGCTGAAGTTAAACCACATGAGAAAAAGAAGTTCATATCTGAACTTCAGAAAGAGCACAGGTTAGTCGCCATGGTTGGTGACGGCATTAATGATGCTGCAGCACTAGCTTCAGCTGATGTTGGAATTGCAATGGGTGGAGGTGTTGGGGCAGCCAGTGATGTATCTTCAGTTGTACTTTTGGGCAACAGGTTATCCCAGGTAATTTCTTTCACTACAGTTTGGAATTTTCTGTAGCAACCAAGTGTAAAAAATTGCAGTTGTTTCTTTGCATACCTGACGTTGCTGTATAACTCAATGAATATCCTTTTCCCCTAGTCCCCTACCAGTATGACTCTTAAAAACCTGCCCCCTTCAATGCAGCTCGTTGATGCTTTAGAGTTGAGTAAAGAGACCATGAAGACGGTGAAGCAAAATCTTTGGTGGGCTTTCCTGTATAACATTGTATGGTTCTATCTTATCTCTTAGACATGGCTTCTTTTTTTAATCTAACAGATTAGATTTAAAATGATTATTTACTTGCATTTTGGAAGTATTATTGTAAACATTATGAAGCTCCCTAGAAAGAGAGCCAATGGGTTATGTAAAAATTCTGCAGTGTTTGCTGTATATTGATTGTTAACAATGTCATAGGTTCACCACCAAAATGCTCTTACACTTGAATTTCATATTTATTCTGACATGTACTTTTTAGTATCAACTTACTAGATTTCGAAATATGCTACCAGTTCTGACATCTGCTTGCACGTTCTCATATAGTTAATCACTTTGCAGGTTGGACTCCCCATTGCTGCTGGAGCATTGCTTCCAGTTACGGGGACGATACTGACACCATCAATAGCTGGAGCTCTAATGGGTTTTAGTTCCGTCGGTGTGATGGCCAACTCGCTGCTTTTGAGGGTGAGGCTGAGTTCAAGGCAAAAGCAAGCGAGCCAGGCTGACACCAGGCGAGGGCCACATAAAGCCATCTTTTGATGGTCCATCAGAAACTACTGATGAGGTTGAGAAAAATTACTCATCGAAATGGAGGAGTACCTGAGTAGTTCGAATCTTAGACCATGTTCGTTCATTCATTCATGATGATTTGGACACGATTTGGTAACATGGGCCACTGAAAAGACCACCTCTGGGTGCCAATGCCACGGTCCACGGATTCCTCGAAAGTGTATGCATGGTTCGATACTGTGTGATCTAGCTTCACTAGCTGTCTAGTTCCCTTGGCCATAGCTGGTAGTCGTCAGTTCAGTTGAACAAAACAAAACATTGGCTGTAGGATAGGATAGATGTGATCAGCATCTGTAGTTTCTGGTTTGATACGTCTTCGTGGTGATCCTCTCTCTCCTTGTTTGTTACTGGCCCCACTGTACAACCTTTTATATGTAACGGTTCTGCCTAGCTCTTTGTAGCTTGTTTTGTTCATTTTTTCGCTCGGCCTCTTATGCTACAAGTAGTGATTGTTCTCAGCTAACAGCCTATTTGTTTGACCTTACCAGCCGAATTTATCAATTATTTAACAGTGTTTTTTTTTACAATAAATCAGCAAATAGTACTTTCTGTTATGGTTTATCAGTAAACTGTATTTTCTGTCGTGCCTTATCAGCCATGTGTGAGTGGAGTGCTGTTTTCCATGGTGCCTCATAGATCAAGCTTCATAGCTCGTTGACTTGCGGAGTAAAAGATTATTGACAGCTAGTATTCAGTGATGAAAAACATGTTGGCAAAACGGCATCTGAATCCGAACCAAATGTCGTCTCGTGACATTAGGTTTAGATATGCTCCCGTGCTGAAGCCCCAAGTCGTGCCATACCCAAAAAAAAAAAAACGGCTCCTCAGCGATTCAAGGCTAGAAGCGTCCTTGCCAGCACCGTCAACGCTAGAGGCGTTCTCCTGCCAGCACCGTTTGGTGCGGCTCCACCGCTGGAGCGGGAGCCACCACAAACAGGCCCAAAGATAATACACGTAGGGGCATATTCACAATTTTAGATGAGAAGCCGTGCAGGCATTTTAGCTGCAGTGAGCAGTCTGCACCGCACCATATGCAAGGTTTGCTTGCTTTCCACAAGTTGCCAGCAAAGTAAACAATCTTGGAGTTCAAATGATATTCAATTCAGGCCTTGTTTAGTTCGCAAAAATTTTCAAGATTCCCCGTCATATCAAATCTTTGGTTGCATACATGGAGCATTAAATATAGACAAAAATAAAAACTAATTGCACAATTTACCTATAATTTGTGAGATGAATCTTTTGAGCCTAGTTACTCCGTGATTGGACAATATTTGTCAAATAAAAACGAAAATGGTACAATAGCCAAAAACCAAAAATTTTACGAACTAAACAAGGCCTCAATCACCAGAAAATCAATTGTGCATTATGTAGCCCCACTAGCAGGATGCTGAGCTATACAAAGTGTTAATATGCTATACTATCAGAATACCTCGTTAGATGCTTACTACTATATCTTCACTTGTACTACTACGATTCCAAATGAGTATATACATAGGACTAAAGAGGGAGTACTACTACGATTCCAAATGCAGGCCAAAATTCTATCTTAGCCTAGTAATAATTAATAATATAATATATAAAATATTACATGGATCCACTCGCATAGTTGACGTTACCAGATTCATCGTGGAAGTACTTATATAACCCTCTATTTAAAATGCCATGTTTAGTGATACATTTACAGTCAAGGGAAGAGGGAGTACTAGTTAATCAAATATCACATGTCTTTATTAATACACCAAACATCTTAAACCTGAGACTTTGTAGAGCTCCAATTATCTAATATTATAGGTAAAGTGCTCTCCTACAGACGAAATGGACAGTTGTACTCTCCTATACTACCACAAACCGGCCATGGTTTATCAGCCATGGCTTATTAGTCTGTTACCATATACAAACCTTATTTGACAAATACATTTCCAGATAGAGAAGACATGTTACTAATGAGCCTTGGTACAAGAACATTGAGTTCATGGAGTTAATTACTGGTTGCTCAAGAGAATGAATAAAGCTAGAGCATCTGATAGCAAAAAGGAGTCACCCAACACTACCAGAATATGAAAACATGGTAGTTTGGTTCACCACCACCGCCTGATCAGCAGGACCCATGCTACTCATAATTGACACTACTCCTGTACAGAGATCATTAGCCATGTACGAGTACCATCGTCATTATGAGTACACCCTCAGCATCTCTGCCACTAAACACCATGTTCCAACTAGAACTTGCCAAAAGGGGGATAAGAACTAACATATTGTAAGGCATCATTGTGCAAAAATTCTTACCAATCATGAGATCCATCTGGAATTCATGATTTGATTTAGAACCTTTCGAACAAAAATAAAGACTGCATCAAGGTGGTCACTATCAGCAGCATCAGCATCAATACAATATTGGCTCGCATCATCAGCTGCATCATCACCATATCAACACCAATGACAAAGACTAACAGCAAGATATCATCCACCATAGTCGGCCCCGTGCAATACCATTCTACCGGTAAACAGCAACCCATCTCACGAACAGATAACTAGAAAATGCACAAATGTTTTAACAAATTAATATGATGGTATCAAGAAACTGATGCATATAAAGTAGATGATGCAGTACAAGGGCATAAAAACACAATAGAGGTCGGAATACAAACCAAGAGCAGATTTTTGACAACTCAAAAACACAAGAAGCCATTAAAGGAACAACTAGCAACCTTGGATAGCGGTTGATTGCAGATTGCTACTTCCATTGTGCTCAATCAACCTTCTCAACATTCTGCAATCCCATGGAAGAGTGTTCTTTAGGCATCAACAGATCAACAAGCTTCATTCCTGACGTGAATTTGCTTTCAAAAGTAAGATACTTAAATGAATGGGCAAAAAACTAAATAGCCAACAGTCAAACATCAATCTAACCTTGCCATCGCTGCCTGGGCTGTGGGAGCTTGCACGCTTTGGTGATGGAGAAACACTGCGTGACAGAGGTGAATCTTTCCCATTGGTATGCTTTTCAGGAGTGGGGCTCCTCCGTGGCGGTGGGCTCTTGTGAGGGCTAGCACTACGCCGGGCAGGTGAAGCACTGTTGAAAGAAATCAAATTAGAATTTGGTAACATGTAAAGAATAACAAAATGGTGGAACTGCAAACTGGTATTGAGGAACCTATGGTACGAGCGGCTTCTACTCCTGCTTCTGCTCATACTCTTGCTCCTGCTCCTGCTCCTGCTCTTGCTTCTACTCTTACTCCTGCTCTTGCGCTTGCCATCATCTCTTGCTCTACGATGACTTTTGCGGTCAGGGCTTGAACTTGGACTTCGGCTTCTACTTCTGCTCCGACGACGATAGTCCCTGTCTCTATCACGACCATGCCTTTCTCTGCTCCTACTCCTGCTTCGACTTCGCCTTCTATGATCTCTGTCTCTATTCCTAGTTAAAACAATGAATGCACTATAAGTTGCCTAGACTGCTGATCTAGTAAATCAAAATGAATAAGTTAAGGATATGCTAAGTTGGTACATTAGAAATAATGCTTTGCAAATAAAGTGAAAGCAGTGCTAATACTGACAGTTTGCTCCTCCGAAAAAAAAAACATGCTGGCATAGTTTCAGAGAAAGACGTGAATGACTACAACGGAGGCCTGGAGGGAGGGATAGTTACCAGCGCAAAGGGGGGGATACCATTTAACACATTTAGTAATTCTGGAGATAATGTAAAAGGAACTAAAGTCTTCACCTTGGCCTTGGACTACGGCTTCTTGACCTGTCTCGTGATTTCTCAGCCCCCTCTTTGACCCTTCCTTTTTGGCTACAGAAACAAAAAAAGCAGGGACAAACTATGGTGACCTGAATGAAATAATTAGAAGATAAGATAAATGGATGCATACACTCTCTTTGCACACAGCTTCAGGAGATAAATAAATTCAAGGAGAAAAAAAAAACTACATTCTGTAACAGAGCCTAGTACATGAGATTGAATGCAAGTGTTGTCTTTGAGTTGTATACATTTAACTAAACAAACTGTTTTACACAAGCTACCTCATGAATGCATATGACAGACTAGATGTATAGAATGAGTATTGTATGGGTACTGGAATTTTACCATAAGAAAAACAAGCTATATATCTTAAAGCTGGATAAACACAATGCTACATATTATTAGACAATTGATTCTCTCAACCTATTTCCTGTATCAGTAACCCAAAAATATAGGGAACAGCAAGATTTTGCTGATTTTGTTTCTGGAGTCTCATTTTAGTATTTTTGAACTAAGAACAAACAAACTCCAAAATGTTCATTCACATTATCAAGACTAGATGAAATAAGGCATAACTAGTACATTGGTATGCTCATGTCAGTAGATTAAACTAAGACGTGTTTGGGTGATAAAAGATAGACAACCAGTCATCAACCATCATCAAGATCACAGACAAATAAAGAAACGAGACACGTCAACCTAATCATATTCCTTGCTGTTAGCATATAGTTAGTCACATCAAACCAAGAGTGGTTTACAACAAATGAGATAAGCAACATGGTTCATATTGTTATGTTAACTACATAATAAACACCACAAGTAACAGGATATATTTTCTCGAACACGCAGGAGAAAGTGTGTATCATTATATTAAGAAGAATAAGAAGGGGGAAAGAAACCCGACTCACGCCTGGACTCTAGGAGAAAAACTAATTGCCTGGAGAACATAGTAACAGGATATATCAACATAACAAGAGAGGAAAAGAGGTGGTGCCTACTCACATTGGCTCAGCATTGGGGCCGTACTTTGCAAACTGCACCATGATGTTCCTTCCATCCACATTACGGCCTGCACACACACACACACACAAAAAAAAAGAGAAGTAGTTCAGGTACCTAATCGATAGAGGTAGAAAATCCCCCAGAAAAAGCCAGACCCCACCATCGAGCCGATCTATAGCCTTCTGCGCCTCGTCGGCATACTTGTACCGCACGAACGCGAAACCCCTCGAGTCCCCGGTCCTGCGAGCCACCGACAAACAAAACCTGAGGAAACAAAACAGGCATAGAAGCACTAGTCCGAAAATTGAAACCGAGGCCTCACCTCCGGTCCCTCGGGATGAAGACGTCGACGACCTTGCCGTAGCGCTCGAAGAGCGGGTAGAGGTCGTCGGCCGTGGTGCCTGCGAAGCGGGTGAATACGAATACGAGAAGGAAGCGATTAGAGAGAGAGAGAGAGAGAGAGAGGGCGCGCTCGCGCGGCGGCGGCGCTGAACTGGAGCGGCTAGGGTTAGGTCTCGCTCACGGAAGCTGATGTTGAGGACGAGCAGCGAGAAGGTGTCGCGGATGTCCGGCGGACCCGACCTCCCGAAGTGCGACATCGCGTGTCCTCCTGCGGCGCCGCCTCCGACGGCGGCGGGGCCTAGGGTTTATCGGTCCCCCGCGGGGGCGGAGGCGGGGGAGAGCCGGGTGGATGCGAGGGAGTGGGAGTAGGTGGTGGGCTCAGGAAAGCAAAGCAAGAAAGAGGCAGAGCTGCTTATCCGCTAGCTGCTGCTTGCGCTCGCGCAGCACTGCGGCAGGTGCAGGTCGCGCGGGAAGCAAGGCCGTTGTTGCGCCGAGGCCTGTTCAGTTCAGGCCCATCTGGGGAGCCGTGGGAAGGAAATGGCCTGGACTGCAATGGAAGGCCCGTGTCCTCCGCTTTGGCGGCGCAGCGACGCGCCAAAATTTTGCCGCGCAAGGAATGGGGCACGGTCGGTCGCACAGATTTTTCTTTTCTAATAAAAAAATATATAATATAAAAAAAAGACACTCAACTCATCCTCCTTTTTTTTTTATCAAGGATAGAAGTAGCCACCGTTGATATACGACTTGAAAAAAATACACTACACATACAAAAACTAAAAAAAATATTCTTAGACATTCTTCTTGTCTTTAGTAACTCAACACACGCTAGACCACGTTGACTGTAATGTATAGGTAGTACGAGAAGGGATCACCTGCAAAAACCATCATCACACAAAAGATTTTAAGATTGTAATTACTACTACTCTTTGCTGATGGTGTGATCTAGAAACCATTAAAACAAAATCGGTTGCGGGCTCATTCCAAGCAACGTCTTTCAACACCACAACAAAAAGTTGGAGACACTAAACCTTACCAGAGATCCACTAAAGGAAGAGGACATAATTTTGTGGCATGTAGTGAAGTGTCCATAAGAATGATGATCATTTGCTCCATCTGATTGTTACCACTGATGCCATCGCTGTAAAATAGGCCAAAGCACCTGACAAATATAGGACACCATGGTGTCTGACATAATATAAGCTTTTTACTTCTCTAGTGGAGAGGATTTGTTTCATCTCATTGCTTTAGGTACACATGGTCTACTAAATCACATGTTTTTTTTGGGAGATCTCTTTACTTTTCGTGGAACTAATGAACATCAACCATCTACTGTGATGAATGTGAGGAGTAGATGGGAGCAAGGGGGATTTTGTAAAGCAAAGACCATGCATGCACTATTGTTGATTTGTCGCTCAAACAATTCACTCAACATTCCATAACGAATGGGTGTAGACTAGAGAGATGCAAGAGTGTTAGGGCCTTGAGAGAGAGGAAGAGCCAGAAATACAAGTGGCTTGTACCATTTTCCTCTAGAATGGAACTGAACATTCCCGTGCTCTAAACGCGCCTAAACAGTTTCTTTTCAATGAATCAGGACAAGATGTGTGGGCCAAGTTCATTTGGAAGAGCAAGGTTACGCCTAGGTTCAATTCTTTGCATGGCTGCTGTCGCAAAGGGAGAGTACAATGCAAGACTAATCTGGCAAATAAAAGAATTGTGGAGAACACTGAGTGGAGGTTTGCCATGGAGCGAAGGAGACACCTGCACATCTTATCTTCGGTTGCTCTACTGCAAATGAATTCTGGGACGCCATCTAGATCACTACTGATCTGACATGGCAGGTTGATAAGCTGCAGGAGATCGAGGCCCCAACACATATTCCAGGAGCACGCTTACATACCTTCATTCTACTGTGTTGTTGCCATATCCGGAAGAGAGAATAGCATCGTCTTCCGAAAAATGATCGGTTGACATTACAAGAGTCAAGAGGCACTTATGGCATGCAAATCAGAGGCTAACTTATGGAGAGGCCACTTGCCAAAGAAGGAACAGGAAATCGCTAATGTTTGGTGTGCTATTTTAGTGAACACAATGTAAACTAACATATAAGAATGTGATTCATGTCGTCTTTGTAATATTCAGTCTCAACGACCACTTCATCAATGAAATCAGCACCCCCTCGATTTTTTTTAAAAAAAAGAGTATCAAAGCTAGACCAACACACAACATGGGGGCCACTCCGTAGGCCGATTTTTGCTATAGGGACTGCACCTCTTTAGAGTAATGAGTTACAATATAGAAAACATGGTCCAACATCTAGGGCCATGACCTAGGCTTTTCTCCACCCCTGTTTCCATAGGAATGGGGAACTCTAGATTTCCTCAAAATCATATATATGATCGAAACATATCCTCAACTCATGCAAATCCACATAACGACCATGGACTCAAAGTCAGCAGGTAGTGCATGCAAATTGAGCCCCACCCCTTGTTTTTTTTTTGTTGTAAGAGCAACTCCAACACTACCCTATATGCACTTGACAAATCCTAATTTTTGGCAAAACATGGAAAAAGCTCCTCCAACACTACCCTATATGCACTTGGCAAAATAGGATGATTGACAAAAAGAGGGCCAACTGGCTCAAATTTAGGAGCGTTGGGAGCGCTTGGCATCCTGCCTACGCGGTGGGACCCACACATTCAGCATGCACGCATGCCTTAAATAGATTGCAACTTTTGCATAA
>Ga0182004_10001096_pt1 | contig 19067 bp, 9 predicted proteins | sample Sormic07211540_1_FD_120479 | JGI IMG/M metagenome (GOLD analysis project Ga0182004, IMG submission 120479) | Endophyte microbial communities from Sorghum bicolor roots, Mead, Nebraska, USA - 072115-40_1 MetaG | ecosystem: Host-associated > Plants > Roots > Unclassified | place: USA: Nebraska...
ATGATAAACTTTAATCTAATGAAAAATATTATTTTTTTCCTATATTTTCATGAGCACAAAAAAAATACAAAACTAAATCGATTTTCATCTATTTTGAAAGGAGCAAATTTTAGGGTGTTACAAGCTACCATGTCTTTTAGAAGCTTCATCAAGTACTGCAGCACGTACATGAAATTTGCATAAAATTAAACAACGCTTATTATTAGGTGAAAGTGCATATCTTAACGTACGTGCAAAATGGTCATCAAAATATACAAACATGTCACGTTAATCACTTTAGGGTACATGAATACATGTTACAAGCAGCAAGCCTCAAATATATGTCACGTCTAATTAAATTAAAGTCTCCAATAAAAATATTTGCCATACCTAACATTATAACAATTCATGTACTTTTCATCCAACGTTAAGGTATTCATGTCAGTCAAATTTTCTTAAATTTGATTAGGTTTGTAGAAAATATTTGCATTATTGTATCTTCAAATAATTTTGTTATGAAAATAGAATCAACACATCTATATAATGATACTAATTATATATTATAAGTACTAATATTTTCTTATATATTTGGTCAAAGTTAAACTGAACTTTTTGACTTCTTGGAAACCAAATAATGACACTTATTTTGGGACAGGAGTATGTATCAATTAGATCTAAAGAAAGATTTTCTAATCTGAAAGTTCCCTCATTGAACCCTGTTTTATAAAATAAATAAATATATTTCACATATTACAGCCTGTGAGGTAACATGTAATCGCAACCATATTCGATGTCACAGTTATTTAAGAGTTCAGCAGCAAAGCTTTAGTTTAAATTAGATCACAGACTAGACTAAAGTGTTGGGCAACTGGAAACTAGTTAAGCCATTTATTAGGGCACTCACAATGCAGACTCTATTATAGAGTCTAAAGTTATTTATTACCTCGAACAATGTGGACTTGGAGTCTAAATAAGACTTAGAGTCTTATTTTTTCTACTTCTTTCTTCAATAAATATGCTGCCACATCAGCAAAATACCATAAATAATATGTAATTAAGTGTCTTGGACTATGTGATAGAGTCTTGCATTGTGAGTGCCCTTACGATTCTGTCTATCCAAGAAAATTCGTCAGTGACGTAGGCTTTCTAGTAAATAAGGTCAATCTCAATAGGGTTTTAATAGAGTTTTATAGGCACTAAATATGCTGATGTAGCACCATATTAATGAAGAGAGATGATAAGAGTTTTATGGGAGTAGAGAGATTTTCATAGAGATGAAACTCTTATGCACAATTTTCAAACTATGGATACGTTGAAAACTGTGTCATAAAACTCCCACTAAGGATGATCTAACAACGATTTGATCTGTTCTTCTTTAGTGAAATTACTGAATATCAACGAAACAAAATTTAAATGTTGATGTCCGTATAAGCTTGTTAAAATCTACAAAAATTTGATCAAATGTTTATATTTCAAAATTATACTAACTAAAAAATAAAATATGTGTGATATAGTAGTATATCATATATATATATAATAACTCATAGATCTGTATTTAATATTTAGGTTAAAGTAATAGAGAGACTCCTGTTGTAAAGCTGACAGATGCACATCTCACATTACAGATCTGTCTTACCATGTGATAAAAAAGAGAAACGCTATGTATCTGTCGGAATAAGTATTTTATTCTAAATTAGCAGAAGTGTCCGTGTGTTGCAATGGGTGAAAAGGTATAGCATCATCTATAGTTTAACATCCATGTCTTATTTTATCTTGAAAACAACAATTTTTCATTTACATCATTATATTTTTATTGCACTCAACATTATGCTAAAAAACATATCAGCACACTATAACAAATGAGTTTTTTGGGTTTCTCCTTCTATAATAATCGTTCGATCTGTACGCCGTGCAACATGAGCCCTACGTCATACGTGATCTTACTCTTCTTCTATAACAATCGTTCGATCTAAATGTCATGCTATATGAGTCCACCATCATCCATGATCTCACATGTAAGATTTAAGACCCCTATTCAATCTCACAGTAATGCTACCCATCATAAGTCACGTCCTTCTCTCTTGCATATTCTTGACTCCTTGATTTTGACTCGAGATATTTTCTTTTGTTTAAGTCATCAATAGCTCGTTCGTGGTGCAATTTTTGTTAAAGTTGAGACCAATAGCACACAATTAATCAATAAGGAATACAAATCAACGATGAGAAAATTATTAAAGATAGAATCATGTCCATGTATTATAACGGGAAAAAATAACTTGATAGTACGTGCCCTCCATACACAATGGTCATTTGCACTGGCAACGAAAGCTGGCATTGCTTGATTTGGCTAGTGTTGATATCACCATCCAACATGAGTGGTAGAGGCAGACACGCATGGCTAGCCTTGCGCGCATCCTCTTGCCTTTGACCGCCATGACATAGTGGTCATGCGTTTTTCTTTTGTTATTAATATTTTCTAGCTATTTAACAATTAGTTGTTACTATCACCATCGTTTGTGTAATTTTTTATTTGCTTTCCGAATTGTATATATTAGTTATTCAAAAGGAATAATTTTAATTAAAGTTTATAATTTATAATAAAAGATGTTTTCTTCTTTACGCACAGTTTTTAAATTATGGTCTGCTCTTTGATTTTTGGCCTTTTCCTTTTTGTAGTTATTGCATGCCCAATTGCCCATGGTAAATCCCGACGTGTTCCCTGTTGGTCGTGCAAAGTTGTAGGTAGGCTAAGCGGCATCATTTTTCCGATTTGATTTTTTTTACCATTTCGAGCATGGTTCGGAGGTGTAGATAGATAGAGATAATTTTCAAACTGAACAGGATCGACTTTGAAAACCATAATCCAAGTAGAGATCGGAGTTGAAGGAAAAATATTGTGCACTGAAGCCTGTATGGACTAGATAAGCAGAAAGAAAGATACCTGGTGGACTGACATTTTTATAATTATATATTAGGGAAAGATATAAAATCTCTACAATAAGAGTAATTCTAGGCTTTTAAGGTTGCCTTATATTATTAGAGCCGCAAAAAAAAGGTTGTCTTATATTATTTGTCATTCTCGCTCCACAATATACAATTTTCTTTTTTCTAATACATCTCTATACATGTTTCTCTTCTCTTTTCGTTTCATTGTGAATCACACATTTTTCATTCCTTATAAATTCTCATGCTTGAGTTAATGGGAAGGAGAGAGAGTAGGTGCTAAGAAGAAATTATGTTGCAGCGTTGCATGAAACAAAAATTTCTAGGCTGACAAATGAAACGTTAAAAAAAACTCATATACATGAGATTATCATTTTCACCCAAATTTTGTATTAAAGGGGACAACGAAAGACAGATGCATTTGACTCTTGGACTTCCAATTAATGGGTAAAAAAACTTATTATTTTTGGGTCTTTTGGGTGAGCCTGGGGCTTCGCTTATATGCATTGTAGCGTGCTATAGTACTACTGTAGAAGAACCAATGAAGCCCATCTGACCCGGCTTCACCGGTTTCTCCTGCTTGCTAGTTCGTTTTGGGTGGAATGGAGAGGGGGAAAAAACTTTTGCTACAGTGTCATGAAGAAACTGAAGAGTAAGAGTCATTGACAAAGAAAATTTTAGGATCTTAAGCTTTCAACACATATGACATATCTACATATGCTACAGTAGAAATTTCTGCCTCAAAGTTAGAACTATATAATAACTATTTATAACAAGTACAGTACTTGTTTTATAGCCATGTTAGTAAGCATTTCTACTGATATGGAGAAGAGAGGGAAAAACTTAGCTCTCAACTCAGTAAAACAAGCTAAGCACAGGATTAACGGGAACCTAGACAGTGGTGGACCTAGGGTTTATGGTTTAGGGTTTGTGGCATAGACGTCTCGCACAAGCTCATTGCCTTGTAGCATGGCCACGGACGACCACACGCTTGTCTCTAAGCGACTCAGGACTCCATGTCGATGTTGACCCCGTATGCTCTCCACATGCATGCATGCACCATTAGTGCTAATGTGTGCTTAGAGCTCATGACGTCAAGTAATTCATTTGCGAAGATATTCTTTATTCCTCATGTGGGTGTTTAGGGGCCTTTCTGCCCGCACGATTTACCTAGAATACCTTGCTGGCGCCACCCATATATAGCTAGTGTGAGACATGGTACCAAATAATAATAATAAAGACAATTTTTTATAGACATATAGAAGATAAGTATTGTCTAATAACTTGACTCTGATAACTTAACTTATATATAGTTAAGCATTTGGCTTTATATTGATCTTGCTTTTAAGGGAAAACATAGTTGCAGGATGCTGACGTGGACGGATGGGTTCTACAACGGCGAGGTAAAGACGAGGAAGATCTCCAACTCTGTGAAGCTGACAGCTGACCAGCTCGTCATGCAGAGGAGCGAACAGCTCCGGCAGCTGTACGAGGCCCTCCTCTCCGGCGAGTGCGACCGTCGCGCAGCGCCGGCACGGCCGGTCGGCTCGCTGTCGCCGGAGGACCTCGGTGACACCGAGTGGTACTACGTGATCTGCATGACCTACGCCTTCCGGCCTGGCCAAGGGTAGCGATTACTGCTTGATCCATACAGCAAACATATATAGCTGATGCGCCCCTGATAGTACCAATGATTTTTTTTTTTTTTGTGCTGCCACAGGTTGCCGGGCAGGAGTTTTGCGAGCAACGAGCATGTCTGGCTGCGCAACGCGCACCTCGCCGACAGCAAAGCCTTCCCCCGCGCGCTCCTGGCCAAGGTATGCACGTTCTCTCAGTTGTTCTGACGGGAAAGACCACTCGATCTGCATTCTTCTGTTATTATTGCCTTTCATGCATGTTTTTCACTAGTCGATTGCGATCTTTGTTGAATCATCATGAACTACGTGTGCGGTACCTGCATGATGTGTGCCTAACTGACTACGTATGGTCAAGCAGAGCGCGTCCATTCAGGTAAGCGCTTTCCAAGCTTTCTGATCTGGTCGGAAACATTACACTGGGGCACTGGGCACTTTCATACTGTGTAGTCTGCAGATTTCTCACTGCTACAACTAACTGCATCTTGGATCGTGTTTTCTGCAGTTAATCGTCTGCATCCCGGTTATGGGTGGTGTGCTTGAGCTGGGTACAACTAATAGGGTATGTTCAGTTGTTCACTGGCAAGTGGCAGTATAGATATATACTACATTATCTGAAAATGAGAAATTTTACAATGATATATTAGTGTATCACCAAACTAAATGATATATATTGTCAGGTGCCGGAGGACCCAGGCTTGGTCAGCCGAGCAACCGCAGCTTTCTGGGAGTCGCAATGTCCGACATACTCTGAAGAGCCGAGCTCCAACCCGTCAGCAAACGAAGCCGGCGAGACCGCAGACATTGTTGTGTTCGAGGACCTCGGTCACAATGCCATGGTGGAGACGATGACTGCCACAGGGGGACATGGACAGGAGCTAGGAGAAGCTGAGGGCCTGTCAAATGCAAGCCTGGAGCACATGACGAAGGAGATGGACGAGTTCTACAGCCTCTTCGAGGAAATGGACGTGCAGCCACTACCACTAGAGGATAGCTGGATCATGCTGGACGGGTCTAATAATTTCGAAGTCCCCTCACCGCCCCTGGGGGCTAGGGCTACTACTAACAACGTTGCCGACACCTCAAGCGCACCAGTTGACGGCTCTCGCGCGACCTGTTTCATGCCTTGGACGACGAGGCCCTCGCGGTCCTACTCCGATGAAGCGGCGGCAGTACCGGCCGTCGAAGAGCCGCAGAAATTGCTGAAGAAAGTGGTGAGCGGCGGCAGAGCTTGGGCGAACTGTGGTGTCGGGGGCACGGTACGAACAGCCCAGGAAAGTGGCATCAAGAATCACGTCATGTCAGAGCGAAAGCGCCGGGAGAAGCTCAACGAGATGTTCCTCATTCTCAAGTTGTTGGTTCCGTCCATTCAGAAGGTAATGAACACATATATGGCATCAACTTTTTTTATCCTTCCTTGTTGATTTGAGAACATTAGTTCGTTTGTATCAAAACTCGGAGACATTTTGTTTTTTTATAAAATTTGGCAGGTGGACAAAGTGTCGATCCTCGCCGAAACGATAGCCTACCTCAAGGAGCTTCAGCGAAAGGTACAAGAGCTAAAATCCAGTAGGGAACTTCTATCGCGCCCATCAGAAACAACAGCAAGGCCTACAAAGCCCTGTGGCATTGGTAGTGAGAGTGTCAGGAAGAAACTCTCTGCGGGCTCCAAGAGGAAGAGCCCAGACTTCAGCGGTGACGTGGAGAAGGAGCACCCCTGGGTCCTGCCCAAGGACGGCACCAGCAACGTCACCGTCGCCGTCTCGGACAGGGACGTGCTCCTGGAGGTGCAATGCCGGTGGGAGGAGCTCCTGATGACACGAGTGTTTGACTCCATCAAGGGCCTGCATTTGGACGTTCTCTCGGTTCAGGCTTCGGCACCAGATGGCTTTATGGGGCTTAAGATACGAGCTAAGGTATCAATGGCTAAAGACATGCCAATTGCAATCTTGTTAATTAGCAGTCATGTAGCTCCCTTGACTTCTTGCTGGTTGGACAGTTTGGTTTGCTGATGCAGATGCAGTTGTTTCTGTTCAATTTATTTGCAGTATGCAGGCTCCAGTGCCGTCGTGCCTTGGATGATCAGCGAGGCTCTTCGTAAAGCTATAGGGAAGCGATGAACTCATGAATCGAAGCGAAGTTGTATTTCTTGCAGAGAAGGGCCTAAAATCGTGATATGCAACACATTTTTATCAGGTGTTTTGCAGGGTTCTGCACTTTTGGTTTTTGTCAAGAAAAAGAAGTTTAGATGGAAGCATCTTATCTTACTATTACTAATTAGAGGTCCCAACGAAGACATCACGTTAACTCTCACCAGACGTGTTAGGAAAAAACATAAATCCTAGAATAATCAGAAACATCCGGCCATTAATTTAGTAGACTCTAATCATCTCTCCGATAATAGCTATTGGATCTATTGTACACCTCTGCCATTATGAAAAACTTACTATCACTAATTGGAGGCCCTAATGGTCAACTTTCACCAAACGTGCTAGGAAAAAAGATAAATCTAGAAATTCTTACAATAATCAGAAACATCCAGCCTTTAATTTGGTAGACTACACCTCTGACATTATGAAAAATACTTAAAGTAACCCCTAATTTTATATAAATTATCCACATCTGCCATTATAAAAGATCATTTGAAATAACCCCCTGAATTTGTATATAAATTACCCACACTTGTCATTCTAAAAAATAATTCAAAATAACCCCCTAAAATATATCTAAATTACCCATTTTGTCATTATGAAGCATAATTCATATAACCCCCTCAAGTTGCATCTAAATTACCCACCTCTCTCAAATCTATATGTAAATACTAATATAAGCTATTATGAAAAAATCAGTATTCATAAAGTAGGAGAGATATATATGTATAAATTACAAACTTCTACAACTATGAAATTCAATAATCAGAATGCTATGTTTGTCCATGTATATACAAGACATATATATTTTAAAATTACAAACTTATACTGTGAATTAGTGCTTAGATCACATTACAAGTTCAAAGCATTAAAGTTTACAAGTCTTAGTTCACACACTTAGTTCATCACATGGTCACACATTACAGTCATCGAAGTCTAGTGGAAGTCTTTCAACATAACGTAGTTTTTATTCATGATAACGAATACATGGGTGTTCCACATCCATGCATCTATGAAACATGAGATCCTTCACCACTCCTGATCCGAAGAGGGTTCAGGAGCATAGAAAAGATCACACATGGTGAGTACTCGATTGTACTCCGCAGGACTTACCCTATAACACTCTGGTCACCACAAAACCCTACGATGTCACTAACGTCTCTTTCCTCATGCCAAATTCTAAAACTCGGCAACATAAACCCATTAACAAATAAACTTATTTTATTACATCAAGTCAAACACATCATTAGTAACTATATGTGTGGGTGAATTAGTGAAGATGTGCTGCTAGTCCTCTTCCCTTCCATGCAAGCATCAAGTACCTAGATTGATTAATGCAGGGGTGCGATCAAACATCTGCAAACTTGTTTTGACAAGCCATTTAAATCATAAGTTGAATTAAATAACAACAATTTAACATGGAGTTCCACTTGTAGAATAAACATGATATAATATCAATATAAAATGAGTGACTTCCAATTTTGAACATAGCCAGATGATAAAGCTTCATACTAGCATGGACATATCACTTCAATTTACTTCATGAATGCAAATGAATGCAATGCAAAATGTCTCCTGCCTGCACACCCTACTAGGTGTGGATCTGTATCTCATAACGTTGTACCTGTAGGGTCGTGACCATAGGTCAACGACATAACTTCCAATGCAAATGAATGATGCATTGCACTTGACATGCTACGATAAGATTAATGTACACCATCAATGACACTTCAACTTCAACTTCAGGGTTGTGGGCTAGCCACATGTAGCAATATGGAATAATAACATCACCATGCATAAATAAATATGACCATAATTAAATAAGGTTGAATAAACCAAGGTCTTAAGTTTTAGATATTAGTGGCATGACATGTCATAGATATTAAGTTGTAGGTGATGAAAATGACATGCCAAAACGGTAGCAAACCACCGCTACATTCACTTGCCTATTTGCCAAACAAGATCAAAAGCACAAGTGATGATCCAAAGTGCCACAACCAGTTTTTCAACATATAACTCAGTATATACACACAATCAAATATGTAGAGGAAAGAATAACATGCTTCTATGCTCCAACCCGCCAAAACAACAAAGCAAGACATTTTTAAAATTCATATCTCTCAAACAATCCAGCTAAAATTAGAGTTCAAATACTTGATAGAAAGATCATATAGATTTCTATGAAAATCTCCATAGCACACTAGATCAATTTGTTAGAGTAAATAGTAATAGTACCACATTGTGTATCCACATAAAGTGTTAGTCTTATGTACCCTATATAATCAGCCCATAAGGCCCAATGTAATATATCAAATATTCCACCAATTATATTCTCCTTCACAATTCGGCCTGGACAAACTCCTAAGTCAACATCAAAAACTGAAGGCTGAAACTGTAACTGTAATCTGACAGAAAAACAGGACAGCCAACATCAAAATTTCATATCTGGAGTTATACCCAACCAGAAATTATGTTCTTTAACAATATGGAAAGCTTGTAAAATTATCTACAACCTTTATTTATATCACAATCTCTAATTCTGCTTTGAAGAGGGTGTAAAACGAGCTAGATCTTAACTACTCTGAATTTTCGACAGACTTAGGAAACAGAATTCAGAATTTCACATCTCCTAAATTGTTTGGCCTAAAATCTTGCATTTTGACTTCATGGAAAGATCTCTGAGTTCTCTACGTGTTCTGAGTTCATTTCAAAAATTAATTCGGCCTCCAAGATATCTAAAACCGTCAAACAACTGAAACTGTCAAATCTGGGAACTGCAGGAAAACATGGATTCGAGGCCTAACCTTGGAACCTCACCCCTAATCCTTTCCTACCACAGTTTATTAAACCAAATCCACCTCAAACGAAGTGCTATGATAAAGGATCAAACCTCACCTAGGGTACCACAGTGACCACAACACCAAAACTCTGGGTGACTACTCCATCCTCCCCTCCTCTTCCCCTTCTCGTTGCCTCCAACTCATAGCGATCCTCGCCAGTCGCCACTACAATCGTCTCGCTGTTCCAATCTATGTCGAACATGGCCGGCAAATCAAAGGGATGGGATAAAGCCTAACCACTTTTGCGGAAGGAAGAACGAGCACCATGGACAGTGCCGACAGCAGCGGCGGTGACAACGAGAAAACCCTAGGCCCTCTCCTACTCCTCTTTTCTTTTTTTTGTTGGATGTGGCACTGCAGGCTAGGGGTGGCTCTGACCAGGGTGTTAGAGGATGAGGAAAACAAAAGGACTCGACTAGGCAACCTTGGGTTATTATTCATGATACTGTAGCAGTACTTTTTATTTCATTAAACCTTGTAAAATTATATCTTGATCATCCAAACTCCAAATGATGCATATGAGTAGTCAAACGAAAAGAATTCAACGAGATCTATGCATCTATGGTGTCTGATCATCCATCCGAGTGATGGCTAAAAAAATATTTTTTGCCACTCATTAAACCTCAAGTTTAACTTTTTATCACATTACGCTTTCTAATATGCGAAATGTATTCTAGGTGTTACATACCCAATATAGTAAACAAGGATTATGCATTTGGGTAGTAGCAAAAAATATGTAACTTTGCATAAAAGCATTTATACTGGAAAGTAAAGGTGATAAATGACATAGCATTATTAAGCATAGCATAGATAATCAAGTTAAGCACTAGCAAAAGGGAAATCGTTCTTCCACGAGCCTTGATGTCCAATCCCAACTCTAGTCCACATCTAGAAGTAGAACTTATTGTTTTTAGTTTTATACTTTGTTGAGGGGTACAAGTTGACCCCACTTATAACAAGGGATATCGTCGCCCATAAGACCCGTCGGTATAGATGGGATACCTCGATGCTTCAACCTTTCCCCAACCCATCCATGATGTCCAACGAAAGGTTCGACTAGATGCCCGGTCAATGTTCCAGTCACTCCCGACTGAAGCCATCCCTCTTGCCAGTTTCATAGGCAAAACAGTCGCAATCAGTTACTTGGCTTGTCACCCCCATTGGCAACAAGTGGTCAGTATAATTTTATGTTCATACTCACTTCCATGGATATCGACAAACACTCTTCTATACCCAAAAACTATGATCAAAGTTCTCTAGACACTCCTCTGTCCAGGATGTATAACTCATTGGATGCTCTAGTGTAGTGACGATCGCTTGTGGGTTACAGACATTGTCTATGCAGGTGATCTGAACAGCGAGACATTCAGTACTGACGAACACTCTGCTAGTGATGTGGGACTCTCTGTCAATAGTGACAATGAACACTTCACAACTTGAAATCCAAATCTTCACCTAGGGTGCTTGCATGTGTAAACTATTTTTAGGGTATACTACTAGGGTTCTATGGAGTATATCTAGCTGGCTATGGAGTATATCTAGCTGGCTAGTTCTAGCTACATCGGGTGCAAACTAACTCTAGGCCACAAATTGATATTTCCTAGGTTTTGGCTCTTAAAGATGTGATCCTAGGTTTGGCTTGGTTAGATTCTTACCAAGGGCTGCAACAACAAGGTACCAAGATCTCCTAGGTGATGGAGTAGTCGGATGATCTCCTCCTTGGTGATTCAAAACCTTCTTCTTCTTGCCTCCTCCTCCTATCTCTATATGGCAAGGATAAGAGGGCTCCTCCCCCTTCTAACCCCTACCTCCTGTGGACGACAGCCTCTAGGTGATCTCCATGGCCATCTCATGTTGCCTCCAAGCTCCTATCCCTTGTCCTTTCTCCTCCTTCCCTTCACCTCTTCCTTGCTTTGAGTGTGAGAGTAGAGAGAGAGAGATGGACTAGAGAGAGAGTGGGAGTGTGAGAGTGAGTGAGTAAGTTGGTGAGCTCTCTACCTTGGTGCCTCCACAAAATGGACAACTGTAGTGATGTGTGGGACCAAGTGATTCCCAAAGTGACACCTCTCATTTCTGCATGGGACGATCCTATCAGACAGACCATCATGACGGTGGACTCTTCGGTGGTGTCAGGTTACTAACTGACAGAGTCTAAACTTGTTAGCGCGTGCAGATGGACTGGTGGATAGTCTATGGAGTTAGCGAATCATCCGTCAATCCAACAGTGGGCAGTTTGAGTGCAGAGTTTAGTTTCTAACTATTTGATTTCAAAAGCAAGAATGCTCATGACATGATGTTGATGCTCACAAGAGTGTTAGGACTAGGTCATGACAGTGCGAGAGCCATGCCTCGCGGCAGCCCGCCTAACTCCTGCCTTGCCCCTACTGGCAAGCTGGCCCTGTAACGGCTACCCTGCCCCGGCACGGCCGCTCTGCACTAGCACGGCGACCTAGAGCAACAGTCCTGCCCCAGGGCAGGGCCCCTTCCCTGCAGAGTGGCCAAGCCCTAGCATGGCGACCTTTACTCGCACGGCGTCATGGCAACAAGAGCAGCCAGCAACACCACCACCATGGTGCTTCTCCATCCCTGCCTCCCTTCACACCCTCTTTGCGCGGCCGCCCACCACCACCATGTCATCTTGGACGCCTTTGGTTTTCCTCTCTTCACGTTGATGTTCAAGCACCTCGCCTCTCTTTGCGTCGATGTTCAATCACGGCAACAACAGTAGCCAGTAGCACCACCACCATAGAGAAAGAAGGCATCATTGGCATTTCACACCACTGAGGTGCTCGATGAAATGGCAATGAGGTGAGGAAAAGGGAGGTGAGGGTGGTAAGGCTATCATGTTTGTGATGCAGGGTAGTCATACATGTTTGTACATGCAATTGCACCGTTTGGGCCTATCTAGTGTTGGCCACGCCCGGCTGGTACGCTCTGGCCACCCTAGTTTAGGCAAACAAATAGACCTGTTCCCATGATACGAAACCATCATACTTTTCTGTAAACTAAAAAAAGTGTTAACTACTGAACTAAATATCTAAATTGAATTCTGATTATATTCATCATGTTTCTTACTTTAAATCCTTCAAAACAAGATCTCACATGGATATATTTAGATGAAATTTTGTTAATGGGCATATATCTCATAATGATTGAACATTTTTTATGGAGCAAAGATGATATTCTAGGTGTAGGAAACAATGTTTTGTCTTCATAAGAAAAATATTCCTCTTATCTAGAGATATTATATGTTAATGTGATCGGTATTACCTCTTAATAAGAAGTAAGAGCTCTAAGAAACTTACATATTTCGGCCAAAAGAATGCAATTTACAAACTAGTTGATAGAGGGCTTCCTGCAACAGCTTGGAGTATCTTTGGGAGTGGAGGCACATCGACCTCACGTAGACCCTCTAGAATCTGAACAATCTCACCCATTGCCGGTCGATCGGACTCCTTGTCTTGGATGCACCAACAAGCAGCTCTGCAAGCTCGTTCAACCTCTTCCATATTGGCATTCCCTGACAACTTAGGATCCACCAAACTCTGCACATCACCCTTGAGAAGATTATTGGCAACTTGCAGAGGAAAATAAGCATCATTGTGACCACAACTAGTGCACTGTTTGTATGTGTTTCTCCTTCCTGATATAATTTCCAATAGCACCATCCCGTAGCTATAAACATCAACTTTTGTTGTAATAGCGACTCCGCTAAGCCATTCAGGTGCAAGATAACCTACAGTTCCTCTCATCGTCGTCAAGACTCCGCTAAAATTTCTTTGTACCAATTTTGCCATCCCAAAGTCTGCAATTTTAGGCGCGAATGATGCATCAAGAAGTATGTTTTCTGGCTTAATATCACAATGTATGATATATTCCTGACAGCTCTCATGCAAGTATGCCAGTCCTCTTGCAACTCCAAGGGCAATTTGATACCTGTTTCTCCAGTTCAGAAATGTGGCACTGTTCTGATATAGATGAACATCAAGAGAACCGTAAGGCAAGTACTCGTAGACTAGCAATCTCTTATTTCCCTCACAACAGAAACCAACCAGTTTAACTAAATTAACATGTTGGATCATACCGACTGAGCTCACTTCAGCTCTGAATTGTTTCTCCCCTTGACGAAGGCCGTCAAGCATTTTCACTGCTATGATGGATCCGTCAGGTAAAACCCCCTTGTAAACAGAGCCGAAACCACCGCTCCCTAGTATGGATGAGAAACCTTTTGTTGCCTGCTGCAAGTCAGTGTATCTAAATACAACAATTCCGTTGCCACCCTGTACACTGTTCGACACGCGACAATATCGCATCGTTCGTTTCCTCCAAATCATCAGCAGCAGGACAAGTCCAAACAAAGCCAGCATAGTTGCACTGGTAACAACCCAAGCCAGCATTTTCCTTCTGTGGTTTTCCCAAATCCTCAGCTCTTTTGCAGCAAGTCGAACTTTCAGAAATTCCGCCTTCGTAGTAGTAAGGTCACTATACTGTTGTTGCCTGACATTAAACAGTTCATCGTGCCAGACATAGCAGCCATGGTCATCACTGAAGGAATATGCAGTGCATGAGCAATTACTTAAGCAAACCTTTGCACACTCACCTTCATTAGTAACAACCGTTAAGCTCTGAGCATTCGAGGGCATTCCGGAGCATGGAACGGAGTAGAATCCATCTGTTGTTTTCTTGTCACTGCAATCCAATGGAGAATTCCTGATGCACCCTCCTCTTCGATCCTCTAGTAGCTCCCAATCCTCAAGCGACTTGATGGAGAAGCCCTTCATACAGTCGCAAGAGGGGCTTACATTGTCGTTGCAAACTGAATAAGATCCACAGACTGCATAGACATCACACTGAGATTTCGGCTGGACAGCAGAAATTACCCAATCCTGCAACTGCTCGTACCATATGAACGCCTTGAGTTGACCAGAAACCTCCAGCGAAAGGCGCATGACCATGTTGTCATCTCGCAAGGGGGTCACAAGATACACCTCTCTGTTGTTGTCGACGAATTCAGAATAGGCACCCATATCTGGTATAGCGTCGAAGAATCGGCCGTTCCATTCGCCGCTTGACCAATACGTCACTCCGGAATTCTGCTCAACGAGGATGAACTGAGCAGCACCAGTCGGGTCCAGCTCCAACGCGTAGGCGCCAGGAGCCTGGTCAGCCGAGTTCTTCCTGGAGACAAGACGGCGGTTGAGGCCGGTGACCTTGTCCCTGCCGAGCTTCGCGCCGGGGAGGAGGCTATTCGTCGGGTGGTCGAAGCTTTGCCACAGGACGTCGCCGGAGGGGCTCCAAGATCTCCGCACGACGAGGTTCCCACCGTCTGTCAGCGTCGCGATCGTGCCGTTGGTTGTGGTGTTGGCTTGGGTGGACGTGGACCAGATGATGGATTTGGTGGTGCGGTTCAGGACGGTAAGGTTGCCGTCCGCCGGGGACATTGTGAGCACCGCCGTGGTGAGATCAGCGATCGGATCGTCCTCGTTTGCGACCCACACGGGAGTTATGGTGGGGACTCTGTTGATCCATATGCCCAGGTAGTAGCAGCAGCTGGAGTTACCGCTGGTTCGGGTTTGGGATTGGAAGAAGCCAAGCGCGTACTTGCCGGTGCTGCAGACGAGCTTGTCGCTGCCGGCAAGCGTTTGGCCAGGCAACATGGTGTTGGTGTCCCTTCCAGGAGCAGGAGCTGAAGCAGATGAGTGCACTTCCAGGATGCTGAGCGGGAAGAAGATGAACACAAAGGGTAGTAGGGAGAGAGGCATAGCGGAATTAGTGCTAGAATTGGAGCCTTGTTAGCACAGGGAGTATGCATGCTTGCGAAATTTGGCGTTGGATGGTTTGGAAACGCCAGTCGATGCACGGCGCAGCTACAGAATCGTTGAGTTGGACCAGCATACCCTGGCTGGAAGATTTCTTTCCTCTTTGGTCTGCAATGGCGGCTGCGTGCCAAAGGGCTTTCGTCAAGATGCCTGAAGATTCCACGGTCCCGACTCCCTGCCGGCGTTCAATCATGTGATTTGTGGTTTGTTTGGCTCATAAGCCGTGGGAGAATGTACTGTTGGCTACTCAAGCGAACAAGGATCACATCAGAGGCTGCAGCAGGCTGACGATCCATTATTTTAAGTAAGAGTGTACACTATGTGCAAGCAGCTACTCCCTCCATCCCACAAATAATTGTATTTTTTTGACTTCTATGATTCATATTTGATTATTCATCTTATTTAAAAAAATTTAATAAATATTATTTATTTTTTCATAACTTATTTTATTGTTAGATATATTTTTATAATGATGTATTTATTTTATTATTTGAACAAAAAATTTAAATAAGATGAATGGTCAAATATGAATCGTAACGGTCAAAGAAATGAATTTATTTGTGAGACGGAGAGAGTAAGTAATTGTTTAGATCAAAAACCTTTTGGATTTTGGTACTATAGTATTTTCGTTTTTATTCGACAATTATTGTCTACCCATAAATTAACTATGCTAAAAAATTTCATCTCACAAATTACAGACAAACTATGCAATTATTTATTTTTTTTATCTATATTTAATATTCTATATATATGCTGCAAAATTTAATGTGATAGAAAATCTTAAAAAGTTTTGGATTTTAATGTGAACTAAGGCCTTGTTTAGATGCGAAAAGATTTTGGATTTCACTACTATAGCACTTTCGTTTGTTTGTGGCAAATATTGTTCAATCATGGACTAACTAGGATCAAAAGATTCGTATCACGATTTACAGTTAAACTGTGCAGTTAGTTTTTATGTTCGTCTATATTTAATGCTTTATGCATATGCCAAAAAATTTGATGTGACAGGGGATCTTAAAAAAAAAAAAAAAATTGGTTTTGGGGTGATCTAAACAAGGCCTAAACGAGACCTTACAGAAAGTAGTCAAGCTGAAAGTCACGATTACCGATAGAAGGATCAACAATGCTGACTCAGAAAACTAAAAAGGCTGATCCTACTCCCCTGGACCACGCCACCACCACCTATGTGAAAAATCCACTCTCGCAGAGGGGCGGCGGAGTGTGACCGGCGAGGCTAAGGCTGGGTGACTGGGCAAACGTGCGCTTTCAAAAAGACAAGCAACGAACTCAATGTATCGTTCGTGCCACTACATACAGCCGATTAATGGAAATTTCAGCAAAACAATACATATATATGATTTTGTCTATCCCATCAAGTTCCCACAAAATTTCAATATACAATACCATGTTGTCACTACCTTGGAAATCTTGGGAAATGAAGCTTAACGATCATTGGGAGTTCAGAGAGCTCCACTTTGGACTTGCCCAATAATACAGTCTTCAGCTTCTCATCACATTTCACAATGTTCCTATTCGTCGGGTCCTGCAAATCAGGATAGTTATTACCATCTCAAAAGAAAATCATGATGAAGCCACATAATAGAATTTTTTGTTTCTGTAACAAAAATCAGACACTGTTCTTCATTTTCACACAGATAGGTACGAGTGGCAGCCGATTGATAGCAGGTCATGTTACAGTAGAAGCAGCAGCTTATTCTTTCAGTTTCCTTCATCTAATCTGTTTGATTGTGACCCAAGCGGATCACAATAACTGACAACTGATTGCTAGTATGGTTTTCACAGAAGTGAATCCTAAGTGGTGTTTTCCACTTTCTGCATAGATTCATGCTGAGGGAAGGCCTTTCAGAGTTATTATTAATACACTATCTGCACGGCCATGTGGTCAGGAAGGTACAGAAGGAAAGAGTTGCTTGTCAGTTTTTCCTCGTACCAGTTTAGCCAGTGCCCAACTACAACAGTAGTCACCAAAAGAACCAGTGGAAAACACAAACAGTTTGGTCAAGACGGTGCACTAGTATTCTGACATACACTAGATCACTAGCATGTAATATTTGGCCAATGTGGGGAAAAATAATTTCTAATAAAACAATGGCCAAAATGAAAAAAAAATGTTGAGTGGTAAAATGAAAATAGGCTTCATGCGTCGTGCCAAAATAAAGCTCCCATTCTCAGAACTACACAAAACCATATGGACAATCTATACCTAATATTTATATTAAAACAAATAGACTTTCTCCTAGTCCTGTTATAGCTCTAGAAGAGGCAAGACAAGTGGAGGACGGACCAAACCAAGGATTATTTCTGCAGTCATTTTCATGAGCCTGGACTGATTTTTCAGTTGGCTTGGGCTTTACGTTACATGGTAAAAGGAACAGCCCACCGTTCAGCTCCCACATGTGCGCTACGCACCTCCACGCTCGACCACATACGCCCACAACTTTCTGTGTCGCTGAGATCTGGACCTAGCGCGGAGAACTGGACCTAACATTTTGCTCGTGCAGACATGTGTTGCGCTCACTTCCATCTTTGTTACCACTCGACATGTCTGAAGCAGCAGCGCAGCCATCGCCAGCATCACCTCACCCCGCGGCTGTGCTCCACCTCGAAGCGCATCATCACCCTAAACCCATATGTTGGTGTGCCTCTGCACCACTAGTCAGAAACGAATGAGCAACCTCCTACAGCACCATGCACCCTGTTCTTTTGTCTTGCTTGTTTAATATGATGTGTTGGTGAATCTATCTCTTGTTTGTGTAGATCATATGCAGATACAACCCTAGCCCCAAATCTAGGCCACTCGCTCACCTTCTTGCTGCCAGGGGTGGAACTGTTGCTATCGTGTCAACTATCATCTATTTGCACACAGCTTTGATAGATAGGTCGAGGACACTTTCATGGGAAGAAATACATGCAAGGAACGAAGCCATCGGCATCATCGTCCACTCCTGGTTATCATCAGCTTGGATGTGTTTGAATTGTTGCCTTGTTAACTACTCCTTAGGAGATTTGATTTGTAGTTTGTTGGCTATTAGCCAATCGGAAAGTGGGTCGCCTCCATCTTCCTAGGGCAACCAATGAAGCAAGCCAATGAGATGAGCCATTAGAAAGCAGACCAAAAAGACTGGTTGGACAAGGTTCCAAAGGTACTCCCCAACGTGCGCGGAAGAAAGGAACCAGTAGAAGGGTGGACCTTTCAAAAGAGGTGACGAAAGGAGAAATCCAGAGGCCAACATAGAGTCAGCTTTTGGATCAAAGGGTGGAGACCCTTATGATGAAGTTGGGCCTTAGAAGGGAGCCCGCCTCGGGAGAAGACCAAGTTCTGCTGTGAATGGTGAGATGAAGAAAGGGCTAAATTCGCTAATAACCTTGGGGCCTGGACATTGTGGAATCACCAAAACCAGTGTGTTTTTGATGGGGTAACACCTAGCATCACCAGGGCCTTGGTCACTGCAGGGGAGGAGCGCCGGTTATGGTGTATGGCAGGTGCTCGGGGGCTGTCCTTCCTGACTGCCCCACTCCCTGATGGTTAGCATGTATGGTTTCGGTCGCCTTGACAACTAGTTCACGAGCGCGAATGTAATCAGTCAAAAAGTGTGGTGTGTGGTGTGTGTTGTAAAGGGTTCTTAACCCATCTTTCTTCTTAGGCCTTGTTTATGTTAAGTATATGATGCAGATCTAGTC
>Ga0182004_10001097_pt1 | contig 19064 bp, 14 predicted proteins | sample Sormic07211540_1_FD_120479 | JGI IMG/M metagenome (GOLD analysis project Ga0182004, IMG submission 120479) | Endophyte microbial communities from Sorghum bicolor roots, Mead, Nebraska, USA - 072115-40_1 MetaG | ecosystem: Host-associated > Plants > Roots > Unclassified | place: USA: Nebraska...
AAAGGGCTAATACCCGATTCAATGTTAAGGCGTGCCAGCCGATTTGACCTTACAACCGACAAAGGTGATAACTCGAATACTTTGGTCCCGACAACAGCGATGCGCCCGGATGCCACGGCCAAGAGGTATTCACGCGGAACTCGAGAACCCGTCGAGTTTGACTCGATGAATTCCTAAGAACTCGTAAATAAAAAGAAAATATACGAGTTGACGAAGTCGTCGAAAGTAGATGCGGAAATAGATGTAAAAACTTTGTGTATGATTGATTATGATTGATTGGATTGTCTTCTTATATCGCTACTAGGCCTATATTTATATTCTGTTCTAAAGAGTTACAACCAGGTACGACTAGGATTCTAGTTCCAAACTTAAACAGAATTCGTATACAAAACAAACTCTAATAATTATAGAAAACAATAATTTATCTATCCTAGGCGATCGGCACACCATCATCATCTTTCCAACGATTCCTACGTCTTCCTCCACCATCATCGGCATATAATCCTCCATCGGCATCGACAGTCGTCAATATCAACCATCGGCATCGATCAACTACCGTTCCTAGATATCCTGCTGCTTTATTAATTTTTCTGATACGTATCCAAAATCGGTGTCAACAATCACTTAGCTCTGTTAATGATTGGTTGACTGAAAAGTCCATGTTTCACTCTCTCACTCAGCAGCACTTGGCCCGGGCACCGAAACGCACGAAGACACAAGCTGACAAGGGCTGTTCTGAGCGTCAATTCTCAGTAGACGACTGGGTGTACCTCAAGCTGCAACCCTACGTCCATGCTTCTTTGGCCCCCCGTGCTAACAAAAACTCGCATTTAAGTTCTTTGGTCCCTTTCAGGTCATCTTCCGAGCAAACGTCGCATACAAGCTCAGGCTTCCGGACACATTGGCCATCCATCCTGTCTTCCATGTGTCCTAGCTCAAGACGGCAGTGCCTACAACCTGCCGTGGCTGCTCTTCCTCATTCCCTTGACGGCCTGCAATTTCCAACGAAGATCCTGCAGCAACGCGTGTACTCCTCCGACCACGCCGTCGTGCCACACGTGCTAGTCCAGTGTGTGGACTACCACGTTCAATGCCCACACCTGGGACTGGGAGGACACCGTAGCTCTACGACAGTGTTTCCCTCGCGCTCCTTCTTGGAGACAAGCAGGTCTTCGTCGGGAGGGGATGTTAGCATCACCAACCAAGGTACCAGATCACGACATGGCCACCAGTGGAGCATGCGTGGACGAACCAGAGCATGTCACGATCACCATGCCCAGGACTCCAAAGGAACGACCGAGCCAGACACGCTAATGTGGAGTCAGTGGGAAAGAGTGGGCGTGAACCGTAGGCTACCACAGCTGCGCCTGTGGGGTTCCACGCGGGGCCAAGGGCCATGTATAAATCTTAGCGAGAGCAATGGAGGAGGGCAACAAAAAAGATTAGAAGAAACAAAACCCAACTCAGCTACTTAATATTCATTGATCTACTTCCTGCAAGTTGTTGTTCTTGCTCCTCTATCCCGAATTCCTTCTATCCCCTTCCAACCTGTTAACAGCGTGGTACACCGGGGACACGCTGGCGGCGCCGACTGAGATTGCTGGACCTGTGCCTCGGCATGTAGTAGGGCGACGGCGGTGGTGTGGGCGGGTTGGGAATGTGTCCTGCATGCCGACCCGATGGCAGCGCCTACAACGTGAACGACGTCAACGGGCAGCGCTTCCTCGTGCAGTGGCTCTAGAACACTACGGCCCCAACTCCAGCAGCTGATCCGAGTCCCTCCCTGCTAGGGGCGAGGGCGACCGGATCTGTTCTTCTTCCTCATGCCATTCTGCTCGATGGCATTGCAGAAATCCATGGGGGTCCCAATGGATGGAGACAACATTTGTTCACTTCCCTGTTCGTTGGGGTATGGTCCACAGGAGACGAGATGAGGATCAAATGAACTGAACCCAGTATTTTGAAGCTGCACTGTATGAGACACATACATGAACCGTGTGGATCCTGCCTGATCGATCTGCAGTTCTGTAGGATACAATGACGAAACACCAATTTGATGTTCGATTTCTTTTCGATTTTGCAGCATAATGTTAGTATGGTCAATTCGCCTTGCTTTGCGGGACTTGAATTCTGTTTCAAAGCAACCACTGAATTCAAAGCAATCTTTGAAATATTGTTCAAACACAAGAAGCTGGCATGCACCTTCTTTTGTTTTTTTTCTTGGATCTCATAGCTACAAGGCAATTCAACTATAATATCTCAAAGGATGAAAAGGCGAACATAAATTATATCCTTTTCACTTTTATTTTTTACTACTGGAAGGCGTGCCTTGTTCATCAATAATAATGTCATGATTAGGGCATTCATAATGCAGACTATATCATAGAGTCTAAAGTTATTTATTACCTCGAACAATGTATACTTATAGTCTAAATAAGACTTGGAGTCTTATTTTTTTTACCTCTTTTTTCAATAAATATGTTATCACATCAGCAAAATACTATAAATAATATATAATTAATTGTTTTGGACTCTGTGATAGAGTCTTGTATTATGAGTGTCCTTAAATGACACGACACTCAGATTGTTGTAGCATGGAGAACGCTGGCTGCATGAATTAATTGGTGCAATTTAGTTCTCTTCTCCCAACGCTTATGTGAAGAAGCAAATCTAAACAAGTACATCGGCTCCCAAGTATGTGCAAGTAATAGAAGCTCAGTTCAATGGCTATAACAAATCTGAAGGACTTCACAAACAATTGGCAATGCACAGCTCCTCACATGGCCATTCAGTATTTTTCTCATGCTCTGAACCAATTTGCATTGTTTCAAATATTAAGAGCATCTCCAAAAGACTAGGTAAAATTATATTCTAAACTACAAGATTTAGCCATTGTGTAAAATAAAAAACTCACTCTTTAGTATAGAGTTCCACAACAGCCTTAGGATAACTAGTGAGGACGACATGCTATATATGACAAGCAAAAGTTTAGAAATAACAAACTTGCTATTTTAGCAAACTAGATAGCACACATGTTGGACTTTAATTTTTGCTTTGAAAATGTAAAAATAGCCTAGATAACATGGATAGCATCTGTTGGAGTTACTGTGGGGGTATAAACCCCTATACCCTTACGGCTAGACTTGGGCCGGGAGAATTGGCCCATCACGAGACAGTTCGAGGCTTAATCCAACTACTCGAAGTCTTGCGCAAGGAAACAAGACGTGTAGATCAAGCAGGATTCTAGTTGGTTAGAATAGGAATTGATATAGTATTATCTATGGCAATTGTAACCGACTAGGATTAGTTTCTAGATCTGTAACCCTGTCCTCTGGACTATATAAAGAGAGGCAAGGGACCCCCTTGGACAATTCAATTCAACTCACAGCAATACAATGAGACGTAGAACGTAGGTATTATGCCCATACGGCGGTCGAACCTGGATAAAATCCTTGTCTGTGTCTTGCGTCACCATCGAGTTCGTAGCTTGCGCACCTGTCTGCCGATAAACTACTACCATGGGTATACCCCAAGGTAGACTGTCGACTAGCTTTCGTCAACAGTGGCGCGCCAGGTAGGGGGTGTGCGTACAGTTCTCCAGACGAATAAGATGATCATCATCCCCGGGGCTGAAGGCCTCACGTTCACCGTCGGCCAGATCACCTGGACGACTCATGATGGCGGCCCCACGACCATGACCATGGAAGAGAATCAAATCTGATCTGAAACAGTGGAGGTGGTGGTCCCGATCACGCCGACCGCGACCACTACGACTTCGACAACCCGACCTTCGCTTCCTCGCTACAAGGGGAAACAAGTCGACAATTTCGATCTACATGAAGCTATCGATCACGCCAATCACAGGCTTCTTGAAGTCTCCGATCTAGTGGATTCAATCTCGTGCCAAACTACTTGAGCACCGGCACCAAATTTTTTCGACCCTCGTCGACCAACTCATGCCACCACGCACAAACGGCTAGGGACGTCCTTGACGATAACAATAACTCCTGAAAGGCGAACCGTCCAGTTCAAGACAACCTCTCCAAACGGGAGTCTTCCTCATGGTCTGAGTAACGCAGCCGACCAGGTCTCGTGCCATACTCGTTCCCTATGTAGGAAGATGGACCTGTCGTCACGACAACCCGTGCGCTCACCACGCCACTTCGTCAATATGGTTTTTGTCCGTACTTTGCCGGAAGACAACACCGCCAGCACAAACTCGAGTACAGGCTCTGTCCCTACCGAGGTTCTACGCCCCGAGGACGAAGTTTACGACTTGGATCTCCCGCCTTACCCCCTAGGTTTTCCCAGTTTCCCAATTTTTCCACCTCGACGAGGAGATTTGGTTTTCAATGTCAGCAACGACGAACGGTCGTCGATGGAGAAACTGACGAGCAAAGGCAGTAGCGCGAGCAGCGCAATGCCGACCGTGCTCAGCGACGAGCAGATGAAGAGCAGCGACAGCAGGTCCCGAATAACCTTGACGACGCCTTCGACATGGTGGGGAACCAGCAAGTGTTCAAAACACCAAACGCTAATGTGGCTGTCGCCATGGCAAATCTCGACCGACTCCCAGATACCCCAGAATACCAGGGTGTTCGGACTAACATACGAGCGCACTTAATTGCTGCCATGGGACAGACCACAGTTCTCCTCAAAAGAGATCAAGCATTCTCCTACATGGAGGTCACCTCCGACCAGACCCATCGTAGTCGGGCCTCACCACGGCCCGGCGGGCATCGCCACAGCCGTTCGCCCATCGACGACCACAGGAAGGAAGCTCATAGCGATGACCGTGGTCGAGATGCCGGTCGCAACCGCGAGCAAAGGCGTGGACACGACCAGGAGGTGGACCAGGGAAGAACCCGTGATCTACGGCAGAACCTCTCCCACAAGGACGCCTGCGAGCGCATTAATAGACGCATAAATGATAGGGCGGCACACGAAAACGTGCACCGCATCGAGTACGATGCAGCCCACGGTCCTCCTAGCCTAAAACAATTCTCCTCGCATCTCCGGCAAGTCGTCTGGCCGCACAATTTCAAGCTCGAGAAGCTCAAAAAATATGACGGCAAGGAAAACCCCGAGAACTGGATTACCCTTTATGAGATCGCGGTCTGGTTAGCAACAGGGGACGAGCATGTCATGGCAAATTATTTCCTGGTCGTCCTTGACCAGGCTGGTCACCAATGGCTCCTCGGCTTGCCTGAAAACTCATTCGACTCATGGGAAGAACTGCCGCAGGCATTGATCGACAACTTCATCGCCACCTGCGAGCAACCGGGAAACAAGTACGATCTCGAGAGGATAAGGGACCGAAAAAATGAGCCCTTGCGCGATTACATCCGACGCTTCTCAGATATGCATCTCAAGATCCCAAAGATCTCCCATGATGAGGCTATCTCGGCTTTCATCAAAGGCCTCCACTTCCACGAAGCTTTGAGAAGCAAACTACTGCGCAAGAGACCGACCACAGTCGCCGAACTCCTCACCACGGCCAAAAATTATGTCGACGCCGAAAAACTCATCAGAGAAGACGTCCGAGGAACCGAGCAGCCTCCCCGAAGGGACGACAGCCGTGGACGTTTCGACAACCGAAACCCTCGGCGTAGCGACAACCGCGACCACCGAGAAGGATGGGATAGGCGCCACGACAATCGCGGTGACTTTAGAGGCAATCGACCTCAAGACAATGATCACGAGGTGAACACAGTCAAGCGTTCCAATGGACGATGAGACTATCAGGAAGACTACAACAAGACCTTGAAAGGGCCGTGTCAACTTCATCCAAAGTCCAACCACACGATGGAATAATGTCGTGTCCTCAAGAGTATCTACATGCAACGGGCCGCTCAGGGAGACACCACCAAAACTGCCGGGAAAAACGATAGCGCAGCCAAGAGGACGAAGACGACGACCAGGACAGGGATCCACGGCATCAATACGTCAATCCAACCGACGTAGTTCACTCCATCTTTGGAGGGAAGGTCTCGATCGAATCAAAGCGGGAAAGGGAACTTCTCAAGAGGGCCTGCCTAAATGTGGATAGCTCTGACGGATTGGTCACCGACCTAAAGTTTCCCCCTAGTCGCACAGAGAGATCTCCTTCAGCAGACAAGATCAATGGGCCGCCATCCCGGAATCAGGACATTTCCCGTTAATTCTAGACCCATGCATAAAGACCGTCAGGTTCGAGCGCGTGCTCGTAGATGGTGGCAGCTCCATCGACATCCTGTTTCGCAACAGCTTGCCTGCTCTCAAGCTAACCCCAGCGCAACTAAAACCATACGAAGCCCAATTCTAGGGTGTTCTACCAGGCCAAAGCTCAATACCTCTCGGCCAAATAACATTGCCCATGCAGTTTGGAACGCCATACCACTTTCGCACAAAGTTTATAAACTTCGTGGTCGCCGATTTCGATGGAACTTACCACGCCATTCTGGGTCGTCCTTCTCTCACCAAGTTTATGGCAGTTCCACACTATTCATACTTGGTCCTCAAGATGCCAACCGAGAAGGGCGTCCTGACCGTCAGAGGCAACGTTTACACGGCATACACTTGCGAGGAGGAAAGCTTCAAGATCACCGAAGCCATTGATCTCTCAATTCAGATGGGAGAAACTGTGTCCCAAGCAGCACAAGTCTCATCCGACCAGCTCAAACTACCCGAGCAGCAGGCCCCAAGAAAGAACACCAAGTCCAAGGAGCACAAGGAAGTCCAGCTGGTCGACGGCGATCCAGAGAAAACGGCTCTCATCAGAGCCAATTTGGACGCCAAATAGGAAGACGCGCTCGTCAGGTTTCTAAGGGACAACGTAAGCATTTTCGCATGGAAACCCGCAGACATGCCTGGTGTCCCATGAAGCCTGATCAAGCACTCCTTAAATGTCCCAAAGACCGCAAGACCAATCAAGCAGAAGCTACCGACAGTTCGCTCACGACAAAAAGGAGGCTATTAGGACAGAAATTACACGGCTTTTAGCAACCGAGTTTATTAAGGAAGTGTATCATCCCGATTGGCTCGCCAATCCGGTCCTTGTAAGGAAAAAGAATAATGAATGGAGAATGTGCATTGATTACACCGATCTCAATAAACACTATCCTAAAGATCCTTTCGGTCTCCCCCGCATAGACGAGGTGGTCGATTTGACGGCCGGATGTGAATTACTCTCTTTTCTTGACTGCTACTCTGGTTACCACCAGATCTCGTTAAAACAGGATGACCAGACTAAAACCTCTTTCATCACTCCCTTTGGAGCATACTGCTACACCACCATGTCCTTTGGACTAAAAAATGCCACAGCCACTTACCAACGCGCTATTCAGCAATGTCTCCACGATGAGATACGCGACAACCTTGTCAAAGCCTATGTCGATGACGTCGTTGTCAAAACCAGATATGCCCACACTCTGATTGACAACCTAGACTGCACCTTTAAAGCACTAAACAGATACAAGTGGAAGCATAACCCCAAAAAATGCATCTTTGGGGTCCCTTCCGGTATACTGCTCGGTAACGTCGTGAGCCGCGACGGCATACGACCGAACCCCTCAAAAGTTAGGGCGGTGCTCAACATGCGACCACCCAAAAATGTAAAGGACGTCCAAAAACTCACAGGATGCATGGCTTCTCTTAGCCGGTTCATATCTAGACTAGGAGAGAAAGGCCTCCCCTTCTTCAAACTACTTAAAGCATCCGAAAAATTCACCTGGACAGAAGACGCCGACGCTGCATTCACACAACTCAAAGTTTTCCTCACTTCACCTCCTATCCTCACTGCGCCTCAATCTAACGAGGACCTACTCCTCTATATCGCGGCAACCGATTGGGTCATCTCCACGGTGCTCGCAGTGGAAGGAGACGAACCGGGCCACGTCTACAAAGTCTAGCGACGAGTATACTTCATAAGCGAAGTCTTAAATGAGTCCAAGACCAGGTACCCATAAATATAGAAGCTAATCTACGCTATTCTAATCACTTCCAGGAAGTTGAAGCATTATTTTGACGGACATCACATCATAATAACTACAATTTTTCTGCTGGGGGACATCCTGCATAATAAGGACACCAACGAGAGAATTGAAAAATGGGCCATGGAGCTATGCCCCTTTTCGTTGGATTTCCAGAGTCGCACGACCGTCAAGTCTCAAGCCCTGGCCGATTTCATCACAGAGTGGACAGATCTTAACGCACCGTCTGCTCCAGATATCTCTGACCACTGGTTAATGTTTTTTGACAGGTCCTTAAACATCAATGGCGCTGGCGGCAGGATCCTTTTCGTTTCACCAAACAAGGACAAACTATGTTACGTCCTTAGAATTCTCTTCCCCGCATCTAACAATGTGGCCGAGTACGAAGCATGCCTACATGGCATAAGACTGGTCGTGGAATTAGGAGTCAAGCGTCTTTACGTCCATGGCGACTCAGCCCTGGTCATTAACCAGTTAAATAAGGAGTGGGACACAACTCACGAGAAAATGGATCTGTACTGCAAGGAGATCCACAAGTGGGAAGCAAACTTTTATGGAATAGAGTACATACATGTAGTCCGGGACAAGAATCAAGCAGCAGATGCGCTGTCAAAGATAGGATCATCCCGGGGCCAGATTCCGCAAGGCGTTTTCGTCCAAGACATTGACAAGCCGAGCATCGGACACGACCTAGTCGATAAGCCAGACAGTGAGGCACTGCTCGTCCAGGACACCACTTTGACAACTACCAGCGACGACTGGCGCATGCCTTTCATCAAGTATCTCTTGGATGGTTCCGGTTTTCAAGACAAGACCAAGAATGAACGCCTCATTCAAAGGTCCAGAAACTACATACTGATCGACGGTCGACTTATGCGCAAGAACGCCAACTCAGAAGTCTTGTTAAAGTGCATCACCAAAGACGATGGCACCAAGCTGCTAGATGACATACACGCTGGATCCTGTGGTAACCACGCAGCCTCTCGAACGCTGGTCGGAAAACCTTTCCGAGCAGGATTTTACTGGCCATCCGTTGTGGCCGATGCCGAGAAGCTGGTCCGGTGATGTTTGGGTTGTCAGTTCTTCACCAAGAGGACTCATATACCCGCTCACAAAATCCAGACGATACCATCATCATGGCCATTCGCCTGCTGGGGCCTAGACATGATCGGGTCATTCAAACCCGCTCCCGGCAATTTCAAATTCGTATTCGTGCTGGTCGACAAGTTCTCTAAGTGGATCGAGTACATGCCATTGGTCAAAGCAACTTCAGAAAAGGCTGTAGAATTCCTCAATCAAATCATACACTAATTCGAGGTTCCTAACAGCATAATCACTGACTTGGGTACTTAGTTCACCGGCACTACATTCTGGGACTTCTGTGATGACAGAGGCATAGTCATAAAGTACGTGTCGGTAGCTCACCCCCGAGCCAACGGACAAGTCGAGCGAGCCAATGGAATGATTGTAGATGCCTTAAAAAAGAGGCTGTACAAGGAAAATGACAAAGCACTGGGAAGATGGATGAAAGAACTGCGAGTCGTGGTCTAGGGCCTACGGACACAGCCTAGCCGTAACACTGGTGTATCCCCCTATTTCATGGTATACGGGGCTGAGGCAGTACTCCCCTCCGACATAGTGTTCGGATCTCCAAGAGTCGAACATTTCGACCAGTCCTCAGCAGACCACGCTAGAGAACTTGAAATCAATTGCACAGAGGAGAAACGGTTAGATTCTTGCCTCCGAACAGCAAGGTACCTCAAAGCCATGTGACGATATTACGACAAAAACGTCAAAGAACGCTCCTTCGTGGTCGGTGATCTGGTGCTCAAATGGAAAACAAGCCAAGAAGGAATGCACAAGTTGTCTACGCCCTGGGAGGGACCTTTCGTGGTCGCCAAAGTCACGCGCCCCACCTCTTATAGATTGGCTTACCCAGATGGGACAAGTCTGCCTAACTCTTGGCACATAGACAAACTACGACGGTTTTACCCCTAGAAGCAGTACATTGTATCTTTTTTCTTATGAATAACAATAAGTTTTGTTTCTTGCTCTATACCTCTTTATATGCTGACTACTCGACAAGTACGACATTGTTTGTTCTCGACACGCCCCACAATGAAATCAAAAAAGGGTACCCGACAATCTTCATTTCAGTGATACATCACTCTCACAAATTCTTTACAGCGCTCAAAACCATGGTTTATAAATATAGACTTTATTACAAACTTTTCAAGCAAAGTTTACAATGAAAGCCCCTCTGGGCGATTCCTAGTCTATGCCTAGAGACTAAACCGGGGCCTGCTGCTCGGGCTGCTCGCCTGTACAGGCTTCCGGTGCCATTGAAGAGGTTGTGGCCACCGACGGCTAGCTGGTCGAGACCGCAGGTGCTGATTGCCCATCTCCCGCAACTGACACCTCCGACCACTCCCTGGTCCACCTATCCGACCCTGGTTGACTAGGGGGAGTAGATGTCCTACAAAGGTTGACATCACCAATCACTGTCGACGACAAGTCTAGCAGGCTGAAACAAAGGTCATCTGCTTCCTTAGAACCGACATCCTTCGGGTACCCCCCTTCTAGGCGGGACAAGTCGACCAGTGGGTAGTGAGCACATACCATGCTAAGGACATGGGCTTCGGCATACTCCCCGGCGTCCTTCACGAACTATTAGAGCCAACCCCACGCTTGCTATGCCTTCTCGACCGGAGTCTGCCTTTGCATACGGGGCTAGTCTTCGGGGAGCTCCGGACTGATCAGGTCTGCACCGGGGCCACTCCCTTCCAGATCTTGATACAGTCGGCCTTCCATGAGTCCCGGTCTTTGACCAGGTCCTCGACATGCTTCTTTGTATTGGCCTTGAGCACTACGACAAGGTTTAAAACAAGAGGACAGTCAATATCAGGCTACAACACTAAAAGAATTCAAATCGCCGCATCATAACTGATCTTACCTGTCAGCTCCTGGTTCCTAGTCTTCAGTTCTTCTCCAACCTTTCGTTCACCCTCCAGCGCGTGAGCACGCTCCTGGTCGAGCTAGTCCTTCTCCTTCCGGAGGCGCTCTACTTCCTCCTCCACACCTGTAGCAACAACTGTTCATCAAAAGAACCGAACACATTGTTGACCATAACTAGCGCTAATAACCAGACTCACCCCTCTTCTTGCGGTCTTTGTCGGCTAACCGCCGAGTCAGGTCCAGCATCCGCTCTTCCTGAGCAGCCCTCTCCTTGGCCCCCTTCTCGGCTTCAAACTGAAGGCGGTCCACCTCTGAAATCAGGGCCTTGTTTTCAGCCACAATCCCCTCAATCGCGTCCTGAGGATTTCAAATACATAAACAGGTGTACATGCCAAGACTTGTGTGTTTTAATGAAATGCGGGATCACTTACCCTAACCTCGCTGACAAGACGCTTGGCGGCGCGCTCCACCCTCTCTGCCTCCTCGACCTTGGTGATCTCTTCATGGTCGGCCTAGTGGTCTCCATGCTGGCACCATACATAGATATGTTGGCGTCCGTCGTGGGGCGCCCATGGATCTCTTCCACCTCGTCGTCGAAATCCGCCTGGGTTCCCTCACCTTCTACTCCCCACCATGGTTGAGGGCATCATGGGCCCCTTACCGAGGTCGGGAGCACCCTCCTGCGTGGCAGCCTCAACGGATGGCTCCTCCATCCGAGCAGGTGATGGAGCTCGGTTCTCTTCTTCCACCACACTGCTCGGTGGGGGAGTCGCCGCAGTGCCCTCATCCCTTAACGGGGCGCTTGCGTTGGCCCCTTCTCGGGCTGGGTCCTCGGCAACCCCTCCCGTTGTCGGGGTAGGAGTGGGTTGCACCATGGGCTGCTCCGTGGCAGCCTGCCCCGCAGTGGTCTGCCCCATGGCAGCAGTTGGCCCCGAGCCCAAAATAGTGCTGGGGTCAACATTTGAGGCGGCGCTGCAAAATTCAATTCAAGTATTACCAAACTGGAATTCTAACTTCATGAAAAACGTAGCTATTTTTTCTCATGACTTACAGGTTGGAGCTCCTGTGTGACGCTGTGAAGACCCTCCGTCTTGCAAGACCAGCTGCCGCAGCTACTTCTGCCTTACTCAGGCGCGCCTGCTCGACATGTGCGGTGGGCGGATCCTCGGTGATCCAACCACCATCAGCCGGGGCAACGTTCGGGCGGCTGCGGGGCTTACGGACCAAGGTCGGGGCCGCTTCTTCCTCTTCATCATCGTCGTCGACAACTCGAAGGAGTCGGCAGCGCTTAGGTACTCAGCTTCCCGAGGCCGAGCCTTGGCCAGTCAAAGGGCCTAGGGCTGCTCCTGCTGGCGCCACTCTTGCTTGGGATGACCCTATGGCCATCGGTCTCTTGCCGGCCACCCTATCATCGGTGGTCGGCGTCGGTCAGTTGTCATCCTTGGCGCCCAGGATGTGTTTTCCCCAGCGGCCACCCAGTGGCGGCAAAAAACGTTGTACTGGTAACACCGAGCAGCGTTGTCCACCAAAGGATCTACTCCGGTCGGGTGCTCCATGTCGGGCGCTAATGATACATACACTGTCGCCCGGTCAATGTCTCCGATCTGCAAATCAAAGGCGATAAGCTGTCACAAAAAAGGGCATGACAATTTACAAAACTGCAAATTAACTGAAGTCATCAATTACCTTGGGAGCTGGTCGACCTAGCTTGTACGCGTGCATCCGGTCGTCGCTTCGCACGAAGCTGCTTTCGTCCAGGTTGAACGGCTCATTGATCCTTCGCTAGATCTCCGGCTTCTCTAGGTTATCCTGGTGCATCCTGGTCGAGTCTTGGCTGCCCTGGTACTCGTATGCTGAGTGCACCCTCCTCTGGCATGGCATGACTCATCAGCTGAGGAAGTTGCCGACCACACCAGGCCCGTCCAAGCGTGACCAGTCGATCAGATTCATCAGCTCCTCTACCTGACCACTATACTCTGGTCGGTCTATCCAGCTAACCCTCTTCTCGGCAACATAGCCAAATCACAAAATGTGGCACTGCCCAGCTCCTCCCTGATGTAAAACCACCTCCTGTACCATTCAGTCAAGGATGTGTTCCAGGGGCAACTGAGATAGCGGTTCTTCATTCTGTCGTGGAGATTGAGGTATACTCCACCTGTAATCTTAGAGCCTCCAACCGCTCCTTTCTTCCTCAAGCAGAACAAGTAACGAAACAAATCAAAATGTGGCTCAATCCCCACAAACGCCTCGCAGAGGTGAATGAAGGTAGCCACAAGAAGAATCGAGTTCGGGTGCAGATTGTAAATGCCAATCTCGTAGTAAAGAAGCAAACCATGAAGAAAAGGATGAACCAGCACACCAAAGCCCCTCTTGAAGAAATCCTCAAAAATTATGATCTCACCGGCTTGGGGATCCGGATAACTTTCTCCCTCCGGCACCCTCCAGCCGCCAAGCTCTGCAGTACCCCCATCTCGATGAGGTTGTTGAGGGACCTGGTGGTGCACCGAGACTTCTTCCATTCTTTGGCCATCATCTCGGCCCTCTGTTTGGAGTCGCTCTTGGCCATTCTCTGTGCACAAATCCTTGAACTGGATCTGGTGGGTTTGGAGGCAGTGAGGAGGATGAAGGCAGGAGGCAGTGAGGGGACGAAGGAAGGAGGCTCACGTGCAACTCCTAGGTGAGGTTCTACGAATACACCGTTGGACTCTTTATAACAGCGGCACCACCTCCTCCACTTCCCGATTCCTCGGGAAATGTGCGGTTTTTGCGGCGGCAACGGCATTTCGGTTTTCAATTTCTGTTGCAGTAAATTTGGCCCCCTTTTTTATTGATTAATGGTTTTCCTTTATCGGTCCGCGTGATGAGCGCCTGTGCTGTCATAAGGCATCTCTTTTCATGCGCCGGAATGACGACACAGCCGGACGCCTTGTCATGTCACCAATTAATGAAGAGAAATGATATTTCCCACATTCAAATAAACAATTTACTGAGGATAAGAAGGCCGTTTGGATTCGTCAAAAAATCTGGGGACTGCACCGACCACCGAGCATGGTATGCTCGGGGACTGGTCGACCAGCCTGCCCAAATGAAGTCTGAGGACTGCACCGACCACCGAGCATGGCATGCTTGGGGACTGGTCGACCAGTCTACCCAAATCAGATCTGGGACTACACCGACCACCGAGCATGATACGCTCGGGGACTGGTCGATTCGTCTGTATACACGGCAGCGGTTTACGCTGATTATTGATTATGTTTGACTCAACTTTGCATACGATTGAGAAGTGGTATTGTTATTTTTTAGACCTTGTTACAAGGCTTACACCCCGCCTTCCAACAAGCTCGGGGACTACATTCTTTTAAGACTTTTTCTTTTAAGACCCTAGCACCACGTGCCTACGTCACCTACTACCAGGCTCGGGGACTAAGTGGGCACACTTCACCTTGCGGTGAATTTACCTGTTTTTTGAATACTTTTACTTTTCAGAAAAGTAAAGTGGGCACACTTCAGTAGAAAAGAAATCTTTTTTTGCTTAAGAGCACCATGCATCATTTGAACAATCTGCTTCTTCGATGTTGATCAATTGTCTTTTGAGATTGGTCAAAATATCGTTGCAACTGTTCGGGTGATTTTTCTGCTGGACGAAGAAGCTCAAGATGGCGTGTTATATCGTAATACATGGTGCTCGGGGACTAGCTGTGGGGGTATAAACCCCTATACCCTTACGGCTAGACTTGGGCCGGGAGAATTGGCCCATCACGAGACAGTTCGAGGCATGATCCAACTACTCGGAGTCTTGTGCAAGGAAACTAGACGTGGACATCAAGCAGGATTCTAGTCGGTTAGAATAGGAATTGATATTGCATTATCTATGACAATTGTAACCGACTAGGATTAGTTTCTAGATCTGTAACCCTGCCCTCTGGACTATATAAAGAGAGGCAAGGGACCCCCCTTGGACAATTCAATTCAACTCACAGCAATACAATCAGACACAGAACGTAGGTATTACGCTCACATGGCGGCCGAACCTGGATAAAATCCTTGTCTGTGTCTTGCGTCACCATCGAGTTCGTAGCTTGCGCACCTATCTGCCGATAAACTACTACTGTGGGTATACCCCAAGGTAGACTGCCGACTAGCTTTCGTCGACAGTTACTCTAATCAATATAATATATTTTGTCTAAATTCTGGAGTACTAATATCACACTCTTCTCATGTTTTGACCCAATTCTCTTTTATGTAGCTTAGGTTTAAGTTCTCATAAGTCATTTTAGTTATTATGGTCCTATGATTTTGTTTTGGTAGTAAATAGCCAAGGAAAAAAGCAGGGCAAGAGTCACTATTTTTCTTGTTTGGTTCTATATAAGTCAAAGAACTCTGGATGAAAATGCAACTCTGGATTGAGATTGGATACCTCCTTTCGACATATCAATGACCATGCCAGAGTCAAGATCATCCAAAGGTTCTACAGTTCCACCTTAAAGACAAGATTTGGATGTGTTGCTAATAGACAAGACACAAAAGGTTAGGTGCAGGTTGAGGTTCATCCTCAACAAAAAAAATTCAAAACACATCCAAGAGATGAGATTTTTGTGTGTATAAAATTTATTATAGTCTCAGGTTTTGAATTTGTAATTAACCTCATGTTCGGTGGTTCTAATTTTCACACCCAAATGTTGCCGTAGCGTTAGCACAGACACATTACTAGTTTGGCTAAAAAAGCCCCCTCATTAGCCCTCTTGTTTGGTTATACTAGAGCTAATTTTAAGCTACCTAACAATTAGCTCTTGTATCAAACATAGTAGGTTGACTAGCTAGTTGACTAATAGCTAATTAAAGGGTCTTTTTTGAATACAGGAGCTAATTTCTAGCTAACTAAAAATTAGCCATAGTGCATTCAAATAGGAGAGCTAAATAGATGGACTAATTTTTTAGCTAACTCTTCAACTAGATGTTAGCCAACTAGCTATCCAACTATAACACATTTGGACTAATTTTTAGACTTAACTAGCTATGTGTATTAAACAACCCAAAGGTTTGACTAAAAAAATAGCCTTCTATTTGAATGTATCAAATCTAATTTTGGCTAATTTTAACTAGCTAGCAGTTGGCTCTTTTAGCTCTTTTATGGAAACCGATCACACTTAGGGAATGTTTGATACACATGCACTGAAATTTAGCCCGAATTAGCTATAGTTGGCTAGGTAATTAACTAACAACAAGTTAAAGACTTGTCTAAATTATCCCACCTATTAGCCCTCCAGTTTGAATGCATTAGAGTTAAACTAGTATACTGCCCGTGCTAACGCTACGGTGACGTCTAGAGAAAATCACAAACCAAAATAATCATAAAACTATAAGAACAAAACCTGCCCCAATAACAAAAAAGTTCTTTTGGAAAAGGCAAAAGAACCAACAACTCTTCTTTTCCAATACCACAATACCAATACAACTTCTTTCGGCATCCCATGACCTCACCTGCATACAAAACATCACACTCAAAAATTAAGGAACAGATGCTATGGCCGTGCTAACACTATGTAACATTTGGGTATATGCAAATTAAAACTGAAATATTATTATGGAAAAAATCTTGACAATACTGCAAAGTATCATTGTTGGCTTAAAATTTAGAGACCAACCAATCAAATGTACTAACAGATTGGGTTGAATGAACTCTTCTTTTCACCTTGATACAATTCCTATTTTCACACAAGCAATATTGATGCTAGACACATTGATGCTAGACACGGAGTTGAAGAGATGCTAGACACATTGATGCTAGACACATTGATGCTAGACACGGAGTTGAAGAGATGCTAGACACATTGATGCTAGACACGGAGTTGAAGAGACACTCTTAATAATTTAACAATAAACTCGGCAAATGAAAATAGTGCAGTTCATCATGAGGAGCATGCCTCTAATGTCTTTCATGTTTTCTGTCCCGGTCCATGTTTTCTATCCTGATTCTGGCCCCTTGCAGGGCTCCTCCCACAGATTCCTACAATGAGGAAAGCGTGAAGGGCACAGGCAATGGCTATAGTAGCTGTTAGAGAATTGAGGATGATGCAAACCTTTCAGTTATACTTCAATAGGCCAGTCTACTACAAAGAGGCTCATATCTTCTTATGAAAATTCATTATTTAGTTGAAGGTATAAAACAAGCACGCAACAAGAAAAGAAGTGCACACACCTGAATCATTGCCGCATACAATTCGACATATGGAATGACGAATGTTAGATAACTTTTGAGTTGTCCATTTTCTTCTTGGTAAATAATCTCTATTTCGTGCTCGTGCCTACAGAATTAGAGATATTATGAGGAAAAGATCCAAAGCTCAACAGGTAGTAACTGCTTGATGCACACAACTGTTAAAATTAAATGATACATTTGTTTATAGAACTTGAATACTCCCTCCAAATTCGTTTGTTCATCGATCTTGGTGAGTCAAGAGGAACCACTCGTCGTGTGCTGCTATTGCAGTGTACCATCTTCCCTATGATTGCCCCTTGTATTTTTAGAAATTTGTGGTTCTCCTTAATACGAATCAACCTGTTTGCAAAGCTAAAAGACAATAGCAAACTTCATAGCATCAGCATTAAGAATAGTAAAAAAAAAACAGAATTTAAAAGGCAACGATACTTGCAGTAATAGGTACGTAGCTACACTTGTACTCTTTGCCATAAGGCCTTGGACCTTTCTTTCACTTATAAATCGCTCCTGCCCATTTCAAAATTAAATTATACATACATTTGTTTATAACATTCAGAATGCTCTATTTTTGCGACTTCATTGAGAATGCTCTCTGAATGCTGAAAATATACTGGTAGGATTAAGAATTTGTGTTTCCTTCATCTGAAGATTGATATTCAGTGCAATTGTGCAACCCATGGAGTTTCTCTCACTCTATTGTGTATAGGCTGCAGTTCCTCTCCTCGCACCGCATCCGCACCAAAACCTTGTCATCCCCTCTCTCGTGTTGTGCTTCCTTCGCCACGCTGCTTCCCATGTCACACTATCGCTTGCAATCCTGGGCTCCTGGCTACTAGATTTAGCCGCTGCCATCTGCTGTCGTGGCCTCACCGCTCCAAAGCATCACGAGCGAAGCTGCGCCCCTCCATGGATGCTAGCTTGTGGGCCCCTAGATGGTTCTATGTCACTATCATGGCTGTCACCGGCCACCAGACAGTCAGAAATCGGCCTCATCCTTGACGTCGGGTGGTGTTCTTGTTCTACCCGTCATGTGCTCGAGGAAATGCCAATGACAAGAGGAAGGGAAGTTTGGGTGGGGGATATGGGGTTAATGTTATCAAATTGCAGTAGCAAGATGGTTATATTTCTCCATCCAGGAAACCAAACATAATCTGAAGTAGGCTTTACTAAAACAAAACACCAAACACGTGAAGTTGCACCACGAGGGCTAGCTAGGTAGGAAACGCTTTCAAATAAGTCCAATATATCTCATAATGCTCCCTCCGTCCATGAAAGAATCCAATTTTAGAGTTGTCTTAAGTCAAACTTTTTAAACTTTAACTATTTTTTTAGAAAAAAGTGTTAAATTTTATGATATCAAATTAGTATTATTAGAATTATCATAAAATATATTGCATATTTTACATCATAGATGTTACTCTTTCGTATAAATTAGTCAAATTTAGGTGAATTGATTATTTTGTGGAACGAGGGAGTATATCTCATCAAGCTGGTGGACCAGAGCCAAATCTGACTCGTTCGTCTCTTCTGCCCAGTGTGGCGTATAAATACTTCGTTTAAAAATTCTTAATGACCGGTGTCCCAGCAAACCCCTTCCCTCGCCTAAGCTTCTACACGAAACCGAGCGGAAACCCTAGCGTCCTCTCCCCTAAGCCCCAATTTCAGGACCATCCAGAAGCATCCTTGGAAGGGGGCATCTCCGATGGATGGCGCCGCCACCCCGCCAGCGTCGTCGTCTCCGTAGGAACACTCCGGCAGCACAGTGGATCCGGATCTCCGCCTCCCGGCGGCCGCCGCGATTATGGTGCCTGTTAACTCCGCGCCACCCCCGCCCCCTCCCTTTTGAGCTGAATCTCGTGCAAGATTTACTTCGATTGATGAACCGGTGCTGTTTTGGGCGCTGTCTTGCAGGAAGAGAG